>Ga0265338_10006141_pt1 | contig 15417 bp, 18 predicted proteins | sample 42126metaG_FD_193579 | JGI IMG/M metagenome (GOLD analysis project Ga0265338, IMG submission 193579) | Rhizosphere microbial communities from Carex aquatilis grown in University of Washington, Seatle, WA, United States - 4-21-26 metaG | ecosystem: Host-associated > Plants > Roots > Rhizosphere... | reverse complement strand
TATGTCCTACTCGGTTGGTACCGTCACGCTCGTCGGCGTCCGAGCCAGAGGCGCCGAGACGTGCCAGTCGGTTTCCCAGAAACGGATCCGGCGCATTGTCCTCCCCGAGCCAGCGGGCAGGAGAAGGCTCCGGCCGACCTAATCCATTATGGTCGGTCTCACCTCGACCAATGGAGTGGACATGCGCGGAGCGCCCGCGATCGTCATCGGAATTGCCCTGGCCGTGGTCGGATCGGCGGCCGCGGTGGCCGGCGCCGCCCGGCATTCGGTCACCCGTAACACCGTTGTGAGGCATGTCGTCTCCGGGGGCCACGGAGGCTCTTCGAGTTTCGCCGAGGCAGGGGGCGGCTCCGGCGGTGGTTCCAACGGTGGTTCGGGTGGTGGCTCCGGCGGTGGTTCGGGTGGCGGCTCCGGCGGTGGTTCGGGTGGCGGCTCGGGCGGCTCCGGCGGGCGGCATGACGGCGGTGGCAGTCACGGCGGCGGCGGTCATGGCGGCGGCGGCGGCGGCGCTGGTGGTGGCGGCGGCGCTGGTGGTGGTGGCGGCGGCGCTGGTGGTGGCGGTGGCGGTGGCGGTCAGGGTACCCTGACCTCCTGGGTGACGCAACACTGTACGGCGGTCGCGGCAAGCCAATGGGAAACAGGCTCGACCGGTAGCACAACCAATGGCGGTGGAGGCGCATCGGGCGGTTCGCTCTACTCCTGCACAGCGTCAAGCTAAGAATTTGAGCAAAAAGGGTGTATGGCAGGTTTTGCACTTCGCGCAGGACCTGCCATACACCCTTTTTGCTCTGAGGGAAAATAAAGAGACCCCGATGAGAATCCTCCAATGTGTTTCCAATATATCTCACACGGTCCTGTTCTATGCTTGTACTGTCCCCGTTGGGAAAGGATACAAAACACATGCAAGCAATGGTTCTTAAAACAGGAGTTCATTATGGAAAATAATCCCTATAGATACGATAAAAATATATCGCGGCAAGTGCCACAAAATCGGAGCGTTCAGCAGCATATCCCTGGTCGCAAGGTCCAGCCGCCGCGCATGCCGAAGGAAAAGGCGTTAGCGTTGACCCGCCTGTTCAAGAAGTCACTGGTCGTGGTCTCTCTCGCCTCGTTCGCCTCGCTCAGCGGGGCAATCGCTTTGCACCAGGTCACCACCTCCGTGAGCACAACATCAACGACCTCCACGACAACGACAGCCACCGCGACCGCAACTACGCAACATACCAATACCTTTTTAAATCAACAGGGAGACGATAATCTTGGAAATAGTACACCAACCCCAACAGCTACGACCAGTGGATCAAGCAGTTCAACTTCAGGCTCTACCAGCGGACCAGGCACTACTTCATCCAGCCCGTCCAGCGGGTCCCATGTCTCCTGAATATCACACACCGCCTGGCCTGCAACGTGAGGCGTTTCGGGCCATGGGCACCACGATTGAACTGCTCTTGCCAGAAAAACAGGCAGAGCAGGGAACACAGGTTGTACGCGAGCTTTTCGCGGATTGGGAAGAGTGTTTGAGCCGTTTCTTGCCAGAGAGCGAACTTTCCTGCTTGAATCGGCAAGCAGGCGCTCCAGTCCCGGTCAGCCCTTTGCTCTATCAGGTCCTGGCGACCGCGCTGACTGCTGCTCAGGCGACCGAGGGTGTATACGATCCGGCCATGCTAGAGCAACTGATCACGCTGGGCTATGATCGTTCATTTGAGCGTCTGCCAATCTCACATTTTGACCCGGTCATTCCTGGCGAACCCGGTGGACGCTGGCGCGGAATCAAAGTTGATCCTCTACATCGCAGTGTAACGCTGCCAGCCGGGATACAGCTCGATTTTGGGGGCATCGCCAAAGGTATGGCAGTTGACGCGGCTCTGCAAGCCTTGCGCCAGAACGGCATCCAGAAAGCACTGGTCAACGCGGGCGGCGATCTCGCCGTCCAGGGTCTGCCAGTTAACGCACAGGAATGGCTGATCTCTGTGCCGGGACGCGCACAGTCCTGGACAGTTCCCCTGCGACATGGAGCGGTCGCGACCTCTGGCATTGCCCGGCGACACTGGTGGCAGGGAACAGAGTTCCGGCATCACCTGCTCGATCCACGCACCGGTCTGCCCGCCCGGAATACCCTCTGGTCGGTTACAGTCGTAGCCGATCGCTGCGAACAGGCCGAAGTCGCGGCCAAAGTCGCGTTTATCCACGGCCCACAGGCTGGAGCAGCCTTTCTGCGCGCGCATCAGATCGGTGGGTTACTGGTGTATGAAGATGGCACCTGGGAAACGGTTGAACCATGGAACGCCCGGTGCATGGAGGAAGTATGACTACGCTCTGGGAAAATGTGACCTGGAATATCGCGCGGGCAGGCGGGTTTACGGCCTATATATTACTCGCCCTGGCCGTCATCGTTGGCCTGGCCCTATCCACACAACTGCAATCACCGGTGCGCTGGCCGCGCCTGATAAATAGCGAACTGCACAACTTTCTGACCTTGCTCAGTACCATCTTCCTGGGCGTCCATATTCTCGCGGTCTGGGTTGATCCTTTTACCCATTTCGGCTGGAACGAAATCCTGTTGCCCCTCGCCAGCCATTATCGTCCCATCTGGATGGCGCTGGGTATTGTCGCGCTCTACCTGGGCCTGGCCATCGGACTCAGCACCTGGCTCCGTCCGCGCATCGGCTATACATGGTGGCGACGTTTACATGTGCTGACGCTGGGCACCTTCGTACTGACGACCATTCATGGCCTGGGAACCGGCAGCGATACCCAGACCGCCTGGGCCTTAAGCATCTACCTGGTTAGCAGTCTCCTGGTTGGCCTGCTCCTCTGCCGGCGGATCTACGTCGCCAACAAAAAGAAGCAGGCCCGGCAGGCGGTCATAGCCAGCACAGGCATACCGTCCCGACCCAACCCACAGGCGCGCCAGGGCGTTAAAGCGACAGCCGCTCCAGGCAACATCTGGTAGCAGATGCCTGTGGCCAGAACGAGCGTATCCCGATTATGCTGTCTGTTCCGTCCCCTCGATAATTTCGACCGGAGAGACCGTGAGCGTCCCTCGTTGCAGCATACGATCGAGGATTGGCAGGATGGCTTCGATACGCTCGTTCGTATCCACCAGATCGATGATCAGTGGCAGATTCACCGCAACGTCGGGCAACCGCTCAGTCGAAAGATGATGCTCAGGGCCAAAGCCTTCTATCCCACGCACCACGGTTGCACCTCGAATGTGGTGGAGACGCGCCTGTTCTATGACCACCTGTGCCAGCGGCTTGCCCTGCCACATTTCTGACTCACCGACAAACAGCCGCAGACGTTTGCCAGGTAGGGAGTGATAGGGAGCACTCATCGTTCTTGCCCGCTTTCCAGTAAGACGCGTAAAACATCTGTCCGCCCGACTGTTCCCAGCAGGCATTGTTCTGCATCAACCACGGGAAGCAGCTTGCGACGTGTCGTCAGCATCACATCGATAGCTTCTTGAACGGTGGCCGTGCTCGCAATGGTGACGACCTGCCGATTCATCACATCAGCAGCGACACGCGCCTGACCATGAACGACACGCAATGCTCCGGTCGGAAGACGCGCCGATGTGTTGTGCGTAAAGTGCGCGAGGGTGGTTAAAAACGAAGGCCGCCCTGCTTCCTGCATCCGGGCCAGAACATCCACATCACTGATGATGCCTCGCACATGCCGCTCTGCATCGACCACGATCACTCGTTTGAGTGGCGACGTGAGCAACAGATCCACCGTCTCAGCGAATGGGGTCTCCTCTTCGACAACGGCAACCTCGGTCGTCAGATAGATCGTGATAGGCTGCTGCTGGGGAGCAAGCCCTGGCAAGGGCCGGGTGGACGAGAGCGGATGGGTCGCGCTCCTTGCTTCTGGACTCATCAGCGGACTCGTGCGAATTGCTTGCAGCAAATCGACCCGCGTGAGCAGGCCACGCAAGATGCCGTTGGCATCGACGACTGGTATGTTCCGTACCTGAAAATCAATCAACATCCGGGCTGCCTCGCGGATGGATTGGTCGGGGCGGAGCGTATGAATCTGGCGATTCATAATCTCCTGCGCCGTGCGGACAGGGGCATCTTTGCCCGGCAGGATCGTCGCGATAGCCTCTCTGGTGGATGTATCCAGTTCCTGAGCCGTGCGTACCACTCCCCGGCGCAGAGGGAGCAAGCCAGCAGTAATAAGATCGCCAGTACTCACAATGCCACAAAAATGGTTGAATGCATCAACCACTGGCATCACGCGAAACGGAGCCTGCAACAACAACTCGACCACCATCGTAGCAGGTGTATCCAGGGTCACTGTTGCAACGGAAGTTTCCATAATCTGGCGGACCGGGAGCCTGGATGAGACGCCTGAACGACGAGCGTGCGTATACTTGAGAACCTCAACCTCCTGGAGAGTCAGCAGACCCCCCTGGATCATACCTTGCACCTGCGGCAGCAAGCGGCGCAGCCGCTCTGGTTGATCGACCACCTGGATAATGACCGGGGCATCCGACGACCAATGCCAGCCTGTGGCCTCGTGCAAGCGTCCTCCTGCACCGTAGCCCGCCACCGCGCGGGTCACGGTCGCACCTGCACACCCTGCCTCGCGAAAAACCTGAAGCAAGGCCACATACAGGGATGTCCCATGCCACTGATCAGATTCGCCCAGGTACAGGGTCAATATCTGGGCTTTTCCCTGACGGAGTAAACTCATCGTTGATTCCTCCTTGCAGAAGCAAGGCCAATCTCGCCTCCAGAAACACACAGGCGGCTCTCGCAGAAACAGCGGAAACGTTTCCCTCTCAGATAGGAACATCAGGAGACGGCTCCCAAAAACAACCACCAGGAGGGCTGCAACAAAAAAGCTTCTACGTGTTCCCAGCACACATCAATGATGCCGAGGAACACGTAGAAGCTATGAGCCAGGATCTCCGGCATTACGCGAGCTTCATCGCGGATTCGTCTTCTTTTTTCTCTTTTCAGTATAGCCAGCACAGGCGACTTTCGTCAAGCGCCCGTTTTCCCTCATCGGAGGAGACCATTCATCCTTCTTTCCGCCTTCCAGCGTCGCATCTTCCTCTGTTCGCGCCTCCACTTCCTCTCTGATTACAGCAGAAAGCACAGTGCTCTGCCTGGCGCCTGGAACTCACAACACCCATCCCTATCCCCGGTCACCGGCCAGCTCCTCAGTCGTCCAGGACCGCCAGGTGAACTGGCTGAGACGCTCAGGATCAAGGATGGTGTTGATCTCGGCAATTTTCCCGCCTACGATGGTGAGATTAAGTACAAGGAGAAGCTCGTTACGCCGGGCCACGACGGCAGCAACGAACCCGTTCACAAGAGCAGAGCGCGCTCCCTGAGCACGTCCAGAGAACTGCCTGGCCACGGAGTCCGCGCCATGGATCTCTCGGGCTACACCGGCAGGCACGGCTGTAATATCGTGTCTGAAAACAACGTCCGGGGCAAGGATGGCGAGCAATGCGTCGAAGTTACCGGAGCGTGACGCACTGAGGAAGGCATCGACCACAGTTCGTTGGGAAGTAAGGTCCGAGTCCTGCGCCGTGGTTGCTCCCCGTACCCGGCGGCGCGCGCGGCTCGCGAGCTGCCTGGTCGCGCTCTCCGAGCGTTCCACAATGGGAGCAATCTCGTCGAAAGGCACGGCAAAGATATCGTGCAAGACAAATGCGAGACGCTCGGCGGGATTCAAAGTATTGAGTACCACAAGCAGCGCAAGACCAACCGAGTCGGACAGCAGCGCTTCTTCTTCAGGGTCGATACCGCCCGGCTGGTCTATGCCTGATTCATCCTCCAAAAACTCCTCGCGTTGCGCCTTGCGTGAGCGCAGCATATCAAGACAGATGCGCGCGACCACCGTCGTCAGCCATCCGCCCAGGTTCTCGACGCCGCTGGTGTCGGAGCGGCTGAGATGGAGCCAGGACTCCTGCACGGCGTCCTCCGCCTCGGTACGTGAGCCGAGCATACGGTAGGCTACTGCCCGCAGATGGGGACGCGCGGCCTCAAATTGTTCCACCTGCCAGTTGTGTTTATCCATCGGTCACATTCCTTCATCGTGTTCCGTCATATATCATGTTCCGTCATAGAAGTGACGAGCGAAGCCCTGCCGACGTGACACATCGTCTATCGGTCACATTCCTTCATCGTGTTCCGTCATAGGAGTGACGGGCGAAACCACACCGATGTGACAGGGAAACCGGTTCTCGTTGGAACGCCGGACGGCCACGCCAGTAAGATCAAATGAAGCAAGTCTACTGTATGATGTTCTCACCTGGATCTTAATGAATCCCGGTGAGCCTCACCCTCTGAAGGAGATATATCCTATGCAAGCACGCATGAGCAACCCGACAACGTTTTTTCCCGATGTGAACAATGGCATCTTTACCCTGATCAAAGCCGCGAGAAGCGGCGGCGTACCGGCAAATGTGCTTGAGCTTGTCCACCTGCGCGCGAGCCAGATTAATGGCTGTAGCTTCTGCGTGGACTCTGGCGCACGGAGCGCGAAGAAGGCTGGAGAAACAGACGAGCGCCTCTTCGCCGTGGCCGCCTGGCGGGAGACACCCTACTTTACCGATGCTGAACGTGCCGCCCTCGCGCTCACCGAGGCCGTCACCCGGCTGTCAGACCGGGCCGACCCGGTCCCGGACTCGATCTGGGACGAGGCAGCCCGCCACTACGATGAGAACGGACTCGCGGCCCTGGTTCTCATGATTGCTACAACCAACCTTTTCAACCGCCTCAATGCCAGCACCAGACAGGTAGCAGGCAGCCAGAGCTGGTAAAAGAGCAATAAGGAGCAAAACAGATATGCGAGGCGAAACTTCGCCTCGCATATCTGTTTTGCTCCTTAAAAGCCTGTTGACAAGCAACCTTTGCCTCACGTATACTTCTTTCAGAGCATTAGACCGACCGTCGGTCTAGAGAAAAAAGAAAGAGAGTAGCATGGCCCGCATCGTAAAAGAACATGCAGTGAGACGCAACGAAATCCTCGATGTGGCTCGCAGGCTTATGTATACCAGAGGCTATGACCAGATGTCGATTCAAGACATTCTGGACGAACTCAAGATTGCCAAGGGGACGTTCTACCACTATTTTAGCTCGAAACAAGCCCTGCTGGAAGAGCTGATCGAACGGCTAATGGAGGAGGCGGAGCAGGTCATCCGCCCCATCGCGCATGATCCTCATCTCTCGGCGCTGGAAAAATTTCAGGGGTACTTCAGTACACTCGCTAGCTGGAAAACCACCAGGAAGACCTTCCTGCTCTCCATCCTGCGCGTCTGGTACGCGGACGATAATGCCCTGATGCGCCAGAAAATGCAGGTAGCCGGGATCAAACGGATCGCCCCCCTGCTTATAACGATCATTCGGCAAGGCGTCAAAGAAGGCTCTCTGGCCACGCCTTTCCCTGACCAGTGCAGTGAGATCATTGTCTCCATCGCCATGAGTCTCTCGGATACCCTGTCAGGGCTCTTGCTTTCGTCCGAGCTGGGCTTCGATGCGCTGCCACGTCTGGAAAGTACCATTGCGGCCTATACTGACGCGCTGGAACGGGTGCTGGGCGCGCCCTCCGGCTCTTTTCATCTTATGGACATTGAATTGTTGAAAGAGTGGATTGTCTCACCGGAGGGCAATCCGTAACGTACCGGGCAACAGGGCAACAAAGCGCGTTGTGCGCTAGGCCCAGGAGGCAAAGAGATGGCTACGATTATGCAAACAGACCGACTCACCAAAAGCTATGGCCGGAGCCGGGGTATTGTTGATGTCAGCTTTGAGATTCAGGAAGGAGAAGTTTTTGGCTTCCTGGGTCCCAATGGCGCGGGTAAAACCACGACGATGCGCACCTTAATGGGATTGTTACGGGCCAGCAGTGGGAGCGCGACGATTGGCGGCCTGGATTGCTGGCAACAATCCACTGAGGTCAAAAAGCTGGTCGGTTATCTACCAGGCGAGTTTACCATTGATCCCGGCCTGCGTGGCTCCCAGATCATTGAATATCTGAGCAATCTGCGCGGCGGAGTAGACCAGAAATTTGTCCGTGAACTGGTGGAGCGTCTGGGCTTCGATCCGCGCAAGAAGTTCCGCGAATATTCGCGCGGCAATAAACAGAAGCTGGGCCTGGTCCAGGCTTTTATGCATAAGCCACGCTTCTTTATTCTGGATGAACCAACCAGCGGACTTGACCCGCTGAACCAGCAGGAATTCTACAAAATGGTGGCCGAGGTCCATGCCGAGGGACGCACTGTCTTTCTCTCCTCCCACATTCTACCCGAAATCGAGCATACCTGCGACCGGGTGGCGATCATCCGCGAGGGACGGCTGGTCAAAATTGACCATGTTTCCTCGCTCAAAGATATCCACCAGCACGATATAGAAATAGGTTTCGCTGGACCAGCCTCTGTCGCATGGTTCCAGAACGTCGCCGGTGTGACCAGCGTCACGCAGGGCACCAGTGAACAGAGCCTGCTCTTACAGGTCCAGGGCGCACTGACAGAGATTATTCAAATCGCAGGCCAGCATAGCGCGACCAGCATTGATACACATGAACCCTCGCTGGAAGAGGTCTTTCTGCGCTTCTACGAACCAGAGCAGGTGGCCGCGACACCAGCCGGAGAGAGGTAGGACGTTATGTTTCGCACTATCTGGAGCAAATCGCTACGCGAGTATCGCATACCTATGCTGTGCTGGGGCTATGGACTGGCTCTGCTCATGGTCACAGCGTTTACCTCCGCCACGCCGCTTATCCTGAAGACCTACGCCAGCGTCGCCCCAAGCTTGCGTTTTCTCTTTGATCCAGTCGCGCTGCTGACTCCCCAGGGCTATGTTACCGCGCGCTACCTGGAAGTCCTCGTACCTATTCTCTTGAGTATCTGGACCATTCTGGCTGGCGCGCGCATGGTGCGTGGCGAAGAAGAACGGGGTATCATGGATGTACTGCTGGCGACCCCGCAACCTCGCACGCGGGTGATGCTGGAAAAACTGCTGGCTCTGCTCACCGCGCTCCTGGTCGTTGCCCTGCTGGTGACATTGGGCATCGTTGGAGGTGAATATACATCAGGCACAGCGGTAGATTTCGGCAGAGCAAGTCTGACGGCGCTGAACATCATCCTGCTGGCATTCTTCTTCTCCATGCTGGCCCTGCTGATCTCTCAGTTTACACTGAGTCGCACGACAGCCGCGGGCACAGCCAGTGGCCTGATGATTCTGGCATTTGCTTTCGATGGCATCGGGCGCACCGTATCCGGCTCGTGGGTCCAATACTTCTCACCCTTCTACTACTATAACCTGAACCGGCCACTGCTGGCGAGCTTTAATGATACTCCGGTGGCCGCGCTCCTGTTGCTGGGCCTGGGCCTGCTCTTCGCGGCGAGTAGCATAGCGCTCTTTGCCTGGCGCGATAGCGGTCGCCCGGTCTTTACCTGGCAACGCAGGCAGAGCGACGGGAAGCAAGAGGTTGAACATAGCTTACAACAGGCGCAGCGGGATATCTCAGTACGCGCGGTCAGCCTACGAGCCTTGCGCTCCCAGGGCTGGTCCGCCTTCTGGTGGACCCTGGGAGCTATGGCCTGGTGTGGCCTGGTAGTTCTGTTGCTTCCAAGCATGCAGGCACCCCTGGCCAGAGCGCTGGCCCAATCGCCCGCGCTGGCAAAACTCTTTAGCGGTTCTGATATAGCTACCAACGCAGGCTTCCTGGGCGAGCTGGTCTTTGCTTTCGTGCCCGCGCTGGTTGTTATCTTTGCTATGACCCTGGCACTGACCTGGTCCAGCGATCTCGAAAACGGGCGCCTGGAACTGCTGTTAAGCACACCGAGATCCCGCTCGCGTATGCTGCTGGAACGCTTTGGCGCGATCTCCCTCTTCCTCCTGCTGACAGCAGGGCTCTCCTGGCTGACCATTCTTCTGGCCGCGCTGAGCGCCAACCTCAGTCTCGACCAGGGCAGGGTCATGGCCGCCAGCTTGAGTATGCTACCTCCAGCTCTGCTCATTACAAGTCTGACCTATGCCCTGGCCGGGCGGCTGCGCTATGCCGTAATCCTGGGCATTCTGACCGCCTATATTGCTCTGGCCTTTCTGGCCACGTTTTTGCAGGATCTGCTGAACCTGCCCAACTGGGTCGTCTCACTCTCGATCTTCCACCTGTATGGCAATCCAGTCACCAGCGGGATGGATTGGGGCGCGTTCCTGGGTATGACCGCTGTCACGCTGATCCTGCTGATCGCCAGTCTGCTCCAGTTCCGCACCGCCGATATAGAGCGCGGCTAAAGAGAGAAAGAAAGAGAGCAGGCGCGAGCCAGCTTCCAGAGTGGGAGCCCGTCCTGGAGACTGGCTCATGCCTGTCCTCTTTCTTAAGAAACCAGCAAACTTCTCTCTGGTAACTGTTTGCGCAACGCCTTCAGTGCGCGATAGCGCCAGAGATAGATATCCTGGACCTGGACCTTCAGACGCGCCGCCAGTTCGCGTTCTTCGATCTCAGCAAAAAAGGTACTGAGCAACACCTGGCGGTACTGAGGATTCTTTAAAGCAAGAATGGCCTTTTTCAACTCCAACTGTAATTCACCAGATAAAACAGTGTCGAGTGGATCGGTATCGCGTGGATCAATCAAGAATTCCAGCAAAGATTCCGCCTCCATTTCCAACGAGATACAATCCTCGCGTCCAGCCTGCTTCAAGTGGTGGAACAACTGGCGCAGAAGAATAACATGTGCCCATTTGAGAAAAGCCGCCGGTTGCTCCGGGCCTGCTCCTCGCCGCTGTACAATACCCCAGATCTCTAACAGCGTCTGTTGTACCACCTCCACCCGCTGTTCTAGCCGCACCGATCGCCGCGTCAGAGCAGTCTCCAGGTAACGCTGGAGGTTTTCAAAGCCCAGATTTCGCCGCTCATAATCCACAGAGATGCATGCCTCGCACAGCACCTGGCTACACACTGTCAGAGCCAGGTGCTCCAGTTTGCGCCAATCTGGCTCCTCGTCATCCCCCTGGGCTTGCATCAGATAGGCAACCAGCCACTCTGGAGTCAGCAATCCCCGTACATACGCATCAATCATCTGGCCGGCGAGCTCCTCGAATGTACCGTACATTGCCTCGTGCATCTCTTTACTCCCGCTTTCCAGTGTCAGGCGACACTAATTTCTATGATTTATCTAATTTTGTAATCATTACTGCAATTTTTTATCCAGTAAATTGCACTTCTATTACATGACGGAGATGCCTATCTCCGATTAAAAAATCATCGAAATCTACACTAAGGAGAATTCACATGAGCCTGACACTGAAACGCGCCCTGGTTGTGGTCCTGATGGTTGTAGCACTGGTAGTCGTTCTGGCTGGTGGCATCATTCGTGGCGCAGCGCCCAGCGCGAGCCTTCCCGGCCATAGCAGCGCGCATAGCAGCCATGTCCAACTGGCCTCGTACTGTCCCGCCCCACCGGTTGTGTGCTAAGAGCTACCCGGAAAACAAACGGCCCCCGCTCTTGTAAGAGCAGGGGCCGTTTCTGGTGCAGTCAGAGGCTACTCTAAATATTTCCAGCGTGGCAAGACCAGAAGCGAGAGCACAGCAAGGTTGATGAAATCCGCGATGATATTGACGACACCCAGGGCAGCATTCTGGGTGATAGCCACAAGAATAAATTGCAGGACAACCAGCGCAAGATCGAGACCAATCAAGGTAAAATAGCCTGACCTCTGAAGATTCCAGAGCATGGTGATGCCGACAAGATTCACGATTACGACGATAGCACCCAGGATAACGCCAAAGAATGACAGGCCAATAAGCGGGAGCAGAAAGAGGTAACGCATGTCAGCGATGGCTCCCAGGAACAGCCAGCCAGAGAGTAAACAACCCCGTTCACGGGCCGGTGTGGAAGGCCGGTTTGCTCCGGGTACCCGAGCCGCGGGAGTTGCTAATCTCTGAAGTTCTACCTCGTAAATCCGGGTGGTCTGGTTAACCCGGTCCAGAGCCTCTTGAAGTCTGGCAAGTTCATCGCTCTGGCCTGGCTGAATGACTTCCTCTGGTTAGGACTGTGGAAGCCGTTGTCCACGATAGCGATACAGTTCCACACGTCGTGCCTGTTGCTTTTCCCGAGCCTGTTGAAGAGTCTGACGAAGCTGAATAACGTCCTGGGAGGATTGGGACATGCCATTTCTCCTTCTTCTTTAAAGGTATCATTACTCTCTGCCAAAGTTACCTGGGTAAAACGTTGCCGAAGAGACGCGTTTCTCCTGCTATGCCGGAAAATCCAGCCCCTGACCATCTGTTCATCAGACAATAACAGATGAATAGAGTCACACTCTCGATACTGAAGGGACTGAAGCATCTTCTTTTTTCTGTATTATACCATAAAGCATGAGATATCATGCTGCTACATTTCCTGCAAGGTTCAACACTATCCTGATATCTTGCCTGTTTCCTGACCGTGGCGTTGCCATACTATGATATGATAGGAACTATTGAACACATATAGCGGAGATCAAGCGTACCTATGCAAACACAACCCACTGTTACCTTCTATACCAAAGCAGGCTGTCATCTCTGTGAGGAGGCGCGGGAACTCCTGGAGGCGGTGGCGGAGCAGCGGGATTATAGCTTAACGGAAATTGATATTCGCAGCGATATGGCTCTCTTTGAGACCTATCGCTATCGCATTCCCGTCATTATCATCAATCAGGATATCTTGCTCGAAGGACGTATCGAAGCTCAGACACTGGCAGCAGCATGGCAGCAGGCCACAGAAGAGTAAAGGGAAAGAGCGCATGGCAGTTCAACCTATCTACCAGGGACAGACCTATACACCCGCAAAGACTCGCCTGGCAAGCTGGACGCACCGGGCGGGCGAATTTGCGCTGACTTACTGGGCGTTGATTATTACTATCTGCCTGGGTGTGATTGAACTGGCGGCGCTCAGCGTGCCGTTCCTTGAATTCGCTGGCCTGGATGGTATCGCGAAACCTATCTTTTACGCGTTACATCTGATCTGCGCGCAGATTCCATCACACTCTTTCTATATCATGGGGCACCAGCTTGGCATGTGCGCACGCAATCTCTCCATCTATGGAGCAATGTTCGCGGGCGGCCTGATTTTTGTCCTGAGTAAAAAACGTCTGCCTGGTATTCCCTGGTGGGTCTGGCTCCTGCTGATCCTGCCTATGGCCTATGATGGTCTGACGCAGATGGTTGGGCTACGCGAAAGTACCTGGGAATTGCGCGTGCTGACAGGTACCCTCTTTGGCCTGGCCAATATGTGGTTCGCGCTTCCTCTGATTCAAAAGACCCTGCAGGAAGAAATGACACCTGCTCCCGCGCTGGTCACGGCAATCCCGCCCGTCCAGCAGCAGCCAGCGGTCCCAGCCACAACACTGCCAGAGACCCCGTTAACGACCGGGCAGGATCAGCATCTGGAAGCGTGAACCACTGGCCTGATGGACAACAATACGCTATAATCGAGCCTGAGAAATGTTCTACTACGCCACGCGGAAACGATAGAAACCTATGCATGAAGAAACTACGTTCGCGGTCGCCACGCTGGGCTGCAAAGTCAACCAGGCCGATAGCGAAGCCATTAGCGAACAGATGAGCGCTGCCGGCTTTGTGCAGCGCGAATTCAACGAGGCCGCTGATATCTATATCGTCAATACCTGCACAGTCACACACCTGGGTGATCGTAGTTCACGCTTGATGATCAGCCAGGCACGGCGGCGTCACCCCGAAGCACTGATGGTCGTGACTGGTTGTTACGCTGAACTCAATCCCGCAGCGGTGGCAGCCCTGCCCGGTGTCAATCTCGTCGTCGGCAATCGCGGGAAGGATGCGCTGGTCGAGGCTATCCAGACCCACCAGCAGGAGACACCAGCATACACGCCTGAAGTCGCAACGAATGAAGTGGCTGAGGTAAAGCTGGCTCACCCACTGCTGCATATGCTCCCCATGCAGGATCAGCATATTGGTAGCGACATCGCCCTGGAGCTCAATCCCGGTGAGCCAGAACCCCAGGCGGACAATGCTGAACCGCTGGCCCTGGTAACCACCAGCGCGGCACCCGGCCAGACCGCTCACGCACCACTGCATACCCGCACACGGGTCCAGATGAAAGTCCAGGATGGCTGTGATAATCGCTGTACCTACTGCATTGTGCCCTATGTGCGTGGCGGTTCGCGCAGTCGCAGCATTGACTCGGTAGTCGAACATGTACAGCGCAAAGTACGCGCGGGTTTCCAGGAGATTGTCCTGACCGGTATTCACCTGGGCGACTATCACCCGGAGGGCAACCAGGCCCTGGACCTGGGAGACCTGATCGCCGCCCTTTTGCGCAAGACGGAGATGAAACGTATTCGCGTCTCCTCGTTGGAACCGGAAGATTTTCGCCTGGAATGGCTGGAACTCTGGCAAAATCCACGCATGTGCCGCCATTTCCATCTGCCAATGCAGAGCGGCTCAGACCAGGTGCTACGGCGTATGGCCCGGCGCTATCTCAGTGCTCGTTATCGCGAGATTATCACCACGGCCAAACGTCAGATTCCAGGCATTGCCATCAGTACAGATATCATCACCGGCTTTCCAGGCGAAAGCGACGAAGATTTTGAGCAAACCTACCAACTGGCCACAGAACTGGAGTTTGCCAAAGCCCATGTCTTCCGCTTCTCCCCACGCCAGGGCACCCCCGCCGCGCGTATGCGAGGGCAGATCAAAGACGAGATCAAGAAAGCGCGCAGCGAACGCCTGCTCACCCTCAACGAAACCGACGCGCGGCGTTTCCGCCAACAATTTCTCGACACAACCGTCGAGGTACTGATTGAAGGACGAAAACATGGACGCTGGGAAGGTCTGACGGATAATTATCTGCGCGTGGAACTGGTAGACATGCCTGAGCAACCAGCGGACGACTGGCAGAACCGGCTGATCACCGCCCATCTGGAAAGCCTGGTGGAAGATGGTATTCTCGCGACCTTTGTCGGGACTTCTGGCTAAGCGATGAAACGTTACACACTGCTCCTGCTTGCGCTGATATGCTGGCTGGCTGGCTGCGGGAATGCCCCTGCTCCTCTCACATCAACAGCACCCAGTACGACTATAGGAAGTTTTCAGGAATATGCCCTGCCCCAGGTGGATAGCGGCCTGATGCGGCCAGCCATCGACGAGCAGGGGCATCTCTGGTTTGGCGAAATGAGCAAGAATTATCTGGGTTCCTTTGATCCACAGACAGAAAAATTCTGGCAGCAGACGCCGCCTGACGGGCAATCAGGCATTATGGGCATAGCGACCGCGCCCGATGGAACAATCTGGTTCGCCGAGCAGTATGCCGACTATATCGGGCATTACTTTCCCAAAACTGGCAGCTACAAAGTCTACCCGTTACCCAGAACCAGCACACCCGATCCCGCGCATGCAGGCAAAACGCTGAGCCTGCCCAGTGCCCCGAATGATGTG
>Ga0265338_10006140_pt1 | contig 15419 bp, 14 predicted proteins | sample 42126metaG_FD_193579 | JGI IMG/M metagenome (GOLD analysis project Ga0265338, IMG submission 193579) | Rhizosphere microbial communities from Carex aquatilis grown in University of Washington, Seatle, WA, United States - 4-21-26 metaG | ecosystem: Host-associated > Plants > Roots > Rhizosphere... | reverse complement strand
GCTCGGCCTGCAGCAAGGGTTGGCAGCCCTCGACCCCCGCTTGCAGCGCCTCGGTGGGCACAATGGGCGTCATCGGCAGCACGGCCACGCGCCGGATGCGCGGGTCCAAAACGGGGCTCTTCAGGTAGATGTTGCTGGGGGTGTAGCGCGGCCCCATCCGCGGCAACGGCGAGCGGGCCGTGTCGCAGCCTGTCAGCAGCAATCCCAGGAAAAACGCGATGCTAAGGCGCGCTATCTTCATCGAGCTTCTCCAGTATCTTCGCAAACTGGCAAAGCCAGCAACCCAAATCGCGCTCCAGCGTGTTGGACAATTCCATCAGGCTCTGTTGCCGCGCAAGCAGGATTCCAATGTCCGCCTGGATCAGCACGAACTGCCGGCGATGCCGCGCCAGCGTCCATCCGTTGACGACCAGTTGCCCGGAGTCAAATCCCCACAAGTCCTCCAGAAAATTCACGATAAACAGGGGCGTCTTGCAATCCGCCTGCAACGGCAGCCACAGCCGCTCCGCCACCCGCCAGCCGTTGATCAGCATCAACGCCTGCACTTCGCACGTCCGCCCCTGAAGCGCCGAGATTTGCGCTTCCGCCGTCGCCAGCGCCTGCCGGCCCAGCTCGCGGTACCGATACCCGCCGAAGGAGCCGGGCTCGATCGGCTGCGACGCCGTCAGCACCTCCTGGACTTTGGCCAGGTTGTCGTTGTCCGACGACGGACCGTTTTCCCGGCATTTTCGAATCGCCTGGTTCTCCAGGTGGATGAGAATGTCGGCCACCGATTTGAGAGTGCGGACAGGCAGGGATGTGATCTCGGCGTTAAGATCCGCCCTGAAAATTGACTTGACCCGCTTTTTGGCAACAGTAGACACGGCTTGTAATCGGCAGAAGCGCCGCAAGAGTTTATTCCGGCGCAACCTATCCAGTGGACGAACTCGACGAAGAAGAAGACGATGATGACGACGAGCCGGAACTGATGCTGCTGGCGGCGGGCGCGGCGGAAGCGCTGCTGCTGCTGAAGTAGGCCGTCAAATATTGTTTGGCCGTGTTGGACTTCGCGATGGCGTCCTCCATGTTGACGAACTCGTTCTGCATCGACGTTTCGTCCATCCCGATCTTGCTCTCCAACTGCGTAATGCTGGCCTGCAAAGCCGTCGTCTGCTGGGTGAACGACGCCTCCTTCGAGATCAGCGGCCCGTTGCCACCCATCGTGGTTAGAAGGTAGCTGTTGACCGACCGCGCCAGGCCGTTGCCCGATTGCGAGAAAAGCTGTTGAACTCCCTCCAGGTTGTTTGACAGCGCCTGGCTCAGCGCCGTCGAATCCAGCGTGAACGTGTTGTCCTGCCCGTTGGATTGGATGCCTATGTCGGTAATGCTCTGGATGGAACCGCTCATCCCGGGCACCGCCGCGTCGACCATCTGCCGCAAATTGCTGGATACCTGTTCAATGTCAAAATCGCCCGTCAACAATCCGGGAACTGTGTTCCCGTTGCTGTCCTTGGTCGTCGCCGTTTGCGAGCTGATGTAATTCTGCGCCGTGTTGTAATCGTTGACAAAGCTCGTGATCGCCGACGCGATCGTCGACGTGTCGCTGCCCACGCTGATCGTCGCCGTGCCCGTGTCCTGCGCCGTGAGCGACAGCCCGGCAATGCCGACCGAGGCGCCGTTGATCGTGTTCGACATGCTCGTCAAGGGCGCGCTCCCGTTAACCGTGTACTGCATGTTGTTGCCCTGAGTCGTCACGCCGGTGTTCGTATCGCTCCACCCGGTCAGCCCCGTCGCGTCAAGAAAGTTCCCCGTTCCATTGCTCAATGTGATTCCGGTGTCGCCGGTATTGTCGTTGGTCAGCGAAAATTTGTGATTGACCGAATCGTAGGCCATCGTCACCCCGGCCGCCGACGAGTTGACCCGGCCCATGATGTCGTTAATGCTGTCCGACGTCGCGTCATAGGTGATCGGGACTCCATTGATCGTAAACGATCCTTGCGTCGCGCCGTCGCCATTGCTGACCGGCGTCGCCAGGCCGGAGTCCGCCGCAGTCAGGTAAACATTGATCGTCCCAAGCCGAGTCGCGCTGGTCACCGAGCTGCTTTGGTTGTTGAACAGGCCGGTGGCCTGCAAGAAATTGGTCGTGTCCGCCGAACTGCCAAGCGTGATCGGGTCGCCGTTCTTATCCGTCAGCGTGATGGTGTCGGAACTCGAATCGTACGCGCCGCTGACCGTCCCGCCGGTCTTGGAATTGATCTGGGCAAAAACCGATCCCAGCGTGTCGGTCGACTTGACGCTGATCGTTTGCCCGTCCACTGTGAAATTCCCGTCGCTGATCGGCATTGCGAAACTCTGCGAGCCAAGGCTCAGGTCGGAGCCGTCGCCGGTGGAGACCGGCTGCGCGGCCATGGAGTAACCGGTGATGGACGCTGATGTGGCCAGTTGCGTCACCTTAAAATTGTAATTGCCCACCGGCGTTCCGCTGGAAGCCGTGGCGCTCGCCACATCGGGGTTGGAGCTGGATACGGTGCGGCTCCTAAAGAAACTTGGGTCCGTCAGGTTTGAAATGTCGGTTTGGACCTTGCTCAAATCCGAGCCGAGCGTCTGGTATGCTGCATTTTTCTTGTTCAGCGTCGCGATTTGGCTGTTCCACTGCGTTTCCGGCGCGCGCTCGATGGTGACCAGGTTGTTGATGAGGGAGGTCCAGTCGATGCCGGACGCCAGGCCCGAGAGAACAGTTCCAGTGGTCGAGGTCGCCATATATTCGCTTTCTATTTAAAATCTAGGTCTACTAAAGATTTCACTCGGGCGGCGTTTGAGCGCCGCCCGAGTTTGCACAGCCCTAATCAGCAGGCTTACTCTCGTTTATCCAACGAGCTTAAGCACTGACTGAGGGTTTTGATTCGCCTGGGCGAGCATCGATACGCCGGATTGCACCAGAATCTGGGCTTTCGCGTAGTTGGTGCTCTCTTGAGCGACGTCCACGTCGGTAATCTGGCTGTTTGCGGCAGCGAGATTGTCGTTGAGGACGTTGAGTTCCGAACTCGTGTAGGTCAACCGTTCGACGTTGGCACCGACCGTTGCGCGGTCAGTGGCCAATTGGTCGATGGCGTTCGTCACCGAAGTGAGCGCCGCAGCGGCGCCGGTCGTTGTCGAGACGTCCGCCATCGCATTGGAGCCGCCGTCGCCGGTGACTGCCACGTATTTCTGACCCGCTGTCGTGCTGCCTGACAGGGCAATGCCCGTCATGGCGAACTTCCCGGTGTTGCCGTCCGTCGTGACCGACAGATCGTTGCCGCTAAACAGGCTGACTCCGTTGAAGTCTTTGGTCGCCGTGTCGGTGATGTAACCGGCCAGCGTCGAAAACTCGGACTGATAGTCCTTGCGTTCTGTGTTGGTTTTGGTCACGTCCTGGGACAAGACAGACAGCTTGGCCATTTCGTCGAGGGCAGAACCAACCTGCTGCAGATATCCGTCCTGTGTTTGCAGGAAGGAGATCGCGTTGCCAACGTTTGCATTGGCAGCAGAAGTTTGATTCATCTGCGCGTTCAAGCTGATGGATTCCGCCAAACCAGCGGGATCATCAGCCGGAGACACGATTTTCGAACCGGAAGACAGCCGGGCCAACGAAGCATTCAAGCTGTTGGTCGAGCGATTCAGGTTATTCGCGGCTGTCTGGGCCGCAATGTTTGTATTGATTACCATATTTAACTCTTTCCGTGAGTTACCCCTTTTCAGGGGCTTTTTTGTTCCACGACATCCCTGTCGTGTGGCGGATCTTTACTCGGGCTTCCGCCGATTTTCCCGATTGGCCTTTAGTGGCCGCCAATCGCCAGTTGTCGACATCCGGGTATCGGTCAACTGCAAGAAAACTTTAGTGGCGCACTATTCTCTTTCTCCCATGGCGGCCCCTGGCCCAGAGGCCCCTGTCAAAGAAAAGACCCGGGCCGGCAAAAGCCGGCTCGGGCTAGGAGGAACCGTAGGTAGGTCTAAGTTATTGCAGCAACTTCAGAACCGACTGTGGGTTTTGATTGGCCTGGGCCAACATCGCCGTGGCGGATTGGGTCAGGATTTGATATTTCGCGTAGTTGGTGCTCTCTTGGGCCACATCCACGTCAGTGATCTGGCTGTTGGCAGCCGACAGGTTGTCATTCAGCACGTTGAGTTCCGAGCTGGTGTAGGTCAAGCGTTCCACGCTCGCGCCAACTGTCGCGCGGTCCGTGGCCAACTGGCCGATCGCTGCCGTGACTGCCGAGAGGGCTGCCACTGCGCCGGTTGTTGACGAGACGTCCGCCATCGCATTGCCGTTGGTGTCGCCCGTCACCGCGACGTATTTCATCGCGTCGGTGCCCGAACCAGACAGCGCAATGCCCGTCATGTCGAACTTGCCGGAATTGCCGTCGGTGGTGACCGCCAGGCTCTGGCCGCTGAAAAGGCTGACTCCGTTGAAATCCTTCGTCGCCGTGTCAGTAATGTAACCGGCCAGCGTGGAAAACTCAGACTGATAGTCCTTGCGTTCCGTGTCGGTCTTGGTCACGTCTTGGGACAACACGGACAGCTTCGCCATCTCATCGAGAGCGGAACCGACCTGTTGCAGATAACCATCCTGTGTTTGGAGGAACGAAATCGCGTTCCCTACGTTCGCGTTGGCAGCGGTGGTCTGGTTGACCTGCGCTGTCAAGCTAATTGATTCAGCCATGCCCGCCGGATCATCGGCCGGTGAAACGATCTTTGATCCTGAGGAGAGTCGCGCCAGCGACGTATTGAGCATGCTGCTCGCTTTATTCAGTGCGTTCGCGCTGTTTTGCGCGGCTATGTTTGTATTGATGACCATATTTTAACTCTTTCCTTGAGTCACCCCTCGCGGGGTTTTTCTTGGCGCGACATCCGTGTCGCGTGGCAAAAAACTTTCGGGCATTCGCCGGTTTCCCGGTTGGCTGTCTGTGGCCGCCAACCGCCAGTGTCTTTCGACACTAGAGGTATCGGCGGCACGCCCAAATACTTTAGGGCTGGCACGCTTTCTGCCCGCCCTTTTTCGCAAACGCGATAAGTCCGCACAATGCGGCTGTCCTATAATTCCATCGCTGTCTTTAGCACGCACAACAAGTCGGCATATTCCTCGAATCCCTTAAATTGCGGGAATTGCCCCCGTATATGCGCCGGCGCCCGAAAGAAAAACCCGTGGTCCGCCTCCATCAACATCGCCGTGTCATTGAACGAATCCCCGGCCGCTATCACGTTGTAGCGCAAGCTCTTCAGCGCCACCACCGCGCTTCGCTTCGGATGCTCCTGCCTCAACTCATACCCCGCTATCCGCCCCTGCTCCACCACCAGCCGGTTGCAGAAGATCGCCGGCCACTCAAGCTGCCGCATCACCGGCTTGGCAAACTCCTCGAACGTGTCCGACAGGATAATGACCTGTGTCAACGAACGCAGCTCCCGCAAAAACTCCAGGGCTCCAGGCAGCGGCCGCATCGCCCCGATCACTTCTTGAATGTGCGAAAGCTTCAACCCGTGCCTGTCAAGTATCTCTATCCGGCCCCGCATCAGCTTCCCATAATCCGGCTCGTCCCGCGTCGTCCGCCTCAGCTCCACTATCCCCGTCTTCTCCGCAACCGATATCCAAATCTCCGGCGTCAACACGCCCTCCAAGTCAAGCACAACAACACTCTGTTTCATCCAAAGACTCTATCCAGCGCCCCAGCCGATGACACGCCGATTCTCGCCGTCGAAACAACGCGCCGTTCCCGTCATTTGAGAATTGACAAGAAGTTTCGCTTATGAAAATCTCATCCTCGATAAGGAAGCAAGTCATGTGAATGCTCCAACCAACTCTCTGCTCCGCCGCCGTCACTTCGTCGCCCTCTGCCTCCTCGCCGCCCCATTGTGCGGCGGCCAACCCGGCAACCCCGCCCCCATTGTCGGCTGGGGCTCCGCCTTCCACACGGCTCCCGCTTCGGCCACCAATATCGCCGCAGTCGCCGGTTACGAGTACCCGTTGGCGCTGCGCTCCGACGGCGCAATCGTGCCTTGGGCCCAATCCTTCAACAGTGCGTACTTCACTAATTGGTTCAACATCATCTCCATTTCCGAGATGAACAACAATCTCCTGGCGTTGAAGGTCGATGGCGCGATCACCAATTGGAATAACAACACGTCAACCCCCATCCCGCCCGGCATGTTTGGATGCACTGCAATCGCCCAGGGCTATTCGCACTGTCTGGCGCTTCGCCAGGACGGCGCCGTAGTTGCCTGGGGATCCAATTTGTCTGGCGCCACCAATGTCCCCCCTTCCGCGACCAACGTCATCGCGATCTCCGCCGGCAATGGCTACAGCCTCGCTCTGCGCGCCGATCGAACTGTCATCGCCTGGGGCGATTATAGCAACGGCAAAACCAACGTCCCCGCAAACGCCACAAACGTCATCGCCATCGTCGCCGCTTACGATCACGCGGTGGCGCTCAGGGGCGACGGAACAGTCCAGTCGTGGGGAAACAATAATGGCGGCGCCACCAATGTTCCCGCCGGTCTGACCAACGTCGTGGCCATTGCCGCGCAAGGCGCCTACAACCTCGCACTCTGCCGCGACGGTTCGCTTGTTCCCTGGGGACGCACCTCCGGCTACAGCATTCCAGCCAACCTGACCAACATCGTCTCCATCGCCGTCGGCCAAAACTTCGCCCTGGCCGTCACTGGCGCCGCGCCCGCCATCGTCCTCCAGCCACGCAGCCAGACCAATTACAGCGGCGCCACCATCAACCTGACAGCCGGCATCAACTCCACCCCGCCAGCCGCCTTGCAATAGATATTCGACGGCACGAACGTTCCCGGCGCCACCAACCAATCCCTCGTATTGACCAATGCGCGCGCTTCCGATTCCGGAACTTATTTCCTGACCGCCCGCAACCAATTCGGCGGCGACATCAGCTCCAACGCCGTTCTCACAATTCTCGACGCTGCTCCATCCTTTGTTCTCCAGCCCTCCAACATGCTCCGCTTCGTTCATTCCAACGCCACAATGCAAGCGCTGGCGGCCGGTTCGCTTCCCATGTCGCTTCAATGGCGGCTTAACGGCGCCGACGTCCCCAACGCCACAAACTCCGCGCTCATTCTAACCAATCTCCAAACCACCAATTCCGGGACCTACACGCTCTTTGCCAGCAACTCGTTCGACGTCGCCATCAGCTCCAACGCCGTTCTCACCGTCACCACCACCAACGATCTCGGCGTCGCCTTAAATGCGACCAATCTCTCCTGGACTCCCAGCCCCGCGGGCTCATGGTTTGCCGAAACCAGCCAGTCACACGACGGAATGGCTGCGGCGCAATCCTATTGTACTGGGTCATACACTTATCGGACGCAGGCGCTCGCAACCTATGTGACCGGCCCGGGAATGCTTTCGTTCTGGTGGGAAGGCGTTGGCCAGTTCGACAACTTCGGTTTCAGCGCCATTAGCTCCGCTCCCTCTAACTCCTTTACCAATCGAATCACCGGGGTGTCAGGATGGCAGCAGGTTTCATACGATTTGCCCGCCGGCTCATACACTTTGACCTGGCAGTACGCGTCGAGCACCTATTGGTCGCCGCACGCCAACAACGGCTGGCTTGATCAAGTCACGTTCACTCCAGGTGTATTTCCCACAACGACCGTCACCGGCCTTTCCAACATGACCGTAGCGGCGGGTTCCTCTCCTTATTTGGCCGTGTCAGCCGACGGCACGCCTCCGCTCAACTATCAGTGGTCGTATAACGGCGCCGACCTTCAGGGCGCGACCAATTCTTCGTTGTCGCTCATGGACGTCCAAGCCCAAAGCCAGGGAACCTATGCCGTTCTCGTTTCCAATCCGCTGGGATCCGGCGCCGCCTCTTCCTTCCTCACCGTCACCGACGCCGCGCCGACGATTGTCACCCAGCCCATTCACCAGGCGATGATCCCGGGAGGCGCCACTTCCTTCTCCGTAACCGCCCGCGGCACCGAGCCCTTCACTTATCAGTGGCAATTCAACGCGGCGCCTGTCACCGGCGCCAAAGCCTCGATCCTTTCTCTTGCCGCCATCGATTACACAAATGCCGGCAGCTACAGTGTAGTTGTCAGCAATTCCGTCGGATCAACAGTGAGTTCAAACGCGATCCTGACGGTGGCGCCCACTGTTGTCGTCGCCTGGGGCGATAATTATTACGGAGAATCCATCGTTCCTCCGGGCCTGACCAATGCCGTCGCCGTCGCCTCCGGTCAACAGCTCAACCTGATCTTGAAAGGCGATGGTTCTGCGGTCGGAATAGGCTTCAACATTTGGGTCAGGCTGCCGTCCCATCCAGCGTCACCAATGCCGTCGCCCTCGCCGCCAACTTGTGGAACAGCCTTGCTCTGCGTTCCAATGGAACCTGCGTCGCCTGGGGCGATAATGGATGGGGTGAAACGAACATCTCCGTCAGCGCCACCAACGTTGTCGCCATTGCTTGCGCCCAGATCACCGACTTTGCTGTCCGCTCCGACGGCACGATCGTTGGTTGGGGCAGTTCTAGCGCTGGAATTCTTAACATCCCCGCGCGTAACGATGCCATTGCGATTGCCGGCGGAGATGAGCAGTGCATCGCTTTAACCACCAGCGGGACCGTGTTTGGCTGGGGCGGGTACGACGGCTCCGCCAATCCGCCATCCAGCCTCAGCAACGTTGTAGCCATCGCCGCCGGCTCCTTTTTCAGCTCCGCGCTCCTGGATGACGGCACCATGATAACATGGGGTGACGCTGCTCAGCCAATGCAAGGAAATGATTTTGTCGCGCTGGCGGCAGGCGGATTCCATGTCGTCGGCGTCCATCGGGATGGCACAATCTCCGTCGGTGGCCCGCTCGCTGGCGAGATCCAACCCCCTAACGGCCTCAGCAACTGTGTCGCTGTGTCGCTGTTTCATGTTCAGAACAAAATGCCATCGCCCTCCTGCATGTCGGCTCGCCTTGGCTTGTTCGGCAGCAACGCAACCAAACCTGCGTCGCCGGCGGGGTCACAACTCTTCGCGCCGTTGTCATGGGAACGCCCCCGTTGAGTTTTCAATGGCGATGCAACGGCACAAATGTCCTCGACGCCACTAATGCCGACCTCTGCCTTGCCAACGTTTGTTTGACCCAGGCCGGCTCCTACCAGTGCCTCGTGAGCAACGCTTGCGGCTCGCTCATCACCCCGCCTTCCGCCCTGGCCGTTCTGCGTTCGACCCCTGTCTTTGATCCGACCCCAGGCGGCGTCCAGCGCACGCCCGACGGTATAGTCCTGCGCTTGACAGGTCTGTCCGGCCACGGCGAAATCATCCTCGAATCCTCTCCCGACCTGCGCTCATGGACGCCCGTCGCCACAAACCCGCCCGCCCTCGGCGCCGCCCACCTCCTCGACCCCACTGCCACCGATGCCAGCCTTCGATTCTACCGCGCCCTCGAAAAATGACCTTTTCCCCTCCCCTCAGCGCCCTCTGTTGCCTCCTGTTTACACCCTGCGTTGCTTCCTCCCCCTCCAAAAGCAGAGCCCTCTACCTACCCAAAAGATATGGCCTTTCGACGTGACAACACCGCTGTTTTTCCATTAATCACCATGCATCAATGAAAATCAGATTTCTGCTCATCTCAGGGTTTGCAGCGTTCCTCGCCGCTCTGGCCGCCTGCGCCCAATCCACCGAATCTCCTGACGCCCGCGCCGACGCCCTCCTCAAGCAAATGACGCTCGAGGAGAAAATCGGCCAGATGGTCCAGGCCGATTGCCTGGCCCTCACCAAAAAGGCCGACGTCGCCAACTATTTCCTCGGCTCCGTCCTGAGCGGCGGCGATTCCGATCCCAGCGACAACACCCCACAAACCTGGTTCAAGTGGGCCACTGAATTTGAAAAATTCGGCGATCAAACCCGCCTCAAAATCCCAGTCCTTTACGGCGTCGACGCCGTGCATGGCCACAACAACATCCTCGGCGCAACCGTCTTCCCGCACAACATCGGCATTGGCGCCACCCATAATCCCGAACTCGCCGAAGCCGAAGGCCGCGTCACCGCCGAGGAAATCCTCGGCACCGGCATGCAATTCGCCTTCGCGCCCTGCCTCGCCGTCGCCGAGAACGAGCGCTGGGGCCGCACCTACGAAAGCTACGGCACCTCCCCCGACCTGGCCTCCCAACTCGGCGCCGCCAACGTCCGCGGCCTCCAAAACGGCGAGTTCGGCCCCAACTCCGTCCTCGCCTGCGCCAAACATTATATGGGCGACGGCGGCACCTTCAACGGCAAGGACCAGGGCGACGACAAATGCGACGAAGCCACCCTTCGCAGCAATTATCTGCCCCCCTACGCCGCCGCCATCAAAGCCGGCGTCGGCTCCATCATGGTTTCCTACAGCAGTTGGAACGGCGCCAAAATGAGCGCCAACAAACATCTCTTGACCGAAGTCCTCAAGGACGAGCTCGGCTTCAAAGGATTCCTCATCTCCGACTGGGCCGCCATCGACCAGCTTTTTCCCCGTGACTACAAGAAAGATGTCGAAGTCACCATCAACGCCGGCATGGACATGGCCATGATCCCCGCCGGCCCCGGCCGCACCAATAATTACATCGACTTTATCAACGACCTCAAAGAGCTCGTCGCGTCCGGCGCCGTTCCCATGTCGCGAATCGACGACGCTGTCCACCGCATCCTCCGTGTCAAATATTCCATGGGCCTCTTTGATCATCACGGCTTCGATCCGGCCCTGTCCCCCACCGTCGGCTCCCCCGAACATCGCAAAGTCGCGCGCCAATGCGTCCGCGAATCCCTCGTGCTGCTCAAAAATGACAATGCCATCCTCCCCCTCTCCAAATCCATCAAGCGCCTCCACGTCGCCGGCCAGGCCGCCGACGACATTGGCATCCAATGCGGCGGCTGGACCATCACCTGGCAGGGCCGCACCGGTGAAGTCACGCCCGGCGGCACAACCCTCCTTGCGGCCATCCGCAACGCCGTGCCCACCAACACCCAGGTCACTTTCTCGCCCGACGGCAACGGCGCCCAGGGCGCCGACGCCGTCATCGTCGTCCTCGGCGAGCGCCCTTACGCCGAAATGCTCGGCGACCGCGCGCGCCTCGACCTCCCCGATAGCCAGCAAGAAGTCATCCGCAACGCCAAGCAGGCCGGCGTTCCCGTCGTCACCATTCTCCTGAGCGGACGCCCCCTCGTCCTTGGCCCCGCCCTTGAACTCTCCGACGCCTTTGTCGCCGCATGGCTCCCCGGCACCGAAGGCGAAGGCATCTCCGACGTCCTCTTCGGCGATTTCAATTTCAAAGGAAAACTCCCGCGCGCCTGGCCCCGCAACAACGACCAGCTTGATTCCCTGACCCTGAGCGATCCGCTCTTTGCCCCCGGCTACGGCCTGGCCTACGTCGCCCCCGAAAAAACCGCCTCCACCGCCACGGCCGGCAAATGACGCGCCAGATTTTGGAATAACAAAGTTTGCTATTTTGGCACTGGCGAATAAACTGAAATAGTGAATGTCTCATTGACAAAAGAACTCGAACAAATTATTGACAATAAAGTCAACAGCGGTCTTTACAACAACGGCAGTGAAGTCATTCGGGACGCTTTGCGCCGGGCATTCTGTCCTGGCCCGGAACTGGACGTTGAGCAGGACACGCCCGAGTTGGCCGCGCTGCTGCGTGAGGGAGTGGAGAGCCGGCACGTTCGCCATAAGAGAGGCGATATTCTGAAAATCCTGGCCAGGACTCGCGCTAAACTTGCGCGATGAATGTTGTTCGTTCTGAACAATTCAACGCGGATGTTGAACGGCAATTCCGCTGGTATCTCGTAGGCTCAGGCTTGGATGCTTGGCCCGCCAATCAATTAGCCGAGCGGTTCGCGCACAACGTCGAAGACACTTTGGATTTTCTGAGCAAGCATCCGGAAACTGGACGTCCTCGATTGAAGACCACAAGTGGACCTTCAGTAATGCGGTCGTGGTCTTTGAAGACGCCGTTCTCGCGTTTTCTTATTTTCTACCGATTTGACGGTTCCACTCTTTCAGCGGAACGCCTCTTGGAGGGTCACAGCCGCTTGGCCGCACAAACATGACTCAGCCGCACCGTGTTCGACAAAGGTCGTAATCCGAATTGCTGCACCCGCCGTGCCCTCGGCTCTCAAAAGTGAGCTTGTCAATGAGGTGCGTCACACCCGGAGATAACACGCCATAATGCACAGTCAAGAAATTATTCCCCCTTGCTCGAAAACTGCCCCTCCTTCGTCTTGAACAGAATGTTGAACGTCGTCAGGGACCCGTAACAACGCGAAATGTATTGCTGCATCTCCACCTTCTCCGCGTCGGTCAACTTCTCGTGCGCGTTAATCTTCTGTTCCAGCACGCGCAGATTATTCCGCACCATGACAATCTTGTGAAAGAACGTCTCGAGCGGAACGTCCTTGGCCTGGAGCGTCGCGTCGGATGGCTTGAGGATCATCGTCCCGTTCTGCCAGCGCAGCCCCAACTCCTCCACCACCGAATCGTCGCGGCGCAATCCCAACTCCGCCACGGTCGCCGCCACCGTTTCGTTGATTAGCGTCGTCAGCGGCGTCGAAAGCCCGCTTAATTCCGCCAGCGCCTCCGCCGGCTCGATGTTGCTCTGCTCCGGCGACAGCGTCTTCAAACCGCTGTCAAACCGAATATCCGCCACGTGCTCCGACACGCTTTTCACCGTCCCCAACCCGTAATCCGCGTGCTGGACCTTCATCCCGACATGCATCGATTGCAATCTCATGCCCGCATCTTGATTCCTATTCCCCAAATCGTAAATCGCAAACCACACTCTTCTTGCATTACCAGGTTTTAACCACAGAGACACCGAGGCACAGAGCAGACCTGCAAACTGCATCTCTGTGCCTCCGTACCACTACTGGAAGAAGTCTTTCATTTTTGCGAGGATTTTCAAGCGGCCAACTGGGTCTCTGTGGTTGAATTTCAGATATCTTTTCGGGCTGTGAATAGTCATTATTTGCACCGACCCGCGTTTCAGGGTTCCATTCCGCGCCCACCGTGGCGATAGTGCCTCATGGCCGCGATTTGGAAGGGTTCCATCAGCTTCGGGTTGGTCAACATCCCCATCGCGCTTTACTCCGCAACGCGCGGGCGCGAGGAAATTAAGTTCCAACTCCTCCGCAAAGACGACCTCAGCCCCGTGAAATACCAGCGCGTGGCTGAGGCCGATGGCAAGGACGTCCCGTGGGACCACATCGTCAAAGGTTACGAATATGAAAAAGGCCAGTTCGTCGTCATCGAGGATAAAGACTTCGACCGCGTCAAACTAAAATCCGCCCAGACCATCGACATCCGCGCGTTCGTCGACCTCAATGAGATCGATCCCATGTTCTTCGACCAGCCTTATTTCCTGGCCCCGGAAAAGGGCGGCGACAAGGCCTACGCGCTCCTTCGCGATTCCCTCAAAAACTCCGGCAAAGTCGGCATCGCCAAAGTCGTCATCCGCAAACGCGAACACCTCGCCGCCGTCAAACCCAGAGGTGACGCCCTCGTCCTCGAACTGATGCATTTTGCCGACGAACTGGCCGATCCCACCGACCTCCCCGTTCCCAAATCCTCCGATCTCGGCAAAAAAGAAGTCAGCATGGCCGAAACCCTCATCGACGGCATGACCGAAAAATGGGATCCCGCGCAATATCACGACCAATACCGCGAAGCCCTCGCCAAACTCATTGAAGAAAAAGTCGCCGCCGGCGGGAAAGCGCTTCCGGGATCCAAGGAACCTCCTGTCAAGCCAACCAAGGTGATCGATCTCGTCGCCGTCCTCCAGCAAAGCCTCAACCAGGCCCAGGCCGCCAAAAAATCCGCCCGCTCCGCCCAAGCCGCCACGCCAAAACGCCGCAAAGCCGCCTAATTCAATTCCGTTGCTCGCTTCGCTTGGTTCGCTGCAACCCCACCGATTCCGCAATCTCGTCCATCTCTTCGCGGCTCGCCTCGCCCAGCGTCTTGCCTTTGGCCGCGAGCTTCTCGTTGATCTTGATGGCCTTCTCCGTCATCTCCTCGTGCGTTTCCGCCGTGCCGCCAACCAGCGCGAAATTCGGCCCGGTCGTCAGGCGTTTGTGCCCGTCCGAATCCAAGCCCAGCCCCAACATCACCGCAACTTTTCTCTTCTTCTGCGTCACAACGTCAACATAACGCCCCGCCGCCCCTCAAACAAGCGGCTTCTTAAAACGCAGCGCCAAACTTATCTCCGCTCGGCAGGGCGAGCCGCTCACCTCCGCGCCGCCGCCCGGCAACGCTCCGCCACCAGCTCCAGGTTCCCCAGGAACTCTTCGCGTTGCGCCTCCGTCAATCCCGACAAAACCTCCTCCTGCAACGACAGCGCGATCTTCAGCGCCCGCTTGAACTTCCGCTCCCCGGCCGCCAGCAGCCGAATCCGCTTCGCGCGCCGGTCCCGTTCGTGCCGCTCCCGCGCAATCCACCCTGCCCGCTCCATCCGCTCCAGCAGCGACGCCACCGTGTTCGGGTCGCTGGCGATCAATCGCGTCAGCGCGCTCTGCGTCAACCCATCCGGCCCGCTCTCCCACAACGTCCGCAACGTCGTGTATTGGTCCGGCGTCACCCCCGTGTGCGCGATCCGCCGCCGGAAGGTCTGGTTGAGGCTGTACCACGCGTGCCGCAGCAAGATCGGCAGCCGCCTCCCCTCAATTCGCTTGTCATGTTGTTCACGCATTACGCATTAAGCATCATCGCCGTCCGCCCTATTCCAAACCGGAATCGTACGTGTAAGTATTATTTCTGTTGCAATCGACGACAACCATAGAATATTTATCTCATTCTTTGAAGGCAACTGCGCTTGTCCTGCGGCGCCTTCGCATGTTCGGCCTATGAAGCATAAGTGTTTTTGTTTGCTGGCAACGCTCCTGGCGGCCCACCCCGTTGGCGCCGCCGACTACACCGGCTGGTTCAACTGGCGCGGCCCCAACCAAAATGGGACCTCCTCAGCCAAGGGCCTCCCTGATTCGCTTGACTCCGATCACCCCCTCTGGACCGCCGATTTCCCAGGCATGTCCACCGCCGTCGGATTCAACGGCAAAATCTACATCATGGGCTACCAGGGCGATGGCCCCGACCTAACCGAAGGCGTCGCCTGCTTCGACGCCGCCAGCGGCCAAAAATTGTGGCAGCAGCTTTACGGCGATTTTCTTAGCGACACCATTTACCTCCGCTACGCCACCTCCAGCCCCACGCTCGATCCGCTCACCGGCAGCGTCTACATCCAGGACACCCAGGGCATCTTCGCCGGCTTCAGCGCCGAGGGCAAATCCCTCTGGCGCCATTCCATGATGGAGGAATACGGACGCCTCACCTTTCCCAATGGCCGCACCGCCTCGCCCGTCGTCGACGGCGACCTCGTCCTCACCCGCGTCATCACCGCCAACTGGGGCGCCAACGGCCCCGCCGCCGACCGGTT
>Ga0265338_10006139_pt1 | contig 15419 bp, 20 predicted proteins | sample 42126metaG_FD_193579 | JGI IMG/M metagenome (GOLD analysis project Ga0265338, IMG submission 193579) | Rhizosphere microbial communities from Carex aquatilis grown in University of Washington, Seatle, WA, United States - 4-21-26 metaG | ecosystem: Host-associated > Plants > Roots > Rhizosphere... | reverse complement strand
TGTGCGGCAGACGGACAAAGACGAGCAGGCGTCCGCCGCAGGCGGAACAGTGCGAAGAGGGTGGACTGGGGTCGCGCATTCCCCAATTCAACGCGCAGAAACCGGGGAACCTGCCGCAGAGCGGCTCTGCCGCGGCGGCATACCGCGATCGCACCTGGTTCGCCGGCGGAACGGGCAATCGTGGCGCGGAAGGTTTGCTGGCGCGCCCTACGGGATTCGAACCCGTGTCGCCGCCGTGAAAGGGCCTTGCAGGGCGTTTATCGGCGTGTGTGAGTGTCCCGAATTCACAATCAAGCCATTGAATAAACTTGAAATTCTGCACGGCACGACCTATCGCTGTTTATCCCCATCGCCGGGACACTGCCGGGACACTTAAACTGGAGACATCGGGTGGCGCGCAGCACACGGTCAGCACGGCTTGAAACCCGTACCGCTCGTTTGAAACTTCCGTTCGCGAAGAAGCCCGCCTTTGTGAAGGTCGCGCCCGGTGTTGGCCTTGGCTACCGGCGCAATCAAACGGCAGGAACATGGGTCGCGCGTGTGGCCGACGGGAAGGGGGGCAACTGGACGAAATCGATTGGCTTCGCCGATGACTTCGATGAGGCGGACGGCACTGGAACGTTCGACTTCTGGCAGGCGCAGGACCGCGCCCGCTCTATTAGTCGCCGGGGCAGTGCTGGCGATGGCGCTGATGCCAAGCTGGCGACCGTAGCCAAAGTGATAGACCGGTACGAGGCGGACCTAAAGACGCGCGGCGGCGACCCGGGCAACGCTGGTAGGGTCCGCGTCCACTTAAACGATGCGCTGTTCAGCCGGACGGTGGCGCTCCTGACCAGTCGCGAGCTTCGCGAGTGGCGCGACGTCCTCGCCAAGACACTCAGCCCAGCTTCGGTCAACAGGATCGCGAGCGCCCTGAAAGCGGCGCTAAACTTGGCCGCAGACCACGACGAGCGGATACCGAGCCGCCGGGCATGGGAGATAGGGCTGGCCACCATTCCCGATGCCGAACAAGCGCGAAACATCATACTGACCGACGAGACTATCCGTGGCCTGATTACGGCGTCCTACAGCCAGAGTGCGGAATTCGGCTTGTTAGTCGAAGTTGCAGCCGTGACCGGCGCGCGCGTGAGCCAGCTTGCGGGTTTGGAAGTACAAGACGTGCAGGGCGACCGTGTCGACGCTCGCCTTATGATGCCAAGCTCCAAAAAAGGGCGCGGGCAGAAGAAGATTTCCCGGCGGCCTGTCCCGGTGCCGTTGTCTATTGTCGACCGTTTGTCACAGCACGCAAAGAATAAGGCTGGATCGACCGCGCTGCTCGTAAAGCCTAGCGGAGAGCCATGGCGCAAGTCAGATCATTCGAGGCTGTTTAAACGCGCTGTCAAGAAGCTGGTTGATGAAGCCACGGAGGCGCGCGTTGACGATAAGCCAATCAAAATCGGCGGTTACGATCCCAAAGAGGTGACCATCTACGCTCTGCGTCATTCGAACATCGTTCGGCATCTGCTCGCGAACGTTCCGATTAGGGTGGTCGCGACTCAGCATGACACATCGGTGGCAATGATCGAGCGCACCTACAGCCGGTTTATTAGTGACCACGCGGACGCACTGGCTCGCGGTGCGCTGTTGGATGTGGCTCCTAGAGAAGGGAACCAATGAGGAAGCCGATTGTAAAGCGGCCTTGGCCAGCGCCACCCGAGCGCTTCGCGATCGACGCGAACGCTAACATAAAAATTACTGACGATGATTGGTGCGCGCTCATCGCGAAATGGATGATTGCTATAAGGGCCCTTGTCGAGCCACAGACAGGAAAAAGCGACCCGACGATTCTTGCTACCCTTCTTCGATCCGAAACGCGCTTTCCATCCGAACTGATGGCGCTGTTCGCGGAAATGATCGATCCGGAGCAGGCTGCCTTTAATGGAAAGCTAGTGCTTAAGAGAACGAAGGCGGCAAGTAAAAGAGAGGCCCGCGCCACACAAACAACGAAAATCGCTATGCGCGTTACCGCGCTAATCAGGAACGGTTCCTCAACAGAGGAAGCCACGATGGCCGTCGCAGACGAAATCGGCAAGAGCCAGCGATGGGTCTATAAGGAATGGCTCAAATTGGCGGACGGTCCGTTTTGGGGTAGGGCGGTAAGGAAGTCGCGGCCTAAAGCTGAACCAAAATAGGACTTCCGATGGTTCAGTGACTCCGACACTTGGTGTTGCGCATGCTCAGACCAGCTAAGACGTGCACAAACACCGGAGTCCAAGAATGCGCAAAAAGAAAGAGGCTGACCTGCCATTCGAGCAGCGTCTGACCATAGGCCCCCAAGAAGCTGCCGAAAAGCTAGGCGTCGGCCGCAACACCATCTACAATCTTATCAAGCACAAAAAATTAAAAGCCGTAAAGCTCGGCAGCCGCACCGGAATCACGACCGACAGCATCCGCGCGCTGTTGGAAGTGGCATAGCGCCCGCTCGTTCTCAACACGCCGCCTAGCGCGCCATGCGCGCACATTCCCACACAGCATCGCCCAAAAAGAAAGCCCGGCACAGGGCCGGGCCGAAGGATCGATATGGATACGCAGCATATGACACAGCCGGACTCTGTCCGCAACCACGAAAACAAACCGTCGCCCGGCGGCGATTACGTCGCGATCTACGTGCGCGACCACTTCGCAATCAAAACACTGGAAACAGCGAAGACCATAGCGCGTCTCGCTGGCCTCGGTGGTGAAGAAGGGGCGCGGCGATGATTACAAGGGAACAATTCGAAGAGTTAATGGCGACGCGCGCCGCCCGTGGCATCTATCCGCATGAAAGTGATAGAGAGTTTTTCGCCAAGCCGACGAAGTCGCATCTAAGGCCTCGCGAGTACCACGTTCGAAGGTCTATAGCGACGGACTATTACGAGTTTATATCCGGCAGCACAAATCCAGATGACTACGTTTCAATTGTCTCGCGTAAGCACTTCACGGCAATCGTTCTTCCCCTCGATGAAGGGAATATGGGCGCCTTCGTCAATTCTGATGAATACGCCAAGTTCAGGATGCACAAGGCGGAGAAGTGGTTTGAAGTCGTAATCAAAGGCGAGCGAGCGGTTTGGGAGGGCTAGATGAGCGCAAATCATTTAGTCGCCCGTCGCCTCGCAGGGAACGGCTTATTTGTCCTGCCCTGCAATTCCACAACAAAAGCACCGCTTCTTCCGCAGTGGCCGACGCGGGCCACGGATGAACCGGTAGGGGTCGACTTCTACTGGCAGAAATACGGCGTGCATTCGATGCCGGGCATTGCCCTTGGGCCGTCCGGCTTGTTCGTGCTCGATATCGACGTGAAAAACGAGGTCGATGGACATGCAGCAATCGACCCCGTTCTAGACGAGCACGGTGCTGACCTGTCGCGCTGTCCGATAGTCCGCACGGCGAGTGGTGGCCATCATGTCTACTACAGGCAGCCGCAGGGCAGGCCGCCGCTCACCAACGCTACCGGTGCACTGCCGCGTGGCATCGACGTGCGTGGTGCCGGGGGGATGGTGATTGCGCCCGGCGCGACCAAGAGCGATGGCACCTTCTACGAGGGCGTGCCGGGCTATCCAGACTTGGCCGAAGCCTACGTCGCTGGCTCGATTCCCGAGGTTCCGAATTGGTTGATTGCGATCATTGAAATGCGACCGCGCGGCCCAGCAGTGGGCACGCCGCCGCCGGTCGCCACGGGCGACAAGTCGGCGTGGGTCGCTGAGGGATTGTCGCGCGAAGCGCACGCGCTGGCGGCCACAGCCGAAGGCGGTCGAAACCACGCCCTTAACAAGTTCGTCGTCACCTTCGCTGGTCACGCCGGGAACGGCTGGACGACGCGCGAGGAAGTGTACGCCGCCGCGTGGTGGGCCTGCGAGCAGAATGGCTACCTCGACAGCCGTGAAGCTAACGATGGGCCGAGGCAGTTCGATAAGACCTTCGAAAGCGGCTGGCGCTGGGGATACGCGCACCCGACGCACGGACCTCGCGAGCGCGCGGCGTGAGCCATGACAGCAATCAAACCACCGTTCGCTCTGCAAATGGAGCGACACCGCCATAACTGCAATTTGGTTATGGCCACGCAAGGCTTGGTCACATTGCATGTTGGCGGGCAGAAGGTCTGCGGCTTCGACGCGTACCGTTCCCCGTCGACCGTGATGGCGGAGCTGGTCAGAAGCCCGAAAGCGACGGCGCTGCACAACGAGCAGCCGCTTCTAGGTTTCTGTAGCGAAGCGGAATGGACCGCCCTTAAGGCCGAGCAGTTGCCGGAGGCGATCGACAGCAAGCCGCACGGCGAAGCGGTCGAAAACCTCTCTGCGCCTCAGGCGGAGACGCCGCCGCTTCCCGCACCGGCAAAGCCATCGGATGTGCCGCTGAAAAAGCCTAGAAAGCCGCCTGCGAGGGTCGCCCCGGCTACATCGCTGAATGAGTTCATCAGCCCGACCGGTCACTTGATGTGGCCGGACGTGAAAAAGACGACGGACGGCAACTTCGTTCCAAAGCCAACGTGTGAGAACACGCGGGTTGCGATCTTGGGTCTAGAAATCGATTGCAGATACGACGAATTTCACGGTCGGCTGCTGGTCGGCGGTCAGCATATCGAGCAATGGGCGGGGGAACTGTCCGATCATGGATGCCAAATTCTGCGCTTCCTCATCAGGAGGCACTTCGGTTTCGATCCGGGCCGGGAGAACGTCCATGACGCCGCGGTGTCGCTCTGCCTGCAAAACCGATTTGACCCGGTTGTCGGCTATCTCGACGCGCTGGAATGGGACGGCAAGGCGCGGCTCGATGCCTGGCTGATCGATTACTTGGGCGCGGACGATACGGAGCTAAACCGGGTCATCGGTCGGCTAGTGCTTATTGCCGCCGTTCGGCGCGCGCGAGCGCCGGGCACGAAGTTCGATCAGATCTTGGTTTTGGAGGGGCGGGAAGGGACGCAGAAGTCGACGGCGATTGCCGTCATGGCAGGGCAGGAGAACTTTTCCGACCAAACCATCCTTGGCCTCGATGAAAAGCGGCAGATGGAGCTAATCAAAGGGCGCTGGCTGTACGAGGTCGCCGAGCTTGCGGGCATGAAGCGGTCGGAGGTCGAGGCGGTGAAGTCCTTTACCGCCCGCAGCGTCGACCGTGGCCGCCCAGCGTATGGCCGCCATGTCGTCGACCAGCCTCGCCGCTGCATCTTCATCGGCACCACGAACGACGACAGCTACCTGAGAAGCCAGACCGGCAACCGACGCTTCTGGCCGGTGAAGACCGGCAAGATCGCAATCAACGCGCTTCAACGCGACCGCGACCAGCTCTGGGCCGAGGCAGCCAAGGCCGAGGCTGCCGGAGAATCCATTCAGCTACCCGAGCGGCTATGGGGTCAGGCCGCTGCCGAGCAAGACAAGCGGCTGGAGCATGACCCGTGGGACGACATTCTGGAAGACGTTCGCGGCGAAGTGCATCGGGAATTCGACGGGTACGAGGAACGCGTTTCGTCCAAGACGCTAATTGCCAACTATCTCAAAATCGCACCGGAGCGGCAGACCAAGGAAGTCGAGAAGAAGCTTGCGCAATGCATGCGGCGGCTCGGATGGTCGGGGCCACGAAAGATGCGAATTGCCGAATCATCGAGTGAGCGGCCGGTGCCGCAACGGGGTTACTTCCGCGCGGTCCAAAGCGGGGCAGATGACGACGAACAACGGCACTCGTCACCACCATGGCGGCGGTGACGTTCCATGCGTTCCATGTTCCATGCTCATTTCCAACACTTCCCCAAATTGTGCTGAGGGCAATTCAGTCAACCTCATCTTCTAAATGTCTAAGAGTAGACGGTACGTATGGTACAAATGGAACAAGGCCGCAATTTCAGACGCTTAGCCGTTCCATGCCGCATGGTACGCGGGGCCGAAAATATGGAACGGCGGAGGGTCGGAGAGGGCGAAGGGCAACGCCTGTCAACCGCGCGCCGAGTTTTCGGCCCAGCCGGGGGACAGGCAGCGGCTTTCATATGGAACGCTGGTCGCCGACCAGCCCGAAGGGAAGCGAGCTGGTCGGCGTATTGCCCGGCCGGTCTCGGTGCGTCTCTGATGCTTAGCGGGTGACTACCCTAGGCGCGAGCCGGTCGGTATTACGGTATCTGGGCATTGGCTGTTTAACCAGCAACGGGCGTCTTGTCGCATGGGGCGTGCGCTTGCAGACTGTTCGTAAAATGCGTATTGTTCATACAGTCGTCCCGAATGAGGCTTGCTGCGCATGGCAAAACCGAAGCTCCGTGTCGTCTCTCCAGCCATCGAAAATCGAACAGTCACCCCGCGCCGCCGCCCCAATGCCGAACTGCGGACCCGGGAGCACCTGACCGAAGCCGAAGTGGACAGGCTGCTCGCCGCCGCCCGAAAGAACCGCTGGGGACACCGGGACGCGACTATGATGCTGGTCGCCTACAGGCATGGCCTTAGGGCTTCGGAGCTGGTCGACCTCCGCTGGGATCAGGTGGACTTCCAAACCGCCACGCTACACGTCCGCAGGGTGAAACAGGGCACCCCCAGCACGCACCCTATCCTCGGTGACGAAAGCCGGGCCCTACGGCGGCTCCAGCGCGAACAAGAGCCGAAGTCGCCCTTCGTATTCACCTCAGAGCGTGTCGCGCCGTTCACCACGGCAGGCTTCGCGCGGATGGTGGAGCGGGCCGGGGAGGCGGCCGTGCTTGGCTTCAAGGCCCATCCGCACATGCTGCGGCACGCCTGCGGCTTCGCGCTTGCCAACAAGGGCCACGACACCCGGGCGCTACAGGCGTACCTAGGGCACAAGAATATCCAGCACACCGTGCGCTACACGGAGCTGTCACCCACGCGGTTCAAAGACTTCTGGCGCTGACACGTCCACTAGGTGACGGCAGGGGGAAAGATGCGCTCGTCGTCCTGATTAAACAATTCGCCATTCAACTGGCGCATCCGCCGACCGCGATCAATGAGCAATCGAATCGCTGCGCTCACCACTTTCGCCGGAACCCCGATTTTTTCAGCGACTTCGATATGGGCACCTTGTCTCCACGGCTGTGGCGGCATCAACGAATCAACTTGCTCCAATAACGCATCCGGAACTTCAATATTGGGAGCTAGGGTACGTGAGCCTTCATACGTGGCGATGTACCTCCTTCCGACCGTGTCCACGCCGGTAAGTGAGTGTAACCGCGCAAAATCGTGACAGACCTCCGCCACAAACTGCTTAGAGGGCCGCATCTGACCTTTCCGCGCAGCCTGGACGTATTCCCAGCAGTCTTTTACTAGCCCTCGATCCACTTCGTTCGCGGGGAGCCGTGAAAGGTCGGACAGAGAGAAATCGAACTTGCCAAGTTGTTTGGCCACCACTAACAGGCCGACCAACCCGCGCCAACTTTTCAGAAATTTCTCCCCATGGCCACCTGACTTGCGAAGCGAACTTAGCATCTCTTCCTCGACCGCCTTCATGACTGTGGCGATGCGAGGCCATACTTCTATTGGAGCGGCGTCCGAAAATACCTGCTCATAGGTGGACTGACTACGCATGAAGCGCGACTTCAATGTCGCGGCAGTTGCGGGGTTTTTTAGAGCGATCGAAACGTAGCCACCAGCAAGAAACAGAGGTGTCACGAACCGAGCAGGGGGGCGTCCGATATTTCGGTAATAGTTCTTCCTGCGCTCATAGTAGAAGTCGTAACGCTCTAAAATCTGCTCAATATCGCGCTGGATTTTGTCGGTTGCGTGTAGAGCGGCTTGCTCGACTACACTCTGATTGTTGGTAGCGCGGATGATCTGGTCACGCAGCTTGTCGTCTTTAGAGACAATGATCTTGATTGATAGGGTACGATCTAATGACTTTTGCGAGCCAGTACTAAAGTGTCGGTAGATCGTCTCCGTGGTTTGCAGGCCGTTGACGACTTGAATGTCCTGCATCTGCATCACTTTTCCATTGATCACGGCTTTAGTAGTGAGAATGGTAATCCCATTGTTGAACCACCAAAAATCTGGAACCGACTCATTCTCCAACGATCCGGCGATGTCTTCGTTGACTTTGTTTTCTCCAAGATAGTCCCGCACGTTGGAATCAAATAGATAACGGCGCAGGCTTCCGCTCTCGTCGCAAACAAAGCGGTGGTAGTCGCCAAGCTTGGCAACGACAATGTATCCTTCGCCAGTTCCCGCCAGATGGTCTTGAAAGGGCAGATCGAGAGTAAATTGTTTCCCCTTCCTATATTGCTCGATGAGTTCAGCGGACCCGACAAATGAAAACCTAGCGGTCGCGTTGCTAAAAAATTGCTCCGAGCAATGTCGGATTTGCTCTGCACGAGCTGCGACGCTTTCGCCAAGATCGGCGACATCTCCGCGCGAGCAATATGAGAAGTTGAAGGTCAGTTCAGGGGTGGTGATTGCAAGCTTTGCATAGGTTTCGATTAGTCGCTTCCGAGCGAGGAGTATATCCTTCGAATACGCGCCTCTCAGCCTATCTTCTAGCAAAGAGAAATCGAGGAGTTCGTGTGTAGTTGCCAAAATGCTATTTAAAGTAGCCTCCTTGAAGGTGTCGTGATATTTGCAGCTTATAATGAAGACTTCAATTTTCGCGTTTGAACGTGGCCAGAGGAATGAGCTTGTGTCCCAAATCAGGTGACCGTTTACGAAAATATAAAAGCCGTCGATCCCTCCATCGTGCCGGCCGTCCACCCAGCCGGCCTCTATCTCCTCTTTTGAAAGATCAAAGTTTTTGAGCAATTGCTCAAAACAGAAATACTCAAACACTTCGCCTTTGTCGCCGGATGGGATGCCGTCGTGCGCTCTCTGGCTCACGATGCCATCGATCAATATGCTGTCGTTTTTTGCCATGCTCTGATGCGCCTTTGCGGCTTCGGCTGCCAGTCATAGATGGTGAGTTGCTTCGCGCTCGTATCCGGTGCGAAAAATTCTCGTTTGGGCACCTTGAATTGCTCGGCGGGTAGCGCGATCAGCGGGCTGCGATCACGGTAGAAGCTGATGTGATTACAACCAATCCCTTGCATGGTGCAAAAGCCCCTTATACACAGGGATATGCAGACTAAAATCGTATCCGTCATGGCCGCATCGGCCGCCGGTTTTCCAGCCATGAACGCCGCTTCGTCGAAGAATATCATTGAGGCGAATGGCCGCGCCGCTACCATCAGTCGTCCGCTGTCGCGAAGCGCGACCCGCTCAGTCGCGTTGCTCACTTCCTGCTTGGGCTCGAAAAGGCGGCGTCGACTTCGGTGCCGCCGATGTGCCGACAGCGAACCGCCTTACGGTCGGCATCATGGCCATGGCGCGGGCGAAGAGCGCCGGATGATATCAGCCCGAACCAAGGACGCGCTGGCAGCGGCCATGATGCGCGGCGTCAAGCTTGGCGGTGACAGGGGAGCGACGGTCAGTAAGGCTGGCCATTCCCGTGCAGCGGCCCTTAGAGCGAAGCAGGCGGATGCGAAGGCTGCCGACCCTTCGCCCGGTGCTGAATGACCTACAGGCGGGCGGCGCTACGTCGCTACGGGCGCTTGCTGACGAGCTGAATGGCCGCAGCATCCCGACCGCGAGGAGTAGGAAATGGAGGGCGACACAGGTGGCGAGGGTTCTGGCGCGCGGAGTTGAGTAGGCAAGCGGATGACTCGGTCCCAAGAGCTATCAGCCAAAGCCGCCGACCAGCGGCGGCGCGCCCGACTATGGCTGTTGCAGTTCATCGGGGAAGGCAAGCCACGGTACGCGACCAAATCAGAGCTACGGGACGCGGCCATCCGCGACCTCGGGGTATCGAAATCGAGCTTTGACTTCGCTTGGATCGACGCAATCGAGCGCACCGGCCAGCGGCAATGGTACGAGCCGTTGAGGCGGCGGCTGCGGCGAAGTGATTAGGGCGGCGGTATAGTACCTAGCCCAATGGCTGCGGGTGCTCGTAGCCGGTGTTATATGGCTACTGATCTCGCTCAAGCAATTGTGTGGAGCGGTTCTCAATTCTCTTCCGCAAAATTGAAACCAAAATCGGACCTATAATGGGAAGCATGCGCTCATAGGCATTCAAAAACAGTTCGGTCGCTTCTGGAGAGAAGGCACTGATTGTATTGCTCTTTTTAAATACCAGCTTGACCCCCTCGATGCGCGATTCAACCTCGCAATCGGATATTGGACCATCGAAGAAGAGTCGGATGGCAAACCGCTCATCAGGGTTCAGAAATGGCAGTTCTACATTAAGCGCAGGCCCATTCACGCCGTCCCGCCAATTGGCAGAGATTGATTCAACAAGGGCATCTGTCGAACCAGCTATATCGAACGTTTTGAATCGCTCCGCAGGCACATTTATTCGACACTTCACGTCGCGGATTTCTTTGTTGCCCGTGTTTGTAACCCATACGATGCCTCGAATTAATCCTTCCACTTCGACATCATCTATCTTGAAAGAGAAATTCCGCTTTGAGCGCCTGAGCGGCTGGGTCAAATCCTCTGAGCGTACAGTAAGAAATGTAAGGCGCTTCTTTTCTCGGAAATAGCGCGTCGCGGCCAAAGTGATGAGCGCAGCAATTATGGGGCCAGTGATCGCGATTATTGGTAGCCAACCTCGGAGAGCTTCCATGACTGCAAACCAAATGGTAGCCGGCATTAAACCTATTTATCCAACTTCTTCGCGGCGCGTCTCACGTGCGCCTCACTGACCTTGCCGGTGACATTCCGCATATGCCCAAGCGTCGCATCCGCTCGAAACTGCGGAATGGGCTGCGACAAGTTCTTGTTGAGTGTGTCGCTGCGCTTCTGCTGAATTTGCCCCTTTTTCGGACTTGCCTTGTCTCGATGACGTCCATCCAGTCCCGGTTCTTTCACGATTTCCTCCTCGCTGCTGTGATCCAGGCTATTTTCCACGGGGCCAAATGCGTCCGCGCTTGGCCTCCAGCTCAGTCCCGTCCGGCGTTTTGACGCGAAGAGAGGAGAGACCATGCAAGATCAAATCGGATATGCTCTGGGGATCAATGTCTCCTGCCTCTAGAGGCGAATTATATACGAACAGATTGCGCGACAGCTCCTTAAGCAGTTCTGGCGGGAGTTCGGTCTTGTTATCCTGAGCATCACGAACAGCCTCCAACAACCAAGACGTACGGCCAATATCGAGGATGCGAGCGCGATTTCTAAATTCTTCCTCGGAATGCTGGCGTGCCCAAGAGGCGGACCATCGGATAAAGTAGATAAGGAACGTAAGAAATGCAGCGAACGGCCCCAACGAGCGAACTGCAAGCAGCGCCCATTGCCACCATTGGAGTTGGAAGCTATGGCTGGTGATTATGCTATAGTTTTCATAATTCAGCCACACCGAAACACCGAGGCAAACGGCGATTCCAGCCGTATAAAGGACGTTTGTAGTCCACCGTTTAGATCGGGTTCCGCTAGTAAGGCTCCAGCCCTCAAGCCACTTCTCGACTTGAGTGATTTGGTTCTTTTGCTCTTGGCGAGCAACGTATCGCGCTTCCTTCGTGTTGAATGAGGTTTCGCGCGCCTTAATCGCCTGCTCTCGCTGGTCCAGGTCGGCCAAGCGGGCGTCATGCTGCTCGGTCAGAGTCTTCTGTAGTTGCTTGGTCTCTTCCGCAAGGATACTTGCGCGGTCGTTGTACCGTCTTTCAAATTCATTCTGGGTCTCGACGACATTACGAGCGTATTCCGTCGCTATTGTCTTCTGTGTCTGTTCAAGGCTGTTTAGAATCTCGACTTGAGAATCCCTGTAACGAGACCATGCAGTCTCTTGGCCTCCTTGTAGAGCGGCTTCGGTCTCCGGCGCCCTAAGATGTTTCCTTGCAGAGGCAATAAGTCGGACGATGATCGCTCCGCGTGTTTTGTCCGGGAGTTGATTGGGCCAATCGTCGACTTCTGGGGTTTTGACAAAGTCCGTGATGTTCGCGGTATCCCGACGGACTAGAAGTGCGCTCCGATTTCCCGCTGGCTGATCGCGAAGGCGGAGGATCGGCATGATCTGAGAGGCCAGAGCGACGATGTCTTTCACTGACTCGGTGCTTTCGACGCCGTCGCCGGTGAGCGGCACGGTTGGTCCGCCGGGCTCGTATGTCTGGACCTCAATAACGAGGGGCCGCAGATCGGCGAGATCGTTCCTAATCGCCTCTAGAGCCTTTAAGAGCTCCGCGTCTGTCTGCTTCGGGATATGAAATTGCATTGCCGTAACTGAATGTTTGCTGAGTTGGCCAAGCGATCACGGTAGAAGCTGTTGTGGTTACAACCAATCCCTTGCGCAGTCCGGAAAGTCCCTTATACACAGAGATATGCAGGCCAAAGACTCATTCGGCATAGCCACATGGGCCGCCGATCTTTCCGACCGCGAGCGCCGTTTCGTCGAAGAGTACATCATCGACTTGAACGGCCGCGCTGCCGCCATCCGCGCAGGGCTGGGCCGAACGCCCAAGTCCGCGACCGAAATGGCGTCCCGCATGAAGCGGAAGGCCACGGTCGCGGCGGCTATCGCTCAGCTTGTCCAAGAGCGCGGAAATGTCACCGGCAGCCGTGTTCTGGAAGAAATGGCCCGCATTGCCTTCGCAAAAATGACCGATTTCGCGCGGGTTGAAAAAGGGTGCCTCGTCATTACCGACACGTCGCAGCTCACAGAGGACCAACAGGCCGCGATTTCAGAAATTACGGAGACGGTGACGGAGGCCGGACGTACCGTCCGCATCAAACTTCATGACAAAGGTGCGATGCTCGATAGGCTCGCCAAAGTGCTCAGCATGTACCGCGAGCGGGTCGAGTTGAGCGGTCCGGGTGGCCGGCCAATCCCGGTTGCGGACGTGCGCGCGAAGATCGCCGAGCGACTCAAGCTCATCGGCGAGCGTCAAAGCCTACCCGGCACGGTCGAAATTCTGCCGCCGCTGCCGAAGATACGGCCTGCCGCGTAGTTACCCCCAACTAATATCAATTGTGTGTCTCTGTGCATGTTCGCTCATGCGCGCGCATGTGTGTGCGTGTGACGCGATGTTACGGCCACACGGCGGCCTAAGCGGGTTTGCATATGCGGCGTGGTTTGCGCATGGTGCGAACCATGACCGACGCAAATGCAAATCTGATTGACCGTGCTTTTCGCGCCTATGTGGCAGCGGACGGGTGCTCCGCCGAACAGCCGACAGCATCTGTGTGCAGCGTTGACGTGTTGTACGGCCGCCGTTATGTGGCCCTGCGTAATCGTCGCCGCACGCTGGCAGTGTACCGCATCCGTGCAAACGGTCTGCTTCGGCGACTCCGCGTGTGGCCGATTGAGCTGATGCGGCAGGATGCCAACCCGTCATCTAGAACTGCCCGGCAGAGTGAGGTGGCGTATGTCATCTGAAACTGTCGCCGAAGCGATGCTGAGCGAAATCGTCAAGATCGTTGACGGCATTCACCACGCGCCGCAGTCAGAGACGGCGGGCGCGCCGTCCTTGTGGCAGGCGCTCACGACCATCGTGCCAACCGCCGGACACGTTGCGCAGGCGAGGGCCATGGGCATTAACCCGGTGGCGCATCTGCAAACGATCCAAACTCGGCTCGCCGAGCTGGTGATCGCGCTGCGGCAATTCGCGGCGACACTTCCGGCAGGCGACCCGAACGCATCGAAAATCGCGGACTTGATTGCGAGGTTGGGTTGAGCAGTCCTTGTAGCCTCGCAATCAACACCGCAGTGACGGGTTGTCCATTCCCTGTCACTGCCGCGCCTGCGCCCCGGTGCCAGTGAGCCGGGGTGCAGGCCACAAATCGGAATAGGGAGGAGAGAGGTCTACCAATGATGTTCCACTTCGCACAGCGCCTGTCGGCAAATGCCGAATCCAAGAGCCGCTTCGCCGAGCTGTTCGCCGCAGTCGGCGTGAAACCACCAAAGGAAGGCGAGAAGGTGCCGCTTCACCAGCTTGATGAAGCGATCAAAGACCTTGATATCGAGGAACGTCTCATCATCAAGAGCAGCCTGTTCCGCGCCGGGCTAATCTGAGGGCGGCGGACATGACCATTCAATCGCAGATATTTCATCGAGACGTTTTCAAGCAGGCGACCGAGCGCCCGCATTCCACGCGGCTGTTTGGGCGGCCTACGACGGACCCAAAGCAGCAGGAGGCAGCCGACTTCTTTCTCGAACACGGCATGACGCGCGAGCAGATGGCGGAAAGAGACCGCATGATTGGGCGCGAGCGGTTCGAAGACGGCGTGCTTGCCGACCTAAAGGGCGAGCCGCCCGAGAACATATGCAACACAAGAGGACTGAGCCCGAAACGAGCGCGATATGCGCGCTTTTTCGAACTGCGTCTGAGATTGGCTAAGGAGCTATCGGATCTGGAAACGAAGAAGGCAGACTTCCTAGCTCTAATCGAAGCTCCGAAAGCCACCGAGGTCGAAATCCGCAGGGAGGTTGTCAGGTCGGCGGCGCACCTGCTGGGCCGAGACGCGGACAACAGCGGAAGCGCAAAGCGGAAGGCGCTGGAGGAGCGGTTGGCCGCAGAGCGGCACTCTGCGGAAGCCGCTCAAGAGGCTACGCCGGAATTGGACCGCGCCATTGAGAAAGCGCAGTTGCGGCTAGCGCACATCAACAGCAGAGAGGATGAGTTTCTAATCCCTGCCGTTATCGCGGTCGCGAACGAAAGCGGCCTTGGAGAACTCTATCTGAAGAAGGTGGACGAGCTCCGCGTTGTCCTCGACCTAGTCAACGGGTTGGCGAACGTGGCCAGACGCCAAGATTGCTGGAGCGGCTTTTCGGGCTTCGAAGGGGCGGCCGGTCCGGGCAACGCGTTCGCGCAGCTCACGACCGTGAAGCTTCCGTGCCCGGCCATGGAAGCGGTCAAGAAGGCCGAAGCGAAGTTGGTTCTCAGCCACTCCGGAAATACAGACGTGTGGAAACACCTAATGCAAAGTCTGCTTCTCGATCCGCGCCACAATGCAAAGAACTTCATTGCACTTCCGAAATAGCATGACCGCGTCCCGTATCGTTCCGGACTTCTGGGAGCATGCCACGCGCACGATTTGCTCGCATCTTTGCACGCTGGGCGTGCCCGCTACCGAGGCAGTAGCAGTAATCGCACCCTTCATATCAAAGCTGTCGGCCATTCCTGCTGACATTCCGTATGACGCGGATGACCAATTTTGGACGGGCTACGCAGCGCTTCTTGTCGACGGCTGTACCGCGTCACAACGATTGTTCGCGGCCCAGTTTGGGTACGTCGCGGGCGAAATCGTCGGTAGCTGGCCGCCGACGCCGATTGCGTTCGAAGAACCATTCTTGCGGGCCATGCAGGGAGCGGTGAACGCGCTTGAGGCGGCAGCAAACACGGCGTCGGGCGGGAAGGGATTACACTAATGCATTCGGCCGCCGAGCGAATTGGCTCCCTTAAACTCGCGGAACAAGCGGAATTCCTGAGTCAGTTCACCCAAGACGAGCTGCACGCGTTGGACTTCGAA
>Ga0265338_10006138_pt1 | contig 15421 bp, 14 predicted proteins | sample 42126metaG_FD_193579 | JGI IMG/M metagenome (GOLD analysis project Ga0265338, IMG submission 193579) | Rhizosphere microbial communities from Carex aquatilis grown in University of Washington, Seatle, WA, United States - 4-21-26 metaG | ecosystem: Host-associated > Plants > Roots > Rhizosphere... | reverse complement strand
GGAGGCGGAGGTGGAGGCGGGAATTTTGGACGTTTTGGCAATCGTTCCGGCCAGAATCCCGGTATGGGGAATCAGAATCCCGGTATGGGGAATAACAGTGGAAGCCCTGGCGGGAATTTTGGCAATGCCAGCAGCAGCTCAAGCGCCGGGACGGCGCGACCGCAGTTTTCGCCGGAGGAGCAGATGATCATGATTGCGGCTCAGCACGCCCAAGCCCAGCAAGCGGGCGATCCGATAGCCCGTATTTTTCCCCCGACTGAATTGGACGGAGCCGCCGGCGTCGTTCCCGATACGCCGCAGGGTCAGAAATAACCATCTTTAGACCTATCCACCGAGCGAATTTGGATCGTCCAGATCGCCCTTGTTAAAATCCACGTAGGCTTCCGTCAAATCCGCGGCGTAAATCACCGCATCAGCCTGGCCGAGATTCAGATTGATGTGCAAATCAAATTCCTTCGGTGTGACGGCAGCGCAAAGTTGTTTGAAGGTCGCCTTTGTCGGTTGACCGCACTTGAGACTCCAGAGAATTTTTCTCCCTTCGGATGCGGCGTAGCCAATGTCCACTTTTTCCTCGACGATTTTTGCCGGCGAATAACCCAGTGCGTCAATGATGCGGCCCCAGTTCGGGTCGCCGCCGTGCCAGCTGGTTTTCACCAGGGCACTGTTGGCCACGGCGCGCGCGGCGGCATCGGCGTCGGCAAAGTTTTTCGCGCCGTGCACGCGCACCGTCACCACTCGATGAACCCCTTCGCCATCGCGCACAATCATTTTCGCCAGCTCCAGGCAGACGTGATTCAGCGCCGCTTGGAAAACTCCGAACTCTGAACTCCGAACTCCGAATTTCTGGTTGCCCGCCAAGCCATTCGCCAGCACCAGCACCGTGTCGTTGGTGCTCATGTCGCCGTCTACGGTGATGCGATTAAAACTGAGTGCGACCGCCTCCTCCAACGCCGCCCGAAGCGTTTTTGACTCGATTGCCGCGTCGGTGGTGATGAAGCACAACATCGTGGCGTGCAACCCCTGCGGAATGGCCGCCGGTCGCGTGCCGTTGATGCTCATGCCGGGTTGAATCATGCCCGCGCCCTTGCACAGGCCGCCCACGCGGACGGTTTTGCCGCCCAGCTTGAACTCGACCGAAATCTGCTTGGACCGCGTGTCACTCGTCATAATCGCTTCGGCAACGTAAGTCGCGTTTTCCGCTGAATTATCGAGCGCCATCACGGCTTCATTGATGCCGGCGCGGACATTGGCCATCGGCAAGGTTACACCAATGCGTCCGGTCGAGCCGACCAAAACATGTTCCACCGGCATGTGCAGATGCTTCGCCAGCCATGCGGTCATTTCGCGGGCGTCTTTCAAACCTTGCTTGCCGGTACAGGCGTTCGCGTTGCCGGAGTTGACCACGATGGCCTGAGCCACACCCTGTTTCACGTGTTCGACGCAAACCTTCACCGGTGCAGCGCAGACTTGATTCGTCGTGAACATGCCGGCGACCGTCGCCGGAACCTCCGACACGATGAGCGCCAGGTCGCGCTTTTGGCCTTTGTTCGAGCCTTTGCCCGTGCCGAGACGTTTGATGTCGCAAAAGACACCGCTGGCGAGAAAGCCCCGCGGGGCGACAATGGAACCCGGAATTTCTTTGAACAATTTATTCATTTTGATGCGCGTCGGGAAATTTGCGGAAACGTCGGATGATTTTCAAATTTTTACCGCATCAATTTCCAATCGCATCATGCGAACATGCACATTGCCCTTCGCGTCCGCCGGGTGTCTGGTCACGTAACGATTCGTGACGCCGGCGATGAATTCCTCGCGCAAATCTTCCGGCACGCGCTGGACATAAGGCAGCCAGGTGGTGCGCAACCACGCGACAAAACCGTTACGTCCGTCGTAAGTCGCGTCTTTCGGCACGAGCCGGACGCCGCGTGTTTTGAAGCCGAAATGCGGCAGCCATTTTTCATAATCTTCCGGCGAGTAAAAAAAATACGGCTTCCCCATTCCCCGGAAAAACTCGCGCCAGCGCTTGAGCCGGATCTCCGGCCGCGCCGCGACGAAAACGTCCTGGGCATTGCCTTTACCGCCGCAGGAGACGACGAGCCGTCCGCCGGGACGCAAAACCGAGGCCGCGCCCAGCAAAAATGCCTGATGGTCGTCCACCCAATGCAAAACGGCATTGGAAAAAACCAGGTCGAACGGCGTGATTTTAACTCCCTCGCCCCGCCTGAGCGGGGACAGGGTCGGGGCGAGGGGTTTTGAATTTGGCGCTGCCAACCTCCTCACCTCCACCCTCCGCAGTACTGCTACGGAGGACGGGCCGGCCCTCTCCTCCTTTTGGGGAGGAGAGGGAGAAGAAAAACAGGCGGCTTTGATTTCCCGCGCGTCCATGACGCAAAATTTCAGATTGGGAAATTTTTCCGGCCGGAAGGTTTTCCGCGCGAATTCAATCATTTGCGGTGAAGCATCAATGCCGGCAGCCGCGCCGCGTGGCACGGCGCGCGCAATTTCCGCCGTCACCTTGCCATCACCGCAGCCGACGTCGAGAATGCGCTCATCACCCCGCAACTTGAGCTGCGCGATGAGTTCGCGCGCCCAGGTTTGTTGCACAAGGGAATTAGCGGCGTAATCAGCCGCGTTCCATCTGGCGGTTGGCGAAACAGTTTTGGTCATCGTGCAAACTCAGACCAATCCGGCCGTCTCCGGAAAACCGCAGAGAATGTTCATGCTTTGAACCGCCTGGCCACTGGCGCCCTTGACCAGATTGTCCTCGGCGCTCATCACGACCAGCCGGCCTGTGCGCGGGTCGAGCCGCCACGCGATTTCAATGACGTTTGTACCGGCAACGTTTTTGGTGTCTGGCAATGCCTTGCCTTCGAGCAGCCGGACGAATGGTTCCTTGCCGTAATTCCTGGCGTAGCAGGCTGAAATTTTCCCGTTCAGCGCATCCATTTCCGTCGTGTTTGAAAAATGTTTTTCCGGCGCAAAATAAAGCGTCGTTAAAATGCCGCGGTTCACCGGAATCAAATGCGGCGTGAACTGGATGGTCACGTTCGAATCTGCAGCCAGTGAAAGTTGCTCCTCGATTTCCGACAGGTGCCGGTGCTTGGGCACGCCGTAAGGCCTGACGCTTTCGTTGCATTCGCAAAAAAGATAATCCGCTTCCGCCTTCCGGCCCGCACCGCTCACGCCGCTCAAGGAATCAGCGATGATGCCGGTGGATTTGACCAGGCCGGCTTTCAGCAACGGAATGGTGGGGAGCAGGATGCTGGTCGGGTAACAGCCCGGCGACGCGACGAGCAACGTTTTCTTGATTTGCTCGCGATAAATTTCCGGCAGGCCATAAACTGCCTTCTTCAACAACTCCGGTGCGGGATGGTCGTGGGCGTAAAACTCCTTGTAAATCTCCGCACTCTTGAGCCGGAAATCGGCGCTCAAATCAATGACGACACAGCCGGCCTCGAGCAGAGACACGGCGTATTCCGCCGCAACCCCGTGCGGTAGCGCCAGAAACACCACATCGGCCTGCTTCGCCAGCAGCGCAGTCTTCGGCGCGGTGAACCGGAGTGTCTTCGACTTCGGGTGGCTGGCAAACTTCGGGAAAACCTGCGCCAGCGTTTGCCCGGCATTCTGGCGCGAGGTCACTGCCACCAGTTCCGCGTGGGGATGGTGCAGCAGCAACCGGACGAGTTCCTCGCCCGAGTAACCGGAGGCACCGATAACGGCAATTTTCTTTTTCATAAGTCAACAGTCAGTAGTTCGTAGTCAGTGGCACCCGTACCCGCTACGAACTACTGGCTACTGACCACGGACTCAAACAAAAAACCCCGCCGGTTTTGCCAGCGGGGCTTGGAAATTTCCAGCGCGATTAACGTTTTGAATATTGGAAACGTTTGCGCGCCCCCGGCTGGCCGTATTTTTTGCGTTCACGCATGCGCGGGTCCCGGGTCAGCAACCCTTCGGCCTTGAGTGCGGGCCGCAGAGTGGCGTCGGCTGAAATCAGCGCCCGGGCAATGCCGTGCCGCACCGCGTCCGCCTGGCCATTGGGGCCGCCCCCGGCGACATTGACGCGCACGTCAAACTTTTCGGCCGTGCCGGTGACCGTCAATGGCTGGGCGGCCTGCGAGCGCTGGGTTTCAAGCACGAAATAATGATCGAACGCGCGGCCGTTAACGGTGATTTTGCCGTTGCCGGACGCGAGGCGAACACGCGCCACAGCGGTCTTGCGCCGCCCGGTGCCTAGAAATTCGTTTTTGGTTTCTGCTGCCATAAGTCAAATCAGGCCGCCGCCTTGAGCGGTTCGGGCTGTTGCGCGGCGTGCGGATGTTTCGGACCTTTGAACACCTTCAGCTTGGTCAACAACTGGCTGCCGAGCCGGTTTTTGGGAATCATGCCCTTCACGGCATGCGTGATCAATTTTTCCGGATGCCGCGCGCGGACTTGCGCAACGCTGGTGTACTTCTCGCCGCCTTTCCAGCCAGAATAGGTCATGAATTCCTTTTCCGTTTCCTTCTTGCCGGTGACGCGGACTTTTTCGGCGTTGATGACGACGACAAAGTCGCCGGCATCGAGGTGCGGCGTGTAAACGGGCTTGTTTTTGCCGCGTAAAATGTCGGCAACCTGCGCGGCCAGCCGTCCCAGCACGGCGCCATCGGCGTCAATGACGTGCCATTTCCGCTGGTCCAAATTCACTTTGGGCAAATGCGTTTTCATCTCAAAACCGAGCAAAGGAACGAAGAAAGTATCAAACTTCCGGACGAAGTCAACAGGACATTTTGGGCAATCACGATCGCCCTCGCACGTCAGGATTCCAATTTGTCCATCATCACTTGAACCGATGTCGGCGAAGGTTTTATCAATTAACGCAATTTGCTTCCCGAGGTCTATTTTCCCGTGTGAAAAACGACGGGATAATTCATCTTGCTTTGCCGACGGCGCGGGTTTCCAATGGCGGCAAAGCAAGCCTGACGTTTCGGTGAAAGGGAATTCCTATGGAAGCATTGCCATTCATCATTCTGCTGGTACTCCTCATTCTCGCATTTCCGATTGTCCTTGCCATCTGGCTCATCACGCGCGCTACCGACGCCAGGAATCGTATTGGGGAACTTTCGGGAAAAGTGGATTGGCTGGAACAGGAATTGTTGCGCCTGAAGCGCAATCCGTCGGCGGCAACGACTGAATCCAAAAGGCCAGTCGCCGCAGTTCAGCCGGCGGCGCAACCTCAACCGGCGCAGGGAAATTTTGAATCCTTACCGCCTCCGCTGGTTGTTCCGCCACAGCCGGTCATTCTGCCTGAACCCATCAGGCCACCGACACCGATCCGCGTTATCCTTGAGTCACAAACGCCGTCCGCAGCCACAACACCGTCGGTAATTTCACCACCACCGTTCATCCCTCCAGAACCAGTGACCGAAACAGCCCGGGTTTCGGCGTCGAGCGAACCAGCATCGCCGCCGCCATTCCCGGAGAAAACCTCATTCGAAATGCGGCTTGGCACATTCTGGCTTGTTCGCATCGGGATCGTCATGCTCTTAACCGGTTTGGCCTTCTTTGCCAACTACGCCTATCACCACATCATCGGTCGGCTCGGTCCCGCCGGAAAAATTTCCCTGCTTTATCTCGCCAGCGGGTTGCTGCTCGGCGCAGGCGCATGGTGGCAGCGGCGCAGGGTCAAGGAATCGTTGAAGAATTACGCACAGGTACTTTTTGCCGGCGGACTCGCGGCGGTTTATTTCACGACTTATGCGGCGCACCACATTCCACCGCTACGCGTCATAGAGAGCGCGCTGGCTGACGGGGCGCTGCTGTTCGCGTGGGCCGGTGTCATTTTGTGGCTCGCCGACCGGCGCAAATCCGAGGTCATGGCGTTGTTTGCCGTCGGGCTGGCGTTTTACAGCTCGGTCATCACGCGTGTCGGTGAGTTCACGCTGTACTCGAACCTGATTCTCACCATCGCCGCGGTCGTGTTCCTTGTGCGGAACCGTTGGGCCGGCCTCTCGTTTGCCAGTCTCGCTACGAGCTACGCGGGTTACACCTTCTGGCGGTTCCTTCATGAAGACGGCTGGCGCTGGACCGCGCCGGACGCAAACCTCTGGCTCGGGGCGGGATTTCTTGCGAGCTACTGGCTGGTCTTCACGGCAGCGACGTTTTTGTCCAAGGGCGAAAAACTTTCCGGGCCCACCCGAGCCGCGTTTCTCACACTGAATAATGGTGCGTTCTTCACGCTGTTTTTGCTGACAATGCTGCAGGTCCATGCCGGCGGCTTCTGGAAATTCTCGCTCGGCTACGGCACGGCGCTGCTGGTGCTCGCCGTCCTCGCGCAAAAGCTTTTGCCCGCCGAGCCGTTCATCAAAAATTCCTACCTCACGCAGGGCTTGTTGCTCGTGACACTCGGTTTCATTTCCAAATTTTCCGGGTTGCAACTGTCGCTTGTCCTCGGCGTGGAAAGTGTGGTTCTGTTCATATTCGGCTCGCAGCGGTCGAGCCTTGTCCTGAAATTCTTTGCTTACACCGCTGCAATGTTGGGGACCGGCTGGTGTGTGGCGAGTCTGAAACAATTTGATCTGCAAGGACTCTGGACCGGTGCGGGACTCGGCGCGCTGGTGGCGTTCAACGCCTTTTGGGCGCACCGGCAGGACGCTGGCCAAAGCCAGCAACCCCTCCGCGCCGAGCCGTCGTTTTTTACGGTGCTCGCGTTCGCGTGCTGGCTGGCGGCGACGTGGTTCAATACCATCGAGGCCAATTTGCCGTTTGCGCTCGCCGCTGAAGCCGTTGCGCTGACCTTCTCGATTTATCTGTTGCGCGTCCGCGAAATCGCACTGCTTGGACAATTTTTCCTCGTGTTCGCGCAGCTTGCGTGGCTGTTCCATTTTCTGACGCTTACGCCGCCATGGTGGAATCCGCTGGCGATCATCGCCGTTACCATTGGCTTGAGCCATTGGTGGCAGTACCAGAAAATCCTCACGATCAGCCGGGAAACGTTCATTTTCTATTCAACTCTGTTCGCGCTGGCGGCAGTTGCCATTGCCATTATTTGGCTGCATCCGCTGATTTCGGCGCCTGCCTGGCTCGCGCTCGCCAGCCTGCTGGCGGTGGCCGTGACAATTTACGGTGTTGCCACGCGCGCCTGGCCGCTGGCGATTTGCGGACAAATCTTTCTCGCCGCCGGTGTTTGGGAATTTTTCCGCCAGCTCATTGTTGCAAAACCGGATTGGTCTTTCCCGCTCGCACCAATGGCCGCGCTGGTAATCTTATCGTTCGCCACGGTCGTCTGGTCCGCGCGCAAACCGGAGAGCAAAGCCGAAGTGCGCGAGCCGCTGCTGCAAACTGCGCTGGCCTACCGCTGGGTTGCGCTGACGATGTCGCTGCTGTGGATTTGGCAATACGTGCCCGAACGGCAGCGCGTCTGGTTCTTCATGCTCGCAGCGGTGGTGGTTTTCGCGCTGGCGATGTGGCGGCGCAATCCCGAAGCGCTCGCGGCAACCGCAGTTTATGCCGTCGCTTCGCTCGCTACGCTCTGGATCCGGGACGACCTGATGATGGACATCTATTGGCCAAATCTGCTCGCATTGCTGACGTTGTTCGGCCTGCAACACATTCTCCGACGTGCTCCGGCGAATTTCCAATTCGACGATAAAATTCACGGCGCGATTGTTTTCATTGCTGGCGTCAGCTTGTGGCGGTTTCTGTCGTGCTGGATGGGAATGTTCACCAGCGGGTTTTTCGTGACGATGAGCTGGGCGGGTTTTGCCGTGCTGGTGTTCGCGGCCGGAATCATTTTACGCGAGCGCTTTCATCGCTGGTTTGGCCTCGGCGTGCTGGCGGCGGCGGTCGGGCGCGTCGTGCTGGTGGATGTGTGGAAACAGGAAACGATTTACCGCGTGTTGACTTTTATGGTGCTCGGCCTGGCGTTGCTGGTCGTCGGATTCATCTACAACAAATACCAGGAAAAAATCCGGCTATGGTTGTGAGCCATTTCACCCGCCCAGATAGGCGCTTTTGACCTGCGGGTTTTGTCGCAGCGCTGCCGAATCGCCTTGGACGGTGATCTTGCCGGTCTCCAGCACGTAGCCGGAATGGGAAACTTCCAGGGCCAGATTCGCGTTTTGTTCCACGAGCAATATCGTGATGCCCTGTTGCCGGTTGATTTCGACGATTTTTGCAAAGATGGTCTTCACCAGCAGCGGCGCAAGGCCGAGCGACGGTTCATCGAGCATCAGGAATTTCGGCCGGCTCATCAGCGACCGGCCAATTGCCAGCATCTGTTGCTCGCCGCCGCTCAACGTGCCGGCAATCTGTTGTTCGCGTTCCTGCAACCGCGGAAACAGGGCAAAGACGTGTTCCAGTTCGCGCCGGACCACCTGCCGGTCGGTTTGGAGATACGCGCCCATCTGCAGATTTTCCATCACCGTCAGGTTGGCAAATATCATCCGGCCTTCCGGCACGTGAGAGAGGCCGAGCTTGACGATCTGGTGGGGGGGCAGGCCGGCGATGTTTTTGCCGTCGTAAAGAACCTCGCCGCTGCGCGGTTTCAACAGGCCGGAAATGGTCTTGAGTGTGGTGGTCTTGCCTGCGCCGTTCGCGCCGATGAGGGTGACGATGCTGCCGGGCGGCACCGACAGGGAAATCCCATGCAGCGCGGTAATGGCGCCGTAACTCACGGTCAAATTTCGCAGTTCAAGCATTTGGGGAACGCTCTTCTCCGAGATACGCTTCGATAACCTTCGGGTTTTTGCGCACCTCGTCCGGCCTCCCTTCGGCGATTTTCACTCCGTAGTCCAGAACGGCGATACGCTCGCAGATGCCCATTACCACCTGCATGTCATGTTCGACAAGCAGCACGGAAATCTGGAACTTATCCTTGATAAACTGGATCAGCCGCATCAACTCTGTTTTTTCGTTGGTGTTCATGCCGGCGGCGGGTTCATCCAGCAGGAGCAGTTTCGGTTTCGCCGCCAGCGCGCGGACGATCTCCAGCCGCCGCTGGTTGCCGTAATTCAAGCTGTTGGCCGGTGCGTCGCTGAATTTTTCGAGATGAAAGATTGCCAGCAGTTCCAGCACCTGCGACGCAATTTCCTTCTCCTCGTCCCAAAACGCCCGGCCGCGCCAGAGCGCGTGGCGGATGTCGCCGCGTAAATGCAGGTGGAAAACCGTCCGGACGTTGTCGAAAACCGTCAGCGACGGAAACAGCCGGATATTCTGAAAGGTGCGCGCGATACCACGAACGGTGATGCGATAAGGCTTGTGGCCGACAATGGAATCGCCGTCGAAACAAATCCCGCCTTCCGTCGGCTGGTAAACGCCGGTGATCAGATTGAACACGGTGGTCTTGCCCGCGCCATTCGGGCCGATCAAGCCGACCAGTTCGTTGCGCCCGAGTTGCAAGTCGAGATTCGACACCGCCGTCAATCCGCCGAAGCGGATGGTGGCTTTGTCGAGTTGCAGCAGCGCGGACATGAATTAAAAAGGCAAAAGGCAAAAGGCAAAAAGAGGTTTCATGCGGTTATCCGTTTCGAGTTTGGACTTTTTTTGCAGAAACAACAATCGCGCCGAGAATTCGTTTCAATTCCAACGATTCGTCCAACAAAGGTTGGAGGCGTGATTGCGGCACGAGTTCAGCCGCTGCGAGCAATCTAAGCCGATAATGGGTTTCCCGGGCTTCTTTGAGCGAAATGCTGTTTTTACTGACGAAATCTGCGCGGCTTTCCGCTGCTTGTGCCTCCTCGACGTTGGAACCAATGCTGGTGCCGCAACGAACGAGTTGCTTGCCAAGCGTGGTATTCACCCAAGATTTCCTTTCAAGAAATTGGCATAATTTGATGATGCGAACACCAAAATTGAAAGTCCGTTCCTCGATATCGTGTGGTGATTGCTCCGGCGTGTTCATTTTTTCCTTCTACCTTTTTACTTTTTAATTTTGAAAGCAAAGAGCCCTTGTGGTCGCGTCAGCATCAATACAATCAACAGCAGCGAGTAAATAATCATCCGCGTGTCGCCAATCCAGCCGAGCGGATACATTTTGCCGATGCCCGGCAGATGCTCAACCCCGGCCATCATGCGCAGGCCTTCCGGCAGCAACGTGAGCAGAATCGCGGCGAGAATCACTCCCGGCGTGTTGCCCATGCCGCCGAGGATGACCATGACCACAAGGGTGATGGACGCCATGAAACCGAACCCACCCGGCGTGAGAAATTGTTTCGAGTGCGCGTAAAGTCCGCCGGCGATGCCGGCGAAAAACGCGCCGACGACAAACGCGGCGACCTTGTATTTGGTCGTATTAATGCCCATCGCTTCGGCCGCGACTTCGTCGTCCCGCACGGCGATGAAGCCGCGTCCGTAGGTCGAATGCACGAGCGCGGTGACGACATAAGTCGTCACGGCCGCAAAGCCGAACGTCCAAAAGAAATTGGTATAACCATGTATCACGCTCAACCCGCGCGCGCCGCCGACTTTTTCCATGTTTTGAAAAACCACGCGAATGATTTCGCCGAAGCCGAGCGTGACAATGGCCAGATAATCGCCGCGCAACCGCAGCGTTGGCAGTCCAACGAGCAGGCCGACCAGCGCCGCCACCAGTCCGCCGGTCAGCAGCGCGGCCAGAAAAAACGGCCCGGACAAAAACGGATTCGCCCCGGTGAACTGATTGGTGATGACCGCCGCCGTGTACCCGCCCACGGCCATGAACCCGGCATGGCCGAGCGAAAACTGGCCGGTGTAACCGTTGATGAGATTCAGGCTGACGGCCAGGATGATGTTGATGCCGATGTCGTAGAGGATGAACAGGACGTAGGGGTTGATTCGATTCGCGCCAAGTGAAACCAACGCGCTCAACGCGAGCGCGACGAGCAGCAGGAGCTTGGCATGTCTTAAGATCATACCTTTTCAACCTCCTTTTTGCCGAGCAATCCCGACGGCTTGATGAGCAAAATCAAAATCAAAATCGCAAAAGCGATGGCGTCGCGGTAGGTGGAAGAAATGTAACCGGAAACAAATGTTTCCGTGGAACCGATGATCAATGCGCCCAGCACCGCGCCAGGCAGGTTGCCAATGCCGCCCAGCACCGCCGCGACGAACGCCTTGAGCCCGGGTAAAATGCCCATCAGCGGATCGATCGCCGGATAATTGACGGCGAACAAAATCCCGGCCGCCGCCGCCAGTGCCGACCCGAGCGCGAAAGTGAAAGAGATGACAGCGTCAAGGTTGACACCCATGAGTGCCGCGGCCTCGGGATTGAACGACAGCGCGCGCATCGCCATGCCGATTTTCGTTTTCTGCACGATGAACCGCAGGGCGAGCAACAACAGCAGCGTCACGCCGAGCACAACGATTTGATTGCTATTGATGTTCAGGCCACCCAGATGGGGCAGGGAATAAACCGGAATCAACGCGGGGAAACTTTTCGGCGCGGCGCCGAAAACAAACTGGCCCGTGTATTCGAGGAAAAGGGAAACGCCGATGGCCGTGATGAGCATGGTCAGCTTCGGGCTGCGGCGCAACGGGCGGTAGGCGAACCGTTCAATCACCACGCCCGCCGCCGCGCAAATGACCATGGAAAGTCCCATGACCACCAGTCCCGCCCCAATCGATGGCGTCGGCAGCACGGTGGCGATTTTGGGCGCGAGATAGAACCCGGCAAACGCGCCCAGCATGAAAACATCGCCGTGGGCGAAATTGATGAACCGCAGGATGCCATAGACCATCGTGTAACCGAGCGCGATGAGGGCAAGAATCGAGCCGAACGCCAGGCCGTTGATGAGTTGCTGGAGAAATTCGGTCAGAGGGAGTTAATGGTTGAGGGTTGATGGTTGGTGGCAAGAAAGCACACAGGCTCATAAACCAAACCAGCGAATGCAATCGCCTTCCGCCCAATCGCCGGTTTGTCAAAGCCGAACATGGGGAAAACTTGCCGCCCCTGCCATCAACTATCAACCCTCAACTGTCAGCCACGTTACGGGGAAACGGTCTCGACGTAGTTGAACTGTCCGTTGGTAATGGTCAGGATCACGGCCGGCTTCGAGGCATTGCGATCGGCATCAATCGTGATTTTGCCGGTGACACCTTGGAAATCTTTCGTCGCGGCCAGAGCGTCGCGGATTTTCGCGCCATCGGTCGTGCCGGCGCGTTTAATCGCATCCGCCAGAATCATTGCCGAATCGTAGCCCAGCGCGGCCATCGCATCAGGCTTTTCATTGTATTTCGCCTCGAATTCTTTCACGAACTCCTGAACCGCTGGCGAAGTGTCCTGTGGCGAATAATGCGTGGAAAAATAACAGCCTTCCAGCGCCTTGCCGCCGATGGGCACCAGCGAGGAGGATTCCCAGCCGTCCCCGCCGAACATCGGCACCGTAATGCCCTGCTGCCGCGCCTGCAGCACGATCAATCCGACTTCCGTGTAATAGCCGGGAACAAAAATGCCATCCGGGTTCGCTGCCTTGATGGCCGTCAATTGCGCGTTGAAGTCCTTGTCGCCGGCGCTGTAATTTTGTTCCGCGACAATCTTGCCGCCATCGGCGGTGAAACCCTGCTTGAAAAATTTCGCCAGACCGAGGCTGTAATCGCTCTTCACGTCCGTGAACACCGCCGCCGTGTTCAGCTTTAGCGTCTTGCGCGCAAAATTGGCCATGACGGTCCCCTGAAATGGATCAATGAAACAGACGCGAAAAATGTAATCGCCTGTTTCGGTCACTTTCGGGTTCGTGGACGCGGGCGAAATCATCGGGATTTTGTACTGCTGACAGATCGGCGCCGCTTCGAGCGATTTCGATGATGCGACCTCGCCCAGAATCGCCACCACGCCGTCACTGGAGATCAGCTTGCGCGCCACCGTCGCCGGCTGGCCGGCCTGCGACTGGTCGTCCTCGGTGATCAGATCAATTTTTTTTCCGAGCACACCGCCCGCGGCATTGATATCGTCCACCGCCAGCGCGGTACCCTTGTGCGACGACTGACCGAACGTGGCCTCGCTGCCGGTCAGCGACGCGAATTCACCGACCTTGATGACGTCACTGCCCGCGCCGGTTTCCGACGGCGGTTTGTTGCAACCCGCGAAGAACACGCAGGCCGCCAGCCAGGCCGCTCCGGTGAATGGCGTGTGCCAATATCTCATAAAGGCTCCCAACGGTCGTTTATGACGCACCATGTTACGGCCAGCCTAAACCTTTGCGTCGGAGTTTCAAGCCTTTGAAAATTCATTTTGTACCCCAAAGTCATTTGACAAATGGCTGTTCATTACCTACCGTTCGGTAGGTTATGGCCAAACACGGTCCGGAAACACGACGGCAGATCCTGCGGGCGGCGCTCAAGCACTTCGCTTACGCCGGCTACGCGGCCACGTCCGTCCAGCAGATCGTCGGCGACGCGAAGGTGTCCAAACCGGCGCTGTATTATCATTTCCACGACAAGGCCGGGTTGTTTCAGGCGCTGGTCAGCGAAGCGCATGACGAACGGTTGCGCGTCGTCCAGCAGGCGGCGGCGCGCCGGAGCGATTTCCGCGGACAACTGGTGGAAATCCTCGCCGCACTCTTCGATTACTTTCACCAGAACCGCGAACTGATGCGCATCGCCTTCGCCACCGCGTTTGCCGCGCCGGGTGAAATGCCGCCGGAATTGCGCTATCTCGACAAATGCCAGCGCAATCTGGAGTTTATTCACTCGCTGATGAAACGCGCGCTGGCGGCGGGTGAATTGGATGGCCGTTTTGGCAGCCGGGATCTGGCCTATGGCTTTTACGGACAAATCAACTTTTATGTCCGGGCACATTTGTTGATGCCCAATTACCGCCTGAACCATGCCGCGGCGGAGCGGATCGTGGATTTGTTTCTGTCCGGCGCCGGCGCGAAGAAAGGGAAAAAGTAAGATTATGAACGAGGAGAAATCAACCGCTTCGCCCAACGCGAACGGCGCGCGGCTGGCAAAATTAAATTCACCGTGGTTCGTGTGGCCGGCGGCGGGCGCGCTGGCCGTGCTGCTCTATTTTGGACTGCATTACCTCAGCTTTGCCTTGACGCATGAGTCCACCGACGACGCTTTCATTGCCGCGCACGTCGTTTCGATTGCGCCACGAATTGCCGGGCAGGTTTCCGCCGTACACGTGCTCGACAATAAACTGGTTCATTCCAATGACCTGCTGGTGGAGATTGACCCGGCGGACTACTCGACGACCGCGGCACAGAAACAATCCTCCGCCGACGCGGCGGAAGCCAATTACAAGGTGGTGCTGGCCGCGCTCAACTTGATGAGTGAAAAAGTAATCACGGCGCAGGCTACCGCCGACCAGTCAAAGGCCGACGCCGACGCGGCGAAAGCCACCGACGAGCGGGCGCAGGCGGATTTTCAGCGCAGCCAGGAATTGCGGAAACAAAACACCATTTCGGCGCAGGAATTTGATGCCGCACAGGCCGCGGTCAAGGAGGCGGACGCGAACCTCGTTGCCGCGACACAAAAAGCCGGCGCGGACGCCTCAAAGATCAATGAAGCCGGCGCGCAATTGGATGCGACCAGGGCCGGCGTTGGCATGGCCCTCGCCCAATTCCGGCAGGCCCAGGCCAATGTGCAGGAGGCACAACTGGATCTTTCCTATACGAAAGTTCTTGCGCCATGCGACGGTCGCGTGACCAGCAAATCGGTTGAACCGGGCGATTACGTACAGGTGGGGCAGAATTTGATGGCCATCGTTCCGACGGATGTTTGGGTGATCGCCAATTTCAAGGAATCGCAGTTGAAGAAAATGAAGCCCGGCCAGCCCGCGCTCGTGGAGATTGATGCCCTCGGCGGCCGCACCTTTCGCGCGCACGTGGACAGTGTACAGGCCGGCAGCGGCGCGGCCTTCAGTCTGTTGCCGCCGGAAAATGCGACGGGCAATTATGTGAAAGTCGTTCAGCGCGTGCCGGTGAAAATTCTCTTTGACGAATCGTTACCCGCCGACCACACAATTGGCCCCGGTCTTTCCGTGACACCCGGCGTACGTGTGGCTTCATTCAATGTACCGGCCTGGGTGATTGGGGTGATCGCGTTGGTTCTGGCATTCTCTGCGGGTTCCATTTTCCGGCTGGTTTTGAACCGGAAAACAAACGCCACTGGTAAGTAGGTCTTCCATGCCCGACGGCGCACATCACGAAGATTGGCGGCCGCGCCATAGTCCGTGGCTCGTCGCCCTGGGCGTAATGCTGGCGACGTTCATGCAGGTGCTCGACACCTCCATCGCCAACATCGCGCTGCCCCACATCGCCGGCAGCCTGTCGGCGACCACCGACCAGGCGACGTGGGTGTTGACGAGTTATCTCGTGGCCAACGCCATCATTCTGCCGATGACCGGCTGGCTGGGAAACCATTTTGGCCGGAAACGGGTGTTCATTGCCTGCATCGGGATGTTCACGCTCGCGTCGGTGTTGTGCGGGATGGCGTTGAACCTGCCGATGCTGATTCTGGC
>Ga0265338_10006137_pt1 | contig 15422 bp, 17 predicted proteins | sample 42126metaG_FD_193579 | JGI IMG/M metagenome (GOLD analysis project Ga0265338, IMG submission 193579) | Rhizosphere microbial communities from Carex aquatilis grown in University of Washington, Seatle, WA, United States - 4-21-26 metaG | ecosystem: Host-associated > Plants > Roots > Rhizosphere... | reverse complement strand
CCTGAAGCCGGCCCCCGCCGCCGTCGCCGAGATCTCCGTGCAAGAAGCCTCTTCCGACATCTGGGATAAGAAGTACCGTCTCAAGGCCAAAGACGGCACCATCATCGACACCACGGTGGACGACACTTGGCAGCGCGTCGCGCGCGCCCTCGCCGACGTGGAAGCCCCCGAGAAGCGTGAGGAGTGGTACGACAAGTTCCTGTGGGCGCTGCGCAGCGGCGCCATCCCGGCCGGCCGCGTCACCTCCAACGCCGGCGCCCTGGAGCACAAGCCCGCCACCTCCACCATCAACTGCACCGTCTCCGGCACCATCCGGGACTCCATGGACGACATCCTGAACAAGGTCCATGAGGCCGGCCTCACCCTGAAAGCGGGCTGCGGCATCGGTTACGAATTCTCCACCCTGCGCCCCCGCGGCGCCTATGTGGCCGGCGCCGGCGCCTACACCTCCGGCCCCATGTCCTTCATGGATATCTACGACAAGATGTGTTTCACCGTGTCCTCCGCCGGCGGCCGTCGCGGCGCGCAGATGGGCACCTTCGAGGTGGGCCACCCGGACGTCACGGACTTCGTGCGCGCCAAGCGCGAAGACGGCCGCCTGCGCCAGTTCAACCTGTCGCTGCTGGTCACCAAGGATTTCATGGAAGCCGTGAAGGCCAATGCCGACTGGCAGCTGGTGTTCCCGCTGGACAAGAAGGAAGCCGAGAGCGGCGAGATCGACCTCAAGGATCCCACCAAGGTGGTCTGGCGCGAGTGGCCCACCACGGTCAATTACCTCGTCAACGACGAGGGCCTGGTGGCCTGCCGCATCTACAAGACCATCCACGCCCGCAGGCTGTGGGACCTGATCATGGCCAGCACGTATGACTTCGCCGAACCGGGCTTCGTGCTCATCGACAAGGTCAACGAGATGAACAACAACTGGTGGTGCGAGAACATCCGCGCCACCAACCCCTGCGGCGAGCAGCCCCTGCCGCCCTATGGTTCCTGCCTGCTGGGCAGCGTGAACCTCACCAAGTTCGTGCTGGAGCCCTTCACGGCCAATGCCCGTTTCGACTGGGACCAGTACCGCGAAGTGGTGAAGGTCTTCACCCGCATGCTGGACAACGTGGTGGAGATCAACGGCCTGCCGCTCGAGCAGCAGCGCAAGGAGATCACCAACAAGCGCCGTCACGGCATGGGCTATCTGGGCCTGGGGTCCAGCATCACCATGCTGGGCTGGAAGTATGGCTCGCCTGAATCGGTCAAATTCACCGAAGACGTCTCCCGCGAGATGGCCATCGCCGGCTGGGAAGAAGCGCTCGAACTCTCCAAGGAGAAGGGCCCCGCCCCCATCATGGTGCAGGAGTTCGACGTCACCCCCGAGATGCTCAGGAAGCGCCCCGAGATGGCCGGCGACGGCTGGCAGGTGGGCGACAAGATCAAGGGCCGTGAGCTGCACGCCAACTACAGCCGCTACATGCAGCGGGTCGCGCAAGTGGCGCCGGACCTGGTGGATGCCCTGGCCGCCCATGGCGCGCGCTTCACGCACCACAGCTCCATCGCCCCCACCGGGACCATCTCTCTGTCCTTGGCAAACAACGCCAGCAACGGCATCGAGCCCAGCTTCGCCCACCACTACTTCCGGAACGTCATCCGTCCCGGCAAGAAGTCCAAGGAGAAGGTGGACGTGTATTCCTTCGAGCTCCTGGCCTACCGCGAGCTCGTGAACGCCAATGCCATGCCGGACTCCGAGAAGGCGGACGAGAAGCTGCCGGAGTACTTCATCACGGCCGAGCACATCACCCCCAAGGAGCACGTGGACATCCAGGCCGCGGCCCAGAAGTGGGTGGACTCCAGCATCTCCAAGACCGCGAACGTGCCCACGGATTACCCGTACGAGCAGTTCAAGGACATCTACCTCTACGCCTACGAGAGCGGCCTCAAGGGCTGCACCACCTTCCGCTTCAACCCGGAAGCCTTCCAGGGCGTGCTGGTGAAGGAACAGGACCTCAAGAACACCACCTACAAGTTCACGCTGGAAGACGGCACGGTGGTGGAGGCCAGGGGCGACGAGGAGATCGAATACGACGGGGAGAAGCACTCCGCCGCGAATCTTTACGACGCTCTCAAGGAAGGTTACTACGGCAAGTTCTAATCTGGCTGCGCCAGGTGTGCGTATGCGGCGTGACGACCTGGATGGTCTAACGTCGCGGGAGGGCAGGACGCCCGGGAGCGACGGTCGGTCCCGCGCCTAGCCTCCGCAACACCTGGCTGTGCCAGATACGCGGGGTAGGGTCAGAACGAGAAGAGTTGAGTTGAAGTTTTAAAGATTCAGAGCTACGAGCGAACAATGCGCTCAAAGCGTAACGAGCGAAGCCAGGACGAGGCGCGCGAGGCGAGGAGGAGGGAGTGTACGTTTTAGTACATGACCGACTGCGAGACCGAAGCGCAACAAAGTCATGGCAAGCGCAGTAGCTTTGATAGGTATCCCACGGGTCTCCGAAAGGAGGCTCACGGGAGACCGGGAGGGGAACCGCCGATGGGCCCGTAAGTCCATCGGCAGTTTCTTTTAAGGATTACGAAGACGGCTGCTAGATGCGCCGTTTGATCAGAATAAGATTTCGGTGCATGGATGCACCGAACGCGAAACAAGCGGTTCCGCTTGTTTCGGCGGAGGCTTCGTCCGGGCGTGTACCGGACATGCCGAATCTGAATAGGCCAGGAAGGCCTATTTCAGAAATACGATAGGCAACGACCGGGGCGCTTGTGCGTCCGGAGTAGGAAATATGGCGATCAAAATCGAAAAGAAAATCATGCGGTATGCTGTGCAGAAGCCCGAAGAGCCTGCAAAGGTCGCGGACGCACAAGCTGAGAAAGGCGCGGCGTTAGCCGTCTCCTCAAAACCGGTCGAACGCATCGTAACCGAGCGCGCCGAGAAGAAGCACAAGGCCGAAGTCATCCGCATGCACGAGGCGCTGGAGCGCCCGGACCTGCTCATCGGCAGCACCTACAAGGTCAAGACCCCGGTCTCCGACCATGCCATGTACATTACCATCAACGACATCGTGCTGAACGAAGGCACCCCCTACGAGCAGCGCCGTCCCTTCGAGATCTTCATCAACTCGAAGAACCTGGACCACTTCCAGTGGATCGTGGCCCTCACCCGCATCATCAGCGCCGTGTTCCGCAAGGGCGGCGACGTGGCCTTCCTGGTGGAAGAGCTGAAAGCCGTGTTCGACCCCCGCGGCGGCTACTGGAAGCCGGGCGGCAAGTTCATGCCCTCGCTCATCGCCGAGATCGGCGACGTCATCGAGAAGCACCTGGTCTCCATCGGCCTCATGCACAAGGAAGGCCTGGACGACCACCAGAAGAAGCTCATCGCCCAGAAGCGCGCCGAGTTCGAGGCCGCCGCGAAGCAGACCGATGCCTTCGCCGACTCCAAGTTCCCCGCCGGCGCGCAGCTGTGCCAGAAGTGCAGCACCGCGGCGGTGGTGATGATGGACGGCTGCATGACATGCTTGAATTGTGGGGATAGTAAGTGCGGCTAAAATCGCGATAGCATCTTTGCGAACGGCCGATCTGGTAATGCTAGATCGGCCGTTTTGCTTTAGGGTTCGGGGGATCTATGACGAATAGCCATACGGCCAATATTCTTGGTGAGATTCGCGCAGAATCTGACAGAAAGATGCTCGTGCAAGCATTTCTTGAGACCACCGACTATAGAACCTTAATTGAGAGCACAGAAAAGATCGTTGTTATTGGACGACGCGGAACTGGTAAGAGTGCTCTCGCTTATCGGCTCAAAGGACATTTTGCTGGGCTATCAAAGGCCCATGTTCTAGATCTAGCAACAACAGAAGATCAGATTATTGGAATAAAAGAAAATCTAATCAGCTTTGGTGATACTTATAGTTCTGTCCGGACGGCTGCAAAACTTGCATGGCAAAGCTTAGTAATATCAGAAATCTTGCGCTCGGTTTTGGGGCACTTTAAATTTGGCAAAATAAGAAGAGCAGAAGAGATAAAGAAATTTCTCGCTAATCATAAAACCTATGACAAAGAAGTGGGACGTCATTTAAGAAAACTACTGACACATGCTGCAACTCTTGGGGATACACCGGGACACCGTGTTTCTCAAATGGCCGATGGTTTGCAGCTTGGCTTACTTAAAGAAATGCTTGCAGACGTATTATATGAATTGAGCATACCTTTCTATGTGACTATTGATCGATTAGATGAAGGATATGAACCTGACTATCTGAACATCGCACTCATAGCTGGAGTCGTACAGGGAACAATCGAGCTACGCAGTGCTTACCAACTATTACATCCGACACTTTTTATTCGCGACAATATCTTTCGCTCCATTCAACAGCGCGATCCTGATTATTCGAGAAATATCGAAGGAGCTTCATTAAGATTGCATTGGGATGAGTTCCAGCTTTTGCAATTGGTGTCTAGGCGTCTAAAGGCGTCATTTCACAACGATCCGAGGATGAAAAGTGAGTCGAACGTAGAAAAAGAAAACGATCAGAAAATATGGAATGCCTTCACTAGCAAGGGGTTAGCTGGCAAAGACGGATTTCGTAAGTGTCTTCGCCTTACGCTTTATCGGCCGCGTGATCTGCTCGCGCTTCTTAATGAAGCATTCTATATTGCTAGTCGAGAAAGAAGAGATACGATCGTCGATGATGACATTGAGGCCGCTGCTAGAGATATTTCCACCACGCGGTTAGATGATCTCCAAAAAGAATATAAAGTAATCTTTCCGGGGCTTGAGTTATTTATTAATGCATTCTCGAGAAGTGCGGCTGAATTAACGATTGATGAAGCCTCTAAACTGCTCAACCCAATCTTGGCCCAGGATTCCTATCCGCCTCCTGTTCAGCAGCAAATAGCTCTCTTCCCGCAATCGGAAGATGTTATACGCAATCTTTACAGCGTGGGCTTCTTCGGTATCCAGGATGAAGCCAGCGGCACATTTAAATTTTGTCACGATGGACGCACCCCGAATCTAACGCTAACTCCACAAACAAAAGTGCTGATTCATCCTTGCTATTGGATAGCGTTAAATATTACTGAAATAGCCATATCCAAAGAAGAGGCACAAGAAATACACGATGACTATGAGATAGAAGTCCAGTCAGATAGCCCGGAATTGCGGACAAAGAGGATTGGTCAACTGATTTCAAAATTGCAGGATATTCCTGTTGGACAAGAAGGGGCCACGGAATTTCATGACTGGTGTCTCACCGCCTTACGAGTTATTTTCGCAGGCTCCCTTAGGAACATAGAGAAAAACCCAAATTCTGGCGCAGTTCAGCGCAGAGATATCGTCGCTATGAATCCTGGGAGTTCGGATTTTTGGCGTCGAGTGTTACACGACTATGATTCGCGGCAGGTTACTTTTGAGATCAAGAATTATGCTGAGCTAACTCCGGATGATTACCGTCAATTGAGTTCCTATCTTTCAGATACCTATGGACGTATAGGTTTCATTATCTGTAGATCTTCTGATAAGGAACTTCGAGCAGATAAGGATTTAGCATGGATTCGCGAAGTTTATGTGAGCCAACACAAACTTATCGTGATGATTTCCTATAAATGGCTAACGGATTTCCTGTCGAAAGTGCGGAATCCTCAAAAGCACAACGCGGTCGATAAGGCGATGGACAAGATGCTGGATACGTATCATCGGAATTATCTAAATGAACGCCGCTAACTAAAAATAAATCAGTGTCAACGGCCTGCCAATGATTGATCTCCAGTCGTTAAATTACGAGCAGTTTGAATATCTTATAGGCCGTCTTTTAGTCGCCGATGGCTACAAGCTAAAGACAGATGGCATCGATAAAAAGGCAAACGCTGCCACACCGTTTTCGGGGCCGGATCTGATACTAGAAGATCAGCATGGTCAACACGTTGTAGTGGAAATAAAACATTTCCGACAGCAGAACAGACTGCCAAAAGCTCTAATACAGCGCTTTTTAGATGACATGAAAAGGTATCTGGAGCTAAATTCTGCCAGTCGTGCCATTCTCGTCTGTTCCAGCGAATTGAATCCAAAATTTATATTGGAATTCTCCTCATTGGAGAATATTTCTATCTTGGATAGATCCTGGATTGATCTAGCGGCTTCGCGCCATCCAAATATATTTAGAGAATTTGAAGCCTTAGTAGAGCTACAGAAAACTATCGCAGGTCCGTTGGCTAAGACGCTCGAGTATGGGCGCCGCCTAGTGGGAGGTCTTGAAAATCCTTTAATTGCAGAGCTATCTGCTATCCCCCCAGGGAAGGCCGCATGGAAGCAATATGAATTGACCGGTACAAAGGTTCTCAGCCATCTCTTTGTTGGATCTCTCGCACCTCCTCAGCTTCAAAGTAGGTCTGATGACGGCTTAGATATTGTTGACGCAATATTTCCTATTAGAGCTGGGAATAACAACTGGGAGCGGTTGCGTGCAGAATGCAAGACGCGATTCATGGTCTCAGAGTTCAAAAACTATCAAGAATCGCCTGGACAACGAGAAGTGGAATCGCTGCAGCAATATCTATTTGCCAAGGCCATGAGAACTTTCGGTGTTCTTTGCAGTCGGAAAGAACCGAGCCCTTCAGCTATAGCTCAAAGAAGGCGTGCTTGGGTTGAGCAAGAAAAGTTAATTGTATTTCTCACTGATGAAGATTTAAAAGAGATGTTGCGTTACAAGGATGGCAATGGAGATCCCTTTGACGTAATAGATGCTCAGCTAGAGAGATTCTTTCTCACCCTGAGTCCTTAGAAATTAGGGGACAAAATTAGGGGACAGACTACGATTGTTTTGAGCAAGTAATAGGGGACAGACCACGGTTGCACACGACGTAAATAGGGGACAGACCACGATTTTGGGGGTTCAAGATGCGTTGGCAGGTCGTGATTCTTTTGATCTTGCTCGCCGGTTGTGCAGGCGGCCGGATACTGCCGCCGTTGGCCGCTCACGACAGGAATGCCAGCTTCCTTACTGCTGCGGCCAATACCTCAATCCTGCTGCAACCCATCTATAACCATGGAAGGGATGATGTCTGGACTGTTCGCAGCGCGGGGGTATGGGTAACGGCAGGGGATTTTCAGGTCACGGATTGTTGTTCAGCATTGGACGGCAACGGGCCGATGAAGCGCATCCATGTGGCGCCTGGTCGTCACTATCTCCTTACATCTGATAAGAACGGAGACATCACATTTGTTGATGCCGGTGCTGCACCACAGGGGTAATAGGGGATAGGCCACGATTTCTTAAGGGATGCTTATGAAGTTTCTTTCGATTTTCTTCGCTTTGCTAGTGTTTGCAGGCTGTGCTGCTTTGCCTCCGCCGCCACCGGTTCGCCAAACGCTTGCCTACGACCACCTGATAACAGAGGATCGCGTAGGGCCTATATACGTTGGCATGCCTGTTTCCCAGCTCCGGGAAGTCATCGGGCGTAAGGATCGGATTTTTGATTTTTCTGGATATCTATATGTTGATTGGTATGCCGAAGATATCGAGATATACATCCGCAGTGACTACAAGACTATTTGCAGTATTACGGTATCAACGCCGACCTATAAGACTGCTGAGGGTATACAGATCCAATCTAAGGAATCGGCGTTGCGACTTGCTTATGGAAATCCATCCAAAAAGAAGCAAGGACCTGGAGGGTGGGTATATTGGTATTCCAAGCCGAATATTCAATTCACGGGCCAAACTTTAGGCGATATCGTTACAACTATCGGAATTGGGCAATGTCCTTCGGCCCAAAGCTCAGACGGCAAACCTACTGATTTATAAATAATAGGGGACAGACCACGATTTCCTGGGGAATGGCCATGAAGCTGATATTGCTTTTTGTCTTCTCACTGTTGCTTGCGGGCTGTGCGTCCTTCCATGAGCGTGACGACGCCATCTACATAGGGAACCTGGATGACGCCCAGTACGATCCGATACCCGAAAGCGATTGGATGAAGAAATGCCTTGCACAGCAGAAGCAGAATCAGGGGCAGATGTGCGTGGAAGGAGTCGACGTTCGAGCAGGTAGCTTTGAGCCAGTGACTGTGGTGGGCGAGAAAGGAGATCAATATAGGTTTCTGGTCACTTGGGGTTGGCACGGTGGCCGATATGGCTGGGTCAAGAAGTCCGACATAGCTTTCCCAGAGGACTTTAAGCCTGTACAGCATTGGACGGCAGCGAAGCACTGGGAGCTTTGCTTCCGCTCTGATGACTGCACTGACTACGATATCGTCGCTGATGGGCATTTCACATCCCGCCACGTCGAGACCTCTGAGTCAGGGCAGTTGACTGAATACCAAGGCATCTATCAGTTCAAAAATAATCCAGACTTAGGGCCGCTTAACTATTTAATTCCGGTTGAAGGTAAGGGACTTTGTTGGGCCAATGCATGGATGATTGACCAGAGCTGCGTAACGGGCCAATAGAATAATAGGCAACAGACCACGTTTAAGGGGGTTCGATGCGCTGGCAGACTGTGATGCTTCTTGTCTTTCTCGCCGGCTGCGCAGGCGGTGTCATCTTAAAAGACAAGCCCTCGGATCCGTCCGGAGCTGCTTATATTGAAGTCATCTCGGACGAGCAATTTTGGATTCGTCCCGAACAGTCGAGAGATAGGCAGCTATTCAAGGCCCCCGGGATTTGGGTGTCGGATGGTTGGTTTGCTCTAGAAGGGTGGTGCTATTACCCAAAGAACCAGACGCCCGATGCGCTTTATGACTTTGGGAATGGCACTTCAATTAATCTCCATTTCCTCGCTGGGCATCACTACACCTTGCAATGCGACCCGGATGTCTGGGCAAAGCTTGATCTCATCGACACGACTACTGGGCAGGATCTTTCTAAAACGCTATAAAAGAATAGGGGACAGACCACGATGTCTTGAGCGCGCATCACCGCCTCATCTCAAGATAAGTTCCCGGATCAATTCAGAATAATAGGGGATAGACCACGATTGCTTGGGGGATGACCATGAAGCTGCTCTCGGTTTTCGCCGCCGTGTTTGTGCTTGCAGGCTGTCTCGCGGCACCGCCGCGAACCGGGGCTATCGCCTACGGCGATTCACTTGCGACGGTCCACAGCCGCTTCGGCGTGGACGTGCCCGGGGTCACGGTACTGGATCGGGACGGCGTCTCCTACCGTTTCGAATCCGTGCTGCTCAGCCCGATAGGCAACAGCTACGCGTTCGTCTACAAGGGGGACAAGCTGTACTCGGTGATCCGCGCCGTGGACTTCCTCCCACAACCTGCCACGTTCTGCACGCAGGCGGGGCGGGAAGCGATATTCAAGAACGCGGAGGACAAGCGGGTCCCGGACCTCGCAAAGTTCGACTTCTCCGACCCCGCGAACTATGCAGGCAAGGGTCCGGGTCCGGGGGCCAAGGCGATGATGTACGTGGGCATGCCCGCGACCTTCATCGTCGTCGCCGTATATGCGCCCTGGCTATACGTGATACCCGTGGTCGTGATGACGCCCGGTTTCGTCACCGGCACCGCGGCGAAGTCCTACGGTCACCACGCCGAGTTCGGCGCCGACCGGCAGCACGTGCTGTCCATCGTCGGTGAGCCCGCCGAGTCGCGCAAGCAGGACGAGTGTGAGAGCGACGCCTACGGCGGCCAGTCCAGCTGGGTCAGCTTCACCTATCTGGATGGCAAGTTGATCCAGGTCGATTATGGCGGCGGCGGTGATTGAAAAAAGCGGGGTGCTGGTGGTGTCGCTCGCCTTCTGCGTCTTCTTGGTATTCGCGGTCTTGAAGAGTTGCCTACGCAGATACCTGCAGATCATGGAGACAGAAGGCAAGAATTACGAAGCGCGCTTCGACGACAAGGCCTATGCCCGCAAGTTCGCCGATTTGAACCGCGACATCGTCATGGGACCACCCGACATCGATTGGCAGCGTTGGACTAGGGACATCTGAATAATCAGGGACCGACCACGCTTTCCTAGTCGAGATATTTCCAGGTCTCCGCCCCATCGAAATGCCGTAAATAGGGGACAGACCACGATTTTCTGGCCGCGGATATGGATGGAATCGTGCTACTTGTGGCGAAGATCTTTCTGGAACCAGTGTTGCGCATAGGGGTCATCATTGAAGCGCTCCACCTCGACGAATCCCGCTGTCTCATAGAGGCGCTTGGCTTCAAAGAGCGAGTCGTTGGTCTCCAGCCGCAGCAGCAGCATGCCCCGTGACGTGGCCTCTGCCGATAGCCGTTCCACCAGACGTCGCCCCAATCCAAGACCGCGGACGTCAGCGGCCACCCACATCCGCTTCAGCTCAGCGATCCGGATGTCCGTGTGAAGCTTGAGCGCCCCGCATCCCACCGCAGTTCCCCGTAAGTACGCGACCAGGAGCAGCCCATTGGGCAAGGTCATCTCCTCGTCGCTTGCGGAGATGCTGCGTGCGGGATCGAACCCCGTGTCGAATCGGCGCCCAAGCTCCTCGAAATACGCCTGCAGGCAATATCGGGCATCGGCATCGCGTGGATCGGCTATCTCGATCCGCATCTGCCGGGCAAGGAGGTCAGGGTCCTTCGAGGCCGCCATATCGGGTTTTCGTGACCTCATCTCAGGATGAGTTCCCGGATCAGTTCGGTGCCCAGGACTTTCCGGTATTCGTTCCGGAACACTCGGGCCTGGTTCTGGACCTCGATGCCGCCGATCACCTTCTCGGCCACAGCATCGAGATCCGCGGCCTTGTCGCCGATGTCCCCGCCGAAGGCCGCCATGTCCTTGTAGGTGATCATCAGGAAGATGTTGGGCTCGTCCGGTGATTTAGGATTGGCCCGACAGACCTTGTAGTCGAGGATCAATCCAGCCTTCTTCGATCCTTCCATGACCGGCTTCCAGGTCGAATTCAGCCAGTCCACGTACTCCTCGAAATGCCCATACTCGACCCGTATGTAGGCCACCTCGGTGACCGGGCCGTCCGTATACCCACGCTCTTTTGCCACGGATACGCCCTCACTTGAAGATGATTTCGCGGGTCACTTCGGTGCCCAGGACTTTCCTGATCTCGTTCCGGTGCACCCTGGCCTGATCCTGACAGGCGCTGCTGCAGATCACTTTCTCGGTCACGGCTTCGAACGCATCGGCTTGATCGCCGATGTCCCCGGCGTACGCCGCCATGTTCTTGAAGGTGATCTCGAGATACACGTTGGGCTCATCCGGTGATTTCGGGGAGGACTGGAATACCTTGTAGCCGACGATCAGCCCGGCTTTCTTCGCGGCCTCCATGGTGGGCACCCAGGTCGAAGTCACCCATGCCATGTACTCATCGAAATGCCCGTACTCGACGTGGATGTAGTCCACCTCGGTGACCGGGCCATAGGTATACCCGTGCTCATCCTGGGCGCGCGCATCGAGCGAGAGCATGGAAGCCGCGAGAGCCATGGATAAGAGAAGAGTCTTGATCATCGGTGAGCCCCTTGAGGATGACGGTATGGAGGCCATCCTAGGCTCTTGGCTGCAGCCAAAGATTGCGAAATAGCTCCTATTGGGCGCACAATATTGTCATTCTGACTAGGTAAATATCGATTCGTAGGTATTTATGCCAAATAACCCCTTCGATGCCATAGACCGCCGCATATTGGAGGAGCTGCAACGGGCCGGCCGGATGACCAATCTGGAGCTCGCGGAGAAGGTCGGTGTATCGCCGACGCCTTGCCTGCGGCGCGTACGGCAGCTCGAGTCAGATGGCGTCATCAAGGGCTACGTGGCGCAACTGGACCGCGAGAAGGTGGGCTTGGGGCTCACGGTGTTCATCGCCGTCAGGCTCACGAGCCATAGCGATTCCGCGATCAAGGCCTTCCGTCGCGCCGTGTCGGGGCTGGCGGAAGTCACCGCCTGTTACGCCATCTCCGGGGAACACGACTTCCTGCTCCACGTCCTCATGCCCGACCTCGCGGGTTACCGGCGCTTCGTGCTGGACAGGCTGACCAAGCTGCCTGAAGTGAGGGACATCAACAGCAGCTTCGTGATCGACACGGTCAAGGAAGATGCTCCCGTCCCGCTCGATCATCTGAAGTAACGTAAATCGGGGACAGACCACGGTTGCGCTGTCCTGCCGGCCCCTACGCTGCGACTCCATGCTGCGCTAGGGGCAGTGGGCGGGCTTTCCTGCCCGCCCGTTCGCGGCAGTGCCGCTCACTTACGCTTGCCCGCTTTCGCGGAGCGGCTCTGGCGCCGCCGGAAGTCCGCAACCTTGGCCTTGTTGCCGCATCCCGACATGGAGCACCAGCGCCGGTCGCCCTTGCGCGAGGTGTCGACAAAATAGAGAGCGCAAACAGGCGACTGGCATTTTCGGACGAGTTCGGCCATATCGCTGCCGAAGAGCTGCACGGCTTCGCGCGCCAAGCTCACCAGCAGGGCGCTGGCGGGGCCGGTCAGCACCGCTGTGCCATCGCTCTTGAACTGGGGCACCGCCGGTGAGCCCGCGGCGATCTGGTTCAAGGTCTGCCGCGCTTCCTTGATCTTGGCCCCGCCATTGCGCGAGGCGAGGGCATAGATCGCCTCGCGCAGCACCCTGGCGGCCAGGAGGTCGTCCGGGGTCGTTTCCGGCGTGGATTCCGCCATCCCCGACGACACCAGCCAACGGCCCAGGTCCGCCGGCGTGCCGAGCAGTTCCAGGGGCGCCGGGCTGAGCCTGGCCCGCAGCGTGGCGGCGAGATCGACCACGCAAGAACCCCCGCGGAAGCGGAAGCCGTCTCGATCCTCGGGTAGTTCCTTGGCGCTCACGTAACCTATTTGACAGGTTTCCCGGCGCGGTGGCAAGATTAAGCCGTAACCTGTTCAACCAGTTACTGAGGGGATCGCCATGACGTTCCAGGGATACGGCAGCCTGATCTATATCGCCACCCTCGCGGTCGCGGGACTTGGCAGCGCCCACGCGGAGGACCTCACCTCCCTCCGGGGCAGCTGGGTAATGGTGTCTGCCTACGAGATCCGCGCAGACGGCGCGCGCACCACCAACTATGGCGAGCACCCTGCTGGGGCGTTCATGGTGGACGCCACCGGGCATTACAGCCTGCAGGTCTTCAAGCTCGGACGTCCGGCCTTCGCCAGCGGCGACAGGGCGAGCGGCACAGCCGAGGAATACCGTGCCGCCCTGCTGGGCATCAGTACCCACATCGGGAAGGTGAGCATCGACCAGGCTCACCACCAGCTCATCTTCGACGTGGAGGCCTGCTCCTTCCCCAACTGGGAGGGCAAGCGCCAGGTGCGCGATTACACCTACAACGACGGGGTGCTTACTTACGCGGTGCCCGCGTACGGCGGCGGCACCGTTGCCTATTCCGTCTGGCGCCGTGCCGCCGAATGAAGCGGCCGGGTATCGAAGTCACTGGATCCATCGTCCGCAGGAGTCTGTCATGAGCAAGACCGCGATCACCTCGTCCGAACTTTCGCCGCCGGTGGGCCCGTTTTCCCAGGCGGTCAAGGTGGATGGTTTCATCTATTTCAGCGGCCAGGTCGGCCAGGACCCGGCCACGGGCAAGGTGGTCGAAGGGGGCATCGAGGCCGAGACGGAACGCGTCTTCCAGAATATCGCGGCGCTGCTGAAGGCGGCCGGCAGGGGTTTCGATGACGTGGTGTGTGCCGGGGTGTATCTCACCAGCATCGGCGACTTCGCGGCCATGAACGCCATCTATGCCAGGTATTTCACTCAGCCCTATCCCGCCCGCACCACCATCGGAGTGGCCACGTTGCCGCTGGGAGCCCGCGTCGAGATCGACCTCGTGGTCAAGGCTTGAGTGGCAAGGCGCCAAGTAAGGATGTGATCGAACCCGTGACCCTGGGCTGAACCAGGTCACCAACCACAGGAGAATCGATATGAAATTCACGCTGAAGACCATGGCTGTCCTGATCGGAGTCTTAGCCCTCGGTTTCGGGGCGGATGCCGCGGACACCGCCAGCAAGAATGCACCTGCCCAGGACCAGCCCGGGTATAGCTACGGCCCGGTCACCGAGGTGGACTACATAGACGTCGAGTACGGGCATTTCGATGAGTACATGGCATGGGTGACTTCGACCTGGGTGCCCACCATGGAGGCCGCGAAGAAAGCCGGGTTGATCATCGATTACAAGGTCTTCCAGTCCTCACCGAAATCGCCGGATGACGCCAATGTGTATCTCGAGATCACGTTCAAGAACATGGCGGCTTATGCCGGGGACATCGGCGACCAGGCCGCCGCATTCGAAGCGGTGACTGAAAAGGTGATCTGCAGCAGCGCCTGTCAGGATCAGGCCAGGGTGCACCGGAATGAGATCAGGAAAGTCCTGGGCACCGAAGTGACCCGGGAGATCGTCTTCAAGTGAGCCGCATGCGGCGAACGGGCGGGCAGGAAAGCCCGCCCACTGCCCCAAGCGCAGCATGGAGTGCACAGCGCAGGGGCTGCGAAGCGCAACTGTTCTTTCCGCCGCCGGTCAAGCCTGCGGTGACCAGGGCCCAAACCGATACCTGAGAGGAGAATCCCAGATGGACAAGAAGAGAACGGCAGCGGCAGTCATGGTGCTCCTTGCGTGCGGCTTGGCCACCCGGGCATTCGCGCAGGATCAGGGGCCCCGATTCCACTCCGATGCGGATGACATCAGCAAGATCAGCGCCTTGCTCGAGGACTTCCGCCAGGACGTCATCCACAAGGATGGAGACGCACTGAAGAAGCTCCTGCTGAACCCCAACGTGCTCTTCCATTCGATAGACGATCAGCGATCGGTCGATGACGCTCGAAAGCTCAACCCCCAGTTCGATGGCATTGGCCCGAGCGCGTTCGATGGATTTCTGACCCTGCTCGCCACGTCGAAGGACAAGCTCGAAGAGACGGTGTACAACACGGAGATCCGCCAGGACGGCGACCTTGGATTGGTGACGTTCAATTACGATTTCGTCATCAACGGCAAGGTCCATCACTCCGGACTCGAACACTGGCAGGTGCGCAAGATCGACGGGCAGTGGAAGATCCTGTCGGTCACCTGGACGAAATACCTTCACGGCTGACATCCCGGAGATCGCCTTGCAAGGGTCCAGCTCCGCCTCCATCGGCTTCATAGGTCTTGGGCTCATGGGGGAGCCCATGGCGCGCAATCTTTTGAGGGCCGGCACGCCGCTGGTGGTCTGGAACCGCACCCGCTCCAGATGCCGATCGCTCGAGGAGGCCGGGGCGGCGGTGGCCGGGACCGCGGCAGAGGTCTTCGCCCGCTGCGAGACGGTGATCCTGATGCTCCTCGACGGCACCGTGGTCGACGCAGTGCTCGAGAGGCATTCCCCTGTCTTCAGCGAGCGGGTCCGGGGTCACACACTGATCAACATGGGGACCATGACGCCGGACTATTCGAAGGCGCTTGCAGCGGAAGTGCGTGGCGCCGGCGGCCGTTATGTCGAGGCGCCGGTCTCCGGGTCGCGCAGGCCCGCGGAGGTAGGTCAATTGG
>Ga0265338_10006136_pt1 | contig 15425 bp, 15 predicted proteins | sample 42126metaG_FD_193579 | JGI IMG/M metagenome (GOLD analysis project Ga0265338, IMG submission 193579) | Rhizosphere microbial communities from Carex aquatilis grown in University of Washington, Seatle, WA, United States - 4-21-26 metaG | ecosystem: Host-associated > Plants > Roots > Rhizosphere... | reverse complement strand
AGTCGACCTCGTCGACGATCGCGAAGTGGTGTCCGCGCTGGACGATCCCCTCGAGCTGGACGGCCATGTTGTCGCGGAGGTAGTCGAAGCCGAACTCGGAGTTCGTCCCGTACGTGACGTCGCTCTGGTACGCCTCGCGCCGGGGCTCGAACGGCATCATGTTCTCGATGAACGCGGTGCGCATCCCGAGCTTCTCGAAGATGGGGCGCGTCCACTCGCGGTCGCGCTGTGCGAGATAGTCGTTCGTGGTGACGAGGTGCGTGCCGTTGCCGGCGATCGCGTTGAGATAGAGCGCCTGCGTCGCGACGAACGTCTTTCCCTCACCGGTCTTCATCTCGGCGATGTCACCCTCGTGGAGGACGATTCCGCCCATCAGCTGGACGTCGAAGAGGCGGACGTCCATCGTCCGCTTGAACGCCTCGCGGATGGAGGCGAACGCCTCGAAGAGGAGCTCGTCGAGCGTCTCGCCGTTCGCGAACCGCTCCCGGAACTCGACCGTCTTCGCGGCGAGCTGCTCGTCCGACAGGGCCTCGAACTCGGCCTCGAGCGTGCCGATGTACGACGCCTGCTGGGCGAGGCGCTTGAGCCGCCGGCCCTCGCCGACGCGGAGGACCTTCTCGAAGGAGCCGAGCTGCTGGACCATGGAGGAAGGGTAGCGGTCAGAGCGCGGACGCTCGGACCTCCTCGGAGGATCTCAGGCGAGTGGGGCCATGATCGGGAGCGCTATGGGATGAGGTCGCGGACGAGGTCGAGTCCCGAGGTGCTGTAGCCGGATACGTGACCGGCGAGCACCTCGGCCGCGATCTCTTGCTCAAACGCCAACAACCTGTACTCGACGTCGCGGGGCGCTCCGGAGCCGGCGCCGTACACGGGCCGAAACTCGAGAAGCGACGGCTCGATGTATGCACGCAGGCGATAGACCGCGCTGGTCTCGACCTCTCCTCCGCCCTTGAAGCTCGGTCGTGGTCCGCGGTATGGGTTGCCGGCGGTGATCAGCACGGCGGCTGCATTGTTGCTTGCGTGACGGTTGAGCGTGATCGGACCGCGCGTCGCCGAGGCGAATGCTTCGTCTTCTATGCCGCTGTCGGAACCGTCGAACTTGGAGATCATCCACGCGTAGACCTGCCACGCATGAACGACCTCGTCGTTGAAGTAGGCACGGAGTTGCGACTGGATCTGGATGCTCGCCAACGACCATTCGTCAGCGACCTGCAATCGTTTCACGGGTCGCTTTGCCCAGATCGCCTCGCCTCCGGTCAGAGCGTGGGCACTCGCCGCTGCGATGTCGGCAACGATGCCCGACTTCACCTCCTGCGCCTTCTGCCGGTCATCCCACTGGCGCGTGAAGGCGGGCAGCAACCAGGCGGTCAGGGCGATGCCGACCAGAGTCACGACCAACGACGCCGGTATTCGGCCGAAAATCGACCGCTTCTTCTTCGCGTCATCCTCTGTCTTGTCGGGCTCGGCGGCCTCACCCATTCGCCGAGGCTAGTACCGATCACCACGACTTGCCAGTCGCGCCGCGACCACGGGCGGCATGCTCACAACGGTGCTGCCCTGATCTCCCAGAGGTCGCCGTCGAGCCGGTCCGCGTGGACGGTGTACTCGGCCCCCTCGCGGGCTCCCCGCTCCTCCAGGGCCGGGACGGAGCCGAACGTCCGGGAGTCGTCGATCGTCAGCGTGGTGCCGTCGACGGTGCGCGTGACCTCGACGGTGTCGCCGCCGGGCGCGTCCGCGAGCTCCAGCACCTCGATCCGGCGCGCCTGCACCGCCCAGAGCGTCTCGCCGCGCCGGACCGCGTGAGCACGGTACGGCGGCTTGAGTTCCTGCTCGACCGCGGCGGCCAGCGCCTCGAGGGACGCGTCCGGCCCCTGCTCGACGAGCAGCGTCCCGTCGGGGAGCGCGACGAAGGTGGCCTCGTCGCCGTCGATCCCCTCGGCGTCGGCGGTGACGGTTGCGTCCCACGCGCGCGGCCTGTGCAGACCGTGGATCGCGGGCTCGAGCGTCGGCGGCGGGCCCGGGTCGACCGGCTCCGGTTGCGGATCCAGTTGCAGTCCCGCCTCGCGGGCCAGTCGCTCGTGCAGCGGCTCGCGCCGGCGGAAGAGACCCACGCCTACTCGGCGGCCTCGGTGGGCGCAGCCTCCGAAGCGGCGACCTCGGCCGCGGCCGCCTCTTCAAGCAGCGCGTGCTTGTCGACCGACTTACGGCGGGAAGCCTTCTTGTCGCGCTCGTCCTTGATCTGGCGGAGGAGCTTGTCGGTGAGCTCGTCGATCGACGCCTTCATGTCCGGGGACGACTCGCGCGCGCGCAGCGTGTGTCCCTTGAGCCAGACCGTCGCCTCGGCCACCTGGTTCGCGGCGATCGACGGATTGCGCTCGACGGCCAGCTCGACCTCCACGCGAACGGGGTCGCTCAGCTGCTTGTCGAGCTTCGCGAGCTTGCGCTCCGCGTAGCTCCGGATGGAGTCGCTCACTTCGAGGTTCTTGCCCTTCACCTGAAGCTGCATTTCTGCCTCCTCGGATCGACTTCCTATCCTTGTTGTAACACCATTCCAGGGTCCCGGACGGCCCGCGCGAATGTGACCACGTCGATCGTCCTCGCGCCCACCACCCTGAGTGCGGAGGCGGCGGCCGAGACGGTGGCGCCGCTGGTGTAGACGTCGTCGACGAGGAGCACCCGTCCCGGCGCCCGCGCGGTCGCGCGGAAGGCTCGGGTGACGTTCTTCCGCCGCTCTGCGAGCTCGAGGCCGCGCTGGCGGCGGGAGGCTCCCGTCCGCTCCAGCAGCGGCGTGCAGGGAAGGTTCCAGTGCGCCGCCAGCGCCTCGGCGAGCCGCTCGGCGGGGTGGTGGCCGCGCTCCAGCCGGCGGCCGGAGTCGGGCGGGACGAAGGTCACCGTGACTCCGCCGGGGGGCGGCACGACGGCCGCGACGAGAGCCGCCGCGTCCACGGCGAGTCCGCGCAGGCCGCGCTCCTTCCAGCCCGCCACGATCCGGCGGACCGCGGCGTCGTACGCGACCGCGGCCCGCGCCGACGCGAACGCGAGCCGGCGCCCGGCGCATTCGCGGCAGCGGCGGACCGGCCATGCCGTCGGCGCTCCGCAGCGTTCGCAGAGCGGCGGGCCGATCCGCGGCAGCCCGGCGAGGCAGTCGGCACACAGCTGCGTCCCGCCCGCGCCGCAGACGACGCAGCGGCGGGGCAGCAGCAGGTCGAGCACCGCTTCGACGCTAGCGCGCGATTCGTGACGGAAAGCTCGCGGCTTCTACGCGGCGAGCTCGGCTTCGCGCAGGATCGACTCGAACTGCGCAAATGCGGCGCGCCACGTGTCCGCGGCACGGAGATCCAGACCGAACGGCTCGAGCAGCGCGGCCGGCGACGCCGATCCGCCCGCGCCGAGGAAGTCGAGGTACAGCGGCACGAACGCCTCCGGATCCTCGTGGTAGCGGCCGTACAGCAGCAGCGCGACGAGATGCGCGAAGGAGTACGCGTAGGTGTAGAAGCGGACGTGGATGAAGTGCGGGATGTACGACCAGCCGAGCCGGTAGCCGTCCGGCAGGTGGAGCGAGTTGCCGTAGTACAGCCGGTTCTCCTCGAGCCAGAGCTCCGACAGCCGCTCCGGGGTGAGCGTCCGCCCCTCCGCCCGCAGCGCGTACGCGCGCTGCTCGAAGCGCGCGAGCACGACCTGCCGGAAGATCGCCGCCATCGCCTGCTCGAGCCGGTCGATCACGAGTGCGCGCCGCGTCTGCGGATCCGACTCGAGCTCCAGCAGATAGTCGTCGGCGATCAGCTGCGCAAACGTCGACGGCACCTCCGCCATCGCCAGGCCGGTCCGGTGCGAGCGGTACGTCTGCCGCTCGAGTGCGAGCGCGCCGTGTGTGGCATGGCCGAACTCGTGCGCGAGCGTGACCACGTCGCGGAAGCGACCCGTGTAGTTGAGCAGGACGAGCGGCAGGATCTCCTTCGAGACGGTCGTGCAGTACGCGCCGCTCGCCTTGCCGGCGCGCGGCGAGGCGTCGACGTGGCCGGCGTCGAGGCACTCGCGGAAGATCTCGGCCAGCCGCGGAGAGAACCCGGCGAACGAGGCGTCGACGATCTCGACCGCCTCCGCCCACGGAAAGTCCCGGCCCTCTCCGACCGGCGCGTACTGGTCCGCCAGCTCGAGCCGGTCGAGCCCGAGCAGCCCCGCCTTCGCCTCGAACCACCGCCGGCCGAGCGCGTAGCTCTCCTGCGTCGCGGCGATCATCGCGTCCACCGTTGCCGCGTCGAGCTCGTTGCGCATATTCGTCGGCTGCATCGGATCGTCGAAGCCGCGCACGCGGTCGAGCCCGAGACGGTCGCCGACGAGCGCGTCGTAACAGGCTGCGAGCACGTCAGTGCGCGGCTCGAGCCCCGCGTACAACGCCTCGAGCGCGCCGCGGCGCAGCTCGCGCTCCGGCCGGTACATGTACGAGAGGATCACGTTCACGGAGTGCGGCTCGACGCCGTCTCCCCCGTCGAACGGGATCTCGAGCGTCGCGATCTGGCGGTCGTGCAGCGTCGACCACGACGACACGGCCGGCGTGCGCGCGTTCAGCGCCTGCTCCTCCGCCTCGCTCAGCACGTACGGCTTCTCGTCCCGCAGCGTGCGCAGCTTGTGCGCGAAGCCCGCGAGCTCCGGCGACGCGAGCAGCGTCTCGGCGGGCTCGTCGTCGAGCGCGATCCATTCGAGATCGACGAAGACGAGCTGGTTCTCGATGTCGGCGCCGCGCTCGCGCGCGAACGTCGCGAGATCGTTCGCCTCCACGTCGGCCGCGTCCATGTTCACGCGCGAGCTGCCGTAGACGAAGAGACGCGCCGCGACCTGCTCGAGCAGGTCGCACTCGTCGAGGAGCTGCCGCAGCCCGGCCGCGTCGAGTCCGGCGATCCGGCCGCGGTACCGTTCCGCGAAGACGGTCGCGCGCGCCACGAGCTCGGTCCACTCGGCGCGCGCCTCGTCCGCGCTCGCGCAGAGCTCGGCGAGGTTCCAGCGCACCTCCTCGACGTCGTGCGAGACCCCGGTCATTCCTCCAGGAATCTAGTCCAGTTCGTACGTGTCGCGGGCGGGGAGCCCGTCGAGGGCCCGCAGGCGGTTGTCCGCCTCCAGCAGCTGGGCCGCGTCGCCGATGTCGCGCCAGTCGCCCTCGAAGATGTACCCGTAGACCGGCGCGCGCGGGACGAGCCACGCGACGAACCGTCCCGGCTGGTCGGGCGAGTTGCCCTCGCCGAGGTAGCGGCGGACGAGCGGGACGTGCGCCCGGTGGAAGAGATACGTGGCCGTCGCCGCGAGCGTCGACTGCGGCTCGGCGGGCTTCTCCTCGAACGACTCGACCCGGTCGCCGTCGCCGAGCGCGACGATCCCGTACTTCGCCGCGAGGCCGAGATCGCCGACGTCGTGAAGCGCGACCGCGCTCGCCTCGCCCTTGCCGCGCCACCACTCGACGTAGTCGACGAGGCTGAAGTCGAACAGGTTGTCGCCCGCGACGACGAGCAGGTCTTCACCGGCGAGCCGGGCGCGCGCGAGGACGAAGGCGATGTCGCCGACGGCGCCGAGCCGGTCGCTCTCGGTCGCGGTTCCGTCGTCGTGGACGACGACGCCGTCGCGGCCCGCGGCCCAGGTCTCGAACGACTCCGCGAACTTCCGGTTCGTGACCACGTGGACGGCGTCGATCTCGTCCACCTCGCGAATGCGGTCGAGGATGTGGTCGATCATCGGCCGTCCGCCGACGGTGAGCAGCGGCTTCGCGACCGTGAGCGTGAGCGGATAGAGGCGGGTCGCGTAGCCCGCGGCGAGGACGATCGCCTTCATGCAGCGAGCGACTCGGTGTACGGCGCGCGGTGGACTCCGCGCTCCGTGACGATCGCCGCCACAAGCGCGGCGGGCGTCACGTCGAAGGCGGGGTTGCGCGCCGGGAACCGCGCCGTCACCTCGGCGGGGTCACGCTCCTCGATCGGGATGGCCGCTCCGGTGGGCGTCGCGAGATCGACCGTCGAGGTCGGCGCGACGACGTACAGCGGAATCCCGTGATGGGCCGCGAGCACGGCGAGGGAGTATGTCCCGATCTTGTTCGCCGTGTCGCCGTTCGCGGCGATCCGGTCGGCGCCGGTGACGATCAGGTCGATCTCGCCGGCGGCCATCAGCGAGCCGGCGGCGGAGTCGGCGATCACCGCGTGCGGGATCCCGACCGTCTCGAGCTCCCAGGCGGTGAGGCGCGCGCCCTGGAGCAGCGGCCGCGTCTCGTCGACGAGGACGCGCTCGAGCAGTCCACGTTCCCACGCCGCACGGAGCGCACCGACCGCGGAGCCGTATCCGCCGGTGGCGAGGCCGCCCGCGTTGCAGTGCGTGAGCGCGCGCGTGCCCGGAGCGAACAGCTCGGCGGCGTGCGCAGACATGCGGCGGCAGCGGTCGACCTCGTCGCGGTGGAGCGCACGCGCCCGCTCCGGCGTCGGATCGTCGTGCATCTGCGCGAGCGCCCAGGGCAGGTTCACCGCGGTGGGTCGCGAGTCGGCAAGCACACGCTCCGCCGCATCCATGTCCTCGCCGCGCAGCGCCGCGAGCGCGAGCCCGTAGGCGGCCGCGACCCCGATCGCCGGCGCCCCGCGAACGACCATCGTCCGGATCGCATCCGCCACCTCGGCGGCCGAGCCGCAGACGACCTCCACCTCTTCGTCCGGCAGCTTCCGCTGGTCGAGCAGCACGACCGCCAGAACGGACTCGTCCAGCCGAACGATCGCTTCAGGGACTAGCTCGTCCACGCACTCACCTCAAAGGCCGGAGCGAACGCGATGCGTTCGCAGAGGCCGAACTCATTCGGCCGGGGATGGCGAAGCCACCACCGGCCGATCAGGGAAGCGAACGCGCTCACGTCGAGAAGCAATACAGCACGGAGGGAGCCGGAGACCGCGCTCTCCGGCTCCCGAAGTTCCGTCAGCCCAGGCACGAGACGCGAAGCTTCTCGTGCCTCACGTCCCCTCGTCCCACGAGGCGAGGTACTTCGCCTGCTCCTCCGTGAGGTGGTCGATGTCGACGCCCATCGTCGCGAGCTTCAGGCGCGCGATCTCCTTGTCGATGTCGGCCGGCACGGGATAGACCTTCCGGTCGAGCTCGCCCGCGTGCTGGACGGCGTACTCCACGCCGAGCGCCTGGTTCGCGAACGACATGTCCATCACCAGCGCCGGGTGTCCCTCGGCGGCGGAGAGGTTGACGAGGCGGCCGTCGGCGATCAGGTAGAGCCGGCGTCCGTCCGACAGCGTGAACTCCTCGACGTACTCGCGGGCGATCCGCGTCTCCGTCGCGAGCTCCCGCAGCGCCGGGATGTCGATCTCGACGTTGAAGTGACCGGTGTTGCAGAGGATCGCGCCGTCCTGCATCCGCTCCATGTGCTCGCGCGCGATCACGTGCTTGTCGCCGGTGGCAGTGCAGAAGAGGTCGCCGATCGCGGCCGCCTTCTCCATCGTCATCACATCGAAGCCGTCCATCACGGCCTCGAGCGCCGGCATCGGGTCGACCTCGGTGACGATCACGTGCGCGCCCATGCCGCGGGCCCGCGACGCGACGCCGCGTCCAACCCAGCCGTACCCGGCGATGACGAACTTCTTCCCCGCGAGGAGGACGTTCGTGGCGCGGATGATCCCGTCGACGGTGGACTGGCCGGTGCCGTACCGGTTGTCGAACAGGTGCTTCGTCTTCGCCTCGTTGACGGCAATGATCGGGAAGCCCAGCTTGCCCTCCGCCTCGAGCGCCTTCAGCCGGATGACGCCGGTGGTCGTCTCCTCCGTACCGGCGATGATGTCGCCGAGCTGCTCGCGCCGCGCCGAGTGAAGGACGCCGATCACGTCGGCGCCGTCGTCCATGGTCAGGTGCGGCTTGTGGTCGACGGCGGCCTCGATGTGCGAGTAGTAGGTGTCGTGATCCTCGCCCTTGATGGCGAAGACGGAGATGTCGTACTCCTCCACGAGGGCCGACGCGACGTCGTCCTGGGTCGACAGCGGATTCGACGCGCACAACACGACGTCGGCGCCGCCCGCCTTCAGCGTGCGCATGAGGTTCGCCGTCTCGGTTGTCACGTGCAGGCATGCCGCGATGCGGTAGCCGGCCAGCGGCTGGTCCTTCTCGAACCGGTCGCGGATCGCGGCGAGCACCGGCATCTGCCGGTCGGCCCACTCGATCCGCCGCTTGCCCTCGGCTGCGAGGGCGAGATCCTTCACGTCGTAGCGTTTCGTTGCTGCCATCGTGTCCTTTCGCTATGCGGCCAGAAGTCGTTCGTGCTTTCGCTGTTCCCACTCGACCCACGCCAGGTCGTCGGCGCCGGCGAGCCAGCCGTCGACGGCCTTCCGCAGCTCGGGCTCGCGCCTGAGCCGCGCCGCGAAGACGAGGTCGGAGATCTCGAGGCCGAACCGGGAACGCAGCTCCCGGAGCGAGCGGAGTTGGTTCAGCTCACGCAGCCCGTAGAGCCGGTAGCCCGTCCCGGTCCGGGAGGGGACGACGAGGCCGAGGCGCTCGAGGTAGCGGAGCATGCGCGGCGACCACTCCGTCCGCGCAGCCGCCTCCCCGACCTTCAGCTCGTCCATGCACGCGACCTTATCACGCTTGTGTCAAGGTCTGCGGCAGCTGATCAGCCCCGCCCGCGAGGTGATCCGGAAGACGCCGTCGCGCGCGATCGCCTCTTCGACCGCGGCGCGGACGTCCTCCAGATCGCCGTCGGCCGGAAAGGACGAGCTGGACCGGACGTACGCGAGCACCGGCTCGACCTCCGTCACCGCGAGCGCGTTCTCGAACCGCTCGACGCGAATGTCGGCGAAGAACGGCTCCAGCTGCCCAGGGCCGGTCTCGAGGCCGAACTCCTCCATGTGCTGCGCGAACCGCCAGCGCGGGCCGACGAGCTCGACCAGCTCCTGCATGAGGCCGCGGCCGTTCGTGGAGGCGTGGAACGAGCCGCCGGGGACGAGCACGCGCGCCACCTCTGCGAACGCCCTCGGGCGGTCGGGCACGTGGTAGAGCATGTGGTTCGCGAGCACGACGTCGAAGGATCCGTCCTCGAACGGCAACTCCTGGAGGTCGGCGACGAGGTACTCGGCACGGCCGCCGAGCTCGGTCCGAGCCGCGTCGAGCATCCCCGGCGAGGAGTCGGTCAGCGTCAGCTTCCACGTCGGGTCGATCCGCTCGAGGTTGCGACGCCACAGCAGCGCCGTGCCGCAGCCGGCCTCGAGCACGCGCGCGCCGGCGGGCGGAGCCTCGCGCTCGAACAGCCACTCAGTCCAGTGCGGATTCGTCGAGAACCGGGCGTGGAGCGCGACCCGCGCCCGGAAGTTCGCATCGGTCGCGTATTGCGCGCGGACCCCGTCGGTCACGGCTCAGTCGTGCCGGCGCGGCCGTACGCATCCTCGATGCGGACGACGTCGTCGAGGTGCGGCGTCGAGACCTCGAGGATGGTCGTGTCCTCGATGGCCGTGACCCGGTGCACGGTGCCTGGCACGAAGCGGAAGGCGGCGCCGGCGGCGATCGAGTCGGTGGTGAGGTCGGTGTCCCCCACCTCGCCCAGCTCGAGCCGCGCGAGTCCGCTCTGGACGTACCAGCTCTCGTCCTTCTGCTGGTGGTACTGGAGGCTGAGCGACTGCCCTGCGCGGACGAACAGCACCTTGCCGACGTACGTGTCCGTATGCGCCCAGATCAGCTCCCAGCCCCACGGCTTCTCGACGAGGCGGGACTCGACGGCCCAGCGGTCGTGCTTGCTCATCCGAGCCTCCGCAATGGACGCCAGTCGGGGTGCTCGTGCATGAACTCCTCGGCCTTCCGCAGATCCTTCGGCGTGTTCACGGTCAGCCACACGCCCTCGTGCCGGTACGCGCGCAGCTTCCCCTCCCCCGCGAGCTCGGGAAAGGTGCTCTGCTCGTGGTCGCCGCGCTCCGGCAGCCGCGCAAGCGCCTCCTCACCGAGCGCGTAGCAGCCCGAGTTGACCCAGTGCGGCAGCTTCGGCGCCTCCCGGAAGCCGGAGACGACGCCGTCGTCGGCGAGGTCGACGACTCCGAAGGGCGAGTGCACCTGCGCGACGACGATGGTCGCGGCGGCGCCGGTGCGCTCGTGCTCCGCGAGCAGCGCCCGGAGGTCGACGTCGAGCAGCTCGTCGCCGTTGAGCGCGAGCACGGTGCCGCTCTCGACACGGTGCGACGCCGCGAGACGCAGGCCGCCTCCGCGACCGAGCGGCTCCGGCTCTCCGACGGGGACGATCTCCGCGCCGAGACCTGCGAGCGCGTTGACGAAGACCGCCTCCTGCCCGGCCTGGCAGGCGACGATCACGCGCGTCACGCCGGCGCCGACGAGCCGCGCCACCGTGTACTCGGCCAGCGGATAGCCCGCGACCGGCACGAGCGGCTTCGGGTGTCCCTGCGCCGCCTCGCCGAGCCGCTCCGCCTTGCCGCCCGCAAGGAGAAGCGCCTCCATCAGCTCTGAGGCTCCGAGACGTGATTCGGCCGGCCGATGCCCTCGTACTCGAAGCCGGCCTCCCGTACCTGCACCGGATCCAGAAGGTTCCGTCCGTCGACGATCAGCGGCCGCGCCATGGCGTCGCGCACCTCGGGCGATGCGACCGAGCGGAGCTCCGGCCATTCGGTGACGATCACCGCGGCGTCGGCGCCGGTGACCGCCTCGAGCACGGATCCGCACAGCGTCACGCCGGGGAGGTCGTCGGGCTGCGCAACCGGATCCCAGCCGCGGACTTCAGCGCCCTCGGCGAGCAGCCGGTACGCGACCACGCGGCTCGGGGCCTCGCGCATGTCGTCCGTGTTCGGCTTGAACGCGAGCCCGAGCAGCGCGATGGTCGTCCCGCGCAGCGAGCCGAGATGCCGCTGCAGCTTCGAGACGACGCGCCGCTTCTGCAGCTCGTTCACCTCCCAGACGGCCTGGAGGAGCAGGAACGGATAGCCGGAGTTCCCGGCGAGCTGCTTCAGCGCCGTCACGTCCTTCGGGAAGCACGATCCGCCGAAGCCGATCCCGGCCCGGAGGAAGTGCGGGCCGAGCCGGTGGTCGAGCCCGACGCCCTTCGCCACGTCGACGACGTCGGCACCCACGAGCTCACAGACGTTCGCGATCTCGTTGATGAAGCTGATGCGCGTCGAGAGGAACGAGTTGGCGGCGAGCTTGACCAGCTCCGCAGACGGCACGTCGGTGCGAACGACCTCGGTCTCGATGCCGCGATGCAGCTCGACGACGCGTTCGGCGTCGCCCGCGTCGAACGAGCCGACGACGATGCGATCGGGCGCGCGGAAGTCCTCCACGGCGCTGCCCTCGGCCAGGAACTCCGGGTTGGCGACGTAGCCGACGTTGGTCAGGCCGCGCGCGTCGAGCCGCTCGCGCACACGCTGCCCGGTCCCGACCGGAACGGTGCTCTTCATCACAACGAGCGGCCGACCGGTCAGCGTCGCCGGCAGCTCGTCGACCACCGCCCAGACCGCGGAGAGATCGGCGTCGCCGGAATACGTGGGCGGCGTGCCGACGGCGACGTACAGGAACTCGGCGCCGGCCACGGCCTCGTCGACGTCGAGCGTGAAGTGCAGGCGTTCGCGGTTGCGCTCCAGCACCTTGTCGAGTCCCGGCTCGTAGATCGGCACCTCGCCGGCGCGGAGGCGCTCGATCCGCTCCGGGACGACGTCGCGGAGCACGACGTCGTGGCCCAGGTCGGCGAAACAGGCCCCCGTGACGAGGCCGACGTACCCGGCGCCGAACATCGCGATCCGCGACACGGGCGAGAGCCTACTTCCCTAGCGGCTGGAGGCCCTTGGCAATCGCGATCATCGTCTCGTTCGACAGCTCGTCGAGGAGCGTGTTCACGACCCAGTAGCTCGCGCCGCCGCGGCGCAGGACGATCATGTGGATGTGCCCGCCGACCGTGTACAGCTGGTACGTCCGGTGGTTGGCGCGGAAGTGACCGGTCGGGTTCCGGATGATCGGTGCGGTCATCCAGTTGGTCTCCTCGACCTGGTAGTAGACGTTGCCGGCGCCCGTGACGAACGTCATCACCGCGGCCCTCGTGTGCGGGGCGGGCTTGTAGACGCGGAAGCCGTCGAGCGACGAGAGCGTCGACCCGCTGGCGATCGTGTGCGGCACCAGCGGCTTGAAGTGCAGCAGCTTGCGCGCGCGCGCGTCCTGCAGCGAGGCCAGCGTCAGGCCCGGGTTCGAGGTGACGGCGGCGGGCTGGTGAACCGGAGCGGGCGCGGGCGGCGTCGGGACGATCAGGTTCCCGGTGAAGTCGGTGCCGACGATGACGACGGTGAGGGGGTTGCCCGCCTCCTGCGCGAACGGCGCGATCTCCGGCGTCAGCGCGGCGATCTTCACGTCTTGCCCGAACAACGCGCCGATCTGCTGCGCGGCCACCCGCGAGTCGGCCTGCACCGGGTCGTAGTAGATCCGCGTCGTCGTGTAGTCGTGGGACGGCGCGTCCGCCTTGATCTGCGGCGGCAGCTGGAACGAGTGGTAGCCGAGCTGCGCGACCTTGTACGACGTGTCGCGCGCGAAGCCGAGGATGTTCGTCCCGTTGAGCACCAGCGTCGATACCTGGGACGGCTGGAGCTTCACCTCCGGCTTCGGCTTGGGCTTCATCCCGAGCGCCGTCGCGTTCGCACGCGTCGGCAGGGTGACGTCAGGATTCTCGAACGCGTCGACGGCGGCCGCGATCGTCGACGGCGGCGCGATCAGCTCCGCGTTGAACGGGCCGTACGGCTGGAGCTCGTTCCGGTTCAGGCTGTTGCGGAAGAGATGGCCCGGCTGCAGGTGGTACGCGAGCCCGGCGTAGGACAGGATCTCGCCCATGCTCGGCGAGCCGCCGCCCGCGCGGCCGATCTCGATGCTGTGCTTCATCGAACCGATGATCGCCGGGGCCTGCAGCAGCGAGAAGCCGCTCGCGAACCGGTCCTTCAGGGCCTCGATGAACAGCTGCTGGCGCGCGGTCCGGTAGATGTCCGAGTCGGTGTGGCGGTAGCGGACGTAGTCGAGCGCCTGCTCGCCGTCGAGCTTCTGGTAGCCCGGCTCGAGGTCGATCTTCGCGAATCCCCCGGGGCCGCCCTGCGTGTTGAGGTAGCGGCGGTCGACCTGGATGTAGACCCCGTGCAGCTTGTTCACGAGCAGCTTGAAGCCGTGGAAGTCGACGGTGATCAGGTAGTTGACCGGCAGGCCGGTCAGGTGCTGGACCGTGTCGAGGGTGCCTTCCGCTCCGCAGGTCGACCACGCCGAGTTGATCCGGTCGGTGACACGCGGCACATCGGAGCCGTTGCAGTAGATCGGCACGACGAGGTCGCGCGGGAACGAGAGCATGGACAGCGTGTTGTTGGTCGGGTCGGCGCGGACGAGCATGACCGTGTCGGAGCGCGACCCCGAGGCGCCGAATGCGTCCGCGCCTGCGCGCGCGTCGTACCCGATCAGCAGCGCCGTGGCCGGCTGCGACGGAGACGCGATCGGATGGAGATCCTTCTGCGCCTTCTTGACGCCGACCGAGTGCGCGCTGATCGCGTTCAGCGTCTGGTGCGCGTAGAGATACGAGCCGCCGGCGAGCCCACCGGCGACGACGAGGACGGCGAGAAAGGCCCAGCCGAGGCACACTGCGATGAAGCGGCCGGTCGAGCGACGCGGCGGCTCCGGCTGCGTGTAACGGCGCACCGGCTCGACCACGATCGGCGGGAGGACCGCGCGGCCGTTTCCGTTGAGGGTCGCCGCGCGACCCATGCCTCTCTTCAGCGTCGTCCGCATGGGTTAAGACCGGCGCCCTGACGGGGCCTGGGTCGAGAATAGCGGAGCCCGCGGCCGGGTCCGCGGACCGTCGGTCGCCGGTCAGCTGCTGGATGCCGCCCTAGATGCCGCCCGTGCCGAGACGGTTCGCGAGGATCTGCACGAGCTGGGTCACGGCCGAGGACGGCAGGGCGGTCTGGAGGGAGAACGAGTGCATGACCACGGTCTCGCGGCCCCGTCCGAGCGCGGTCACGTCGCTGACGATCGGCACCGTCTTCCCGGCGTGGACGATGTCGAACACGAGCCGGAAGTGGAGCGAGCGCTCCGCGATCGCCGAGGGCCGGGGCAGCTGCTTCGAGGAGACGAGCGTCACCTTGAAGTGGGGCAGCTGGTCGCGCGCGCTCTGCAGCAGGCAGCTCTGGAAGAGCTTCAGCGTCGAGAGCGCCCAGTCCCGCTTCGCCATGGCCGCCGACTTGAAGATGTCGACCTCGGTCCCGAGCGTCGTGATGCCGTCCTTCCAGATGAACGTCGGGTCGATCCGGGCGGTCTGCACGAGGCTCGACTCGTCGGGCTCCGTCTTGCACGGCGGCGGGTCGGGCGTCGGCTTCGCCGGCACCCAGCCGGCGGCGAGGTCCTTCTGGTGCAGCGCCAGCGTGTTCGCCAGCTTCGTGTCGGCGGCCGTGTGGCGCTGCTGCGGATCCTTCGGATCGCGCGCAGCCGCCGACGCGGCAAGCGCGAGCGCCGCGAGCAGCAGGGCGATGACCCACGAGGCGCGCATGTCCCGACGCTAGGACGCGGCTCCGGCCTGGTCAAGAGCGGCGGTCTCGCGCACGGGCTCGGCGCGCCGGGTCTCGTAGCCGAGATTCGGGCCGAGCCAGCGCTCCGCCTCCTCGAGCGGCCATCCCTTGCGGGCGGCGTAGTTCTCGACCTGGTCGCGGCCGACGCGGCCCACGGAGAAGTACCGGGCGTCCGGGTGCGCGAGGTAGATGCCGCTCACGCTCGCCGCGGGGGTCATCGCGAAGCTCTCCGTGAGGGCGAGCTGCGCGTCCTCGGCGCCGAGCAGCGAGAACAGCTTCCGCTTCTCCGTGTGGTCCGGGCAGGCGGGATACCCGAACGCCGGGCGAATGCCGCGGTAGCGCTCCTCGATCAGTTGTTCCTTCGTGAGCTCGGGGCCCGTCTCGTACCACTCGCGGCGCACGACCGCGTGCAGGTGCTCGGCAAAGGCCTCGGCGAGGCGGTCGGCGAGGGCCTTGACCATAATCGAGCGATAGACGTCGTGCTCGGCCTCGTAGCGGGCGACGAGCTCATCGCAGCCGAGGCCGGCGGTGACCGCGAACGCGCCGATGTGATCGCCGGCCGGCGCGACGTAGTCGGCGAGGCAGCGGTTCGGCCGCGAGTCCCCGTGATCGGACTGCTGCCGCAGGAAGCTGAAGCGGATTTGTTCGTTGCCACCATTGACAACGATATCGTCGTCGTCGGACGCCGCCGGCCAGAAGCCGTAGACGCCGCGCGCGGCGAGCAGCCCGTCGTGGACGATCTCATCGAGGAGCTGCTGCGCGTCGTCGTACAGCTCGCGCGCCGCGGGCTGTTCGAGGATCGCCGGGAAGCGGCCCTTCAGCTCCCACGCGTGGAAGAAGAACTGCCAATCGACGAACTTGCGGAGCGTCTCCAGCTCCGGCTCGATGCGCCGGACGCCG
>Ga0265338_10006135_pt1 | contig 15426 bp, 28 predicted proteins | sample 42126metaG_FD_193579 | JGI IMG/M metagenome (GOLD analysis project Ga0265338, IMG submission 193579) | Rhizosphere microbial communities from Carex aquatilis grown in University of Washington, Seatle, WA, United States - 4-21-26 metaG | ecosystem: Host-associated > Plants > Roots > Rhizosphere... | reverse complement strand
GCACAAAGCGGATCAGGTGCACAGGCAAGTACTAATACACCCGGATCGGGCGGCGATGCGAGCTCTAATAATAATTCAGGTGGCATTAATCCGTTAAGCCCTTTTAGTGGCGGATGGTGGAAAGGCCCAGGATTCGGCCCGCTAACAATGGCAGAAACATGGGGAGTGGGAATATTTTTAGGTGTAATGGGGCTAATAACAATTAACCAGGTAACGAAATGAGAAAAAATAGTTTATTCGGCACAGCATTGCCGTTACAGGTTTCTAACAGGGCAATAGCTCCATTATCAGTAAATACAGCACTTTCAACTGATGTAAGCACTGGCAATGTAAAGCAACCACCTACAGAAGTGTTGCCGCCAACAAATACACAAAGCCCTAACTATACACCACCGGCACCGGTTGTGGTGTTGCCTTCTAATGATATTAACCAGGCACCACCGGTAACACAGGCCCCTATAAGTTGGTTTGATACACCAAGCCCCATTGGTAACTTCAGTAACGGAGAGGTAGCAGTAGGTGGCTCACTTATAGCAGTTACGCTAACAGCATTAATTTACGGATTTACCAGGTAATGCTCGATACATTAAATAAAATATTAAACTGGCTGAAGCAGCGTAACCCCTTTGTAACATACAGGGGCGTATTCAGCAGCGTGCAATTCATAAACCAAAACACGACGATACAATTCGGTAATGTTATGGAGTATGAATTTATAAACCTCGGTAATCAGCCGGTATGGGTGGCCGGTATGTTTTTAGATCGTTACTATTCCGGTGCTCTTAATTCACCCACAATAATATCCGGCAGTAATTACAAATGGAGGCCACTAACTAAAAGTGGTGAGCTCGATACCGGTAACTATACTATTGTTTTTGAAGATACTTTTTATAGTGCCGTTACAGCTAACAGGCGCTTATATGTGGTTAAGAAGTCATACAGCCCACCGCAGGTATCAGCACAAACAAATTTATAACGAAATGAAGCGCCTGCTACTCATATTATCAATTTCATTTATTTGTATTACAAGTAATGCAGCTTCTTATACCCGTAATAAGGTCGACCTGGATCTGATGCGCTCCCGGATATGGTGGACTGTATTATTAAATACCGGTTGCCCGCCTGATCCTTATCCGCAATATCCCTGGTATAAAGCCGGAAGTATTTGTAATAGCGCTATTGGCAATAACGATCTTTATGCAGTGTTTAATATAGCCGATAGTGTGCTATACCGGTTAAGCTCAGGCACTGTAATTGTTAATACTCCCGGTTGCCCGCCTTTACCCAATCCCTGGTACCCGTATGATAGTAATTGTAACAGCACCATTGGTAACAACGATATTTACGCCGTTTGGTACGTGCTGCACCTTATTGATAGCCTGCTCATAATCAATCCCCCCGCACCTACCCCACACGGCGCTTATCCCTATATGGCATACTTCTTTAGCCCTACGCAAATAGACAGTATGCCGTATAAGTGGGTGAAAAGTATTGGGGCTATTGAGATACCTAATAACGATGGGTTTAGGGCCATTGGTGGCCGTAATATTTGGCGGGATGCAAACGATACTATACAGTTTAGGTTAGACACCGCCGGTGTTACCGTTAATGATCTATTCATTGCTACAAAGTTTGCCCGTAACCATTCATTTATAATGGGCCTGCAAACCGGATTGGCACAATACCCTAACACCGGTATATCAGATACTACGGCAGAATGGCAGCAGCAATCCCTTCAGGTAGCAGGTGTAACAAATTATATTTTCAGAAATGGTATAAATGGATGGTATGTATTGCTTGCAAAGCGTAGCAAAAAAGATACGCTTGCAACGCTAAGTGATATACGTGCTTCCGGTGGTGGTTCTATTGGAGGAAGTGGTACTGCTAATTTTTTACCACAATGGGTTACAAGTTCCAGTTTAGGTAATTCTCCGGTGTTTAATAATGCAAGCAACGTAGGTGTGGGCACAACGGCTCCCCTGGCAAAATTAGATGTACATGGCGACTTCTGTTTAGGAGATAGTGGATTAGCACCACAGATAAAAATTCGTACTATAGCTTTTGCCCATGCTATTAATTTGGTTGCAGAAAGGGCCGGATTTAACACCATGACCTTTGAGATAGGTGCAAGCGGTTTTGTTTCGTCAATACAAACTGATGCCCCGGCCTTAACATTCAATACTAATATAAGGCTTGATGCGGGTGGCGGATTAATTTACAATAACGACGGCGGCATAGGTATTACCATCAATGGTAATGCAAGCCCTACCAGCTTCCCCCAGTTATTTGCCGACCCCAATGGGCACAGCGTAGGCATTAATACCGGCTCGCCATCTGAAACCCTTGAAGTAAATGGGGTGGCTTTAATTGACAGTACAGAGAAAATAAATACCGGTAACAATACACAAGCGGGCAGCACAAGCGGCACAGCTACATTCAGCCAGGTAGAAAGCGGTAAGGCTTATAAAAAGGTGGTGGTGTATTGCGGTGGCCTCCTGGGCACAGCTTCATATACTTTCCCGGTGGCATTTGCACACACGCCTGCCATAATAAGCACTAACCAGGTAGCGGCGGGTGTTGTTACTACACTTACAACTACAGGCATTACACTTACCGGTATAACTACCACCGGCTATATATTTATTGAGGGTAACTAATGAGCGACGACGACGAAGAAAAAAGAACCATTAACCTGATAAAGATAATAGTGCAGAATGGCAAAGCTGTAGGCACTATCTTTACCATTGCTTCTATGATTGTTACCGGGCTGTGGTTTGCGTTCGATTTTTATACCAAGCTCGATGCGATGGAAAAACAATTCCCTATAATGCAGGCACAGTTAACCAGGTGCAGTAATAAAATAGATTCAATTACCAGGCTGCAAGGATGGCAGCAACAAAGATTTGCAAAAATAGAAAGTAAGCTAAATGATGATGATACCTGGATAGATGATGCATACCTATACAAGATGCCCTACGGAAAATGGGGTAATAAATAAACCAAAACCAAAACAACATGAAAACAATGCTAACGAATTTTTTCACCAGGGCCTTTGCGCAAAACACTTTGATACACGGTGCACTTATGGCGGCACTTGCAGCCATTACAGTAGTATTACAACCTATTTTGCAGCAGATAAGTAACGGCGGTGCAATACCGGCATGGCCTGTTATATCAGCAGCACTTATACATGCCGTGGTAGTGGGCATAGTTGCATTTATTCTATACATGATCAAAAACGGTTTATTCGGAAGTGCCAATATTCCTAAAGCAGCTACGATAATTGTAATAGGTATGTTTATGTTTTTTGCTCCTTCAGTATCGAGCGCTCAGGCAAATTCACTTATACAAATGACCGGCATACGTGGTACCGGTGGAGATACAGTAACTAACACCGGCGTAGTATACGATACACTGCTAATGAGTAATGCCTATGCAGCCGGTTCGGTAGTTACAACCATTAAAAAAATAAGCGGCACGGTTTCTCCTACTGTAATTTTGCAGGGTAGCGCTGATGGCCTGCACTGGATCACCTTCGGCCAGGATACAGATTTTGTAAGTAATTCTACCGGCACAGTTTCATATACATGGCCCTTACCAGGCCTGCCAATGAAAAGCCGCACTACCGGAAGTACACTATACCAGGTAGCGCCACCGGTATTACCTTTTTTGTATTACAAAGTACAGGCCACCGGTACCGGTACAATGTCAGCGATCGTTAAAAGTTGGTTTGCAGTAAGATAATGAAGCATGGCCCTTACCGAAAAGGAAAGTAATGTAATAGCAGGTTTACTGGGCTTCAGCATTGCAGCGCTTATAGGATTAAATATTTATAATACTTCTACTACAATGCAACAGATCAGCAACACACCAAACAACCAGGGCGGCAATGGCCCTACACTGGGATTGATACCAACCGCAGGCGGCGGAATAAATAACGCAATGGATCTGCGGGACTTTGGTATTCCCTGGCATGGCCGTATACCGGTAGCTGAGGGAGCGCTTGCAAAGTTTGAGAATATGTGGCAGAGCTACCGTGCCGGGATCAAAACAATTGAGAGCCACTATAATGATCTGAAGCAAAACACACTTAATCTGTTATTCGCCGGTGATCCTTCGCAGGGTACTAACCCGGATGGATCTATGAAATCTCCCGGATATGCCCCGGCTTCAGATAGTAATACTCCCGGTGCATATGCACAAACAGTGGCCAATGAAATGGGTATTGATCCTAATGCTGATTACGGGCCGTATCTTACTAATGCCCTGGTGTTATCTCAAATGCTTACTGCAATGGCGCAGGTAGAGCAGGGAGGTAAGTTTGTGGTTAACCCGTTGGATATTACAATGGCGCTTACCAATTTAGGCATAGCATAATTGCCGTTTTTCTATTTTAGTATATTATTTGTTTATGCCACTTGTATACCGCATAAAACCTCAAAAGTGTTCCCTGAGCTTCAGCTGAACAGAAAAGTGATCACACCGGATAACTTAAACACTTTGTTTATTATATAATTTCGGCCATGCAGCCCTGCACAACTTAATTATAGAGAAGGTATAATCTACTTCAGTATTCATAACCTTTGTGCAATGAGCTTTACCGTTGCCAAAGTTTACGTGTATTGTATCCCACGATTGGCCGCCCTGCCATTTATATATATACTTCTTTATATGATCCATTGTTACTTTGGTTTCCCGGTAGTAATACTTAATATGCTTTACGCAAGCCGCAAAGGCATCACTCTCAGTAGTTGGTGTTAATACTGCACTACCCCTACTCTCTTTAGTGTCTATATCCGACTGATCCGCTTCCTTCAGGTACTTCTCGTTAAGCTGCATATATGTTACTTTGCCAAGCAGGTAATCATTACGATCCTTTACATAAACTTCCGCCCAGGAGAATTTTTTTGTTTCCGGCACGTCGTGTGTATGGTACGAATGATTATAATCTAATTTCATATTCTCCAGGGGAGATACCGGTGTACCGGCAAGGATTCTTTTCTTTTCCTTCTCCGCAGCTTCTAAGGTTTGTGCTACTAAGGTATAGTCCTTATCCTGTACACCCCACTCCTTACCGTGTTTATCCAATTGTGCTATTATCATTTTACACCCTGCTATAATTGCACGCTCTCTGCTTTTGTATGTAGCAAATGCGGTGGAAGGATATGAGCCGGCATAGCTATCGCCCCGTATCCCATAATCATACCCAAAGCTCCAATTAAACTCCTGGCCCGCAATCTTCAGGCAGTAATGTAAATTTTTCCTTCTGTAATCTGTTACTGTATCGGGTTCAGTGTATACACCATGCTCATTAAGGCCATAGGGTTTCTTTTTGTGTGATGTTGGCAGGCCCGTTGGCTCCACCGGCAGCTCTAATTGCTTATGCGGGTAATTAAGCAGATCCTTTTCTTTGTTTTGCTTCGGTGGATCTACTGCGCTCAGCTTAGCAAAACCATTATAGCAATATGTTACCAGGTATTCGAGTAGATCTGCTTTGCTTTTACACTTCACCGGGCAATGATCTGAGATAAAGTCTAAGCAATCTTCTATCTGTGGAGTGATCCTACAGGCCGGAAATAGCTTACTGCGCTCAGCGCCGGCCTTAAATACCTTTCTTTTACCCATAGTGTTGTTATTTGTAATACAAATATATCATATCTTTATCATATGATCCTGGTGTTATCGTTCCAAAACACCAAAACCTCACCAAATAATTCCATAAAAACAGCATTTTTTCTGCTTATTTTTACCAAAATATAGGCATACCCCCCCCTATACCTGTAGAGGGGCTATTCCTCCCCTCCTTAATCCTGATAACCCCCTTGTTCCGGGGTTATCAGTCAGGATTTGGTTAAGCAATTACTGTATTTTATTACAGTAACCCAGTTTTAGCTCTTATACAATAAGTTTCCCGCTCCTTCAGCCTTAGCTTTCTTTTCTATTCCACTTTACGTAGAATGTTGCGGGTGATTTATGTAGAAGTGACGCACGTTAATGCTCTCAGTCGTTGGATGTGTATTCGGGGGGTAGCCAGAGCCAACACTTTAATCGGTTTTCTACATAATCGCACTGTAAAGAACTGTACCGCATATTTTTGGCAGAGGGTATGAGATGAAAACAACCTCCAAGAGAAAAGCACCTACAACTTAATGGGGGTGCTTTGCCGTGTAATCTCCTTTATGTTAAGTAAGTAACCTACAACTGGGACAAAACAGAATTGTTGCAGATCGTCATATAAAGCCTTTGAAATAGTGATTGATTTACCGGCTCCGAGCTCATTACTGAATTGGTATATACGGTAAGTGGTACGTTTTGAGGTGATTGTAGATTTACCAAGAAACCAAGGTCCTGGCTTATCTTTAATCTTTGAAAGTACTGTGTTTTTGTCCGTTAGCATTGTAATTAATTATTTAGCAGGCAAAAGCGAAAGTATAAAAAAAAACAGTAGAATTGCAACGTACTATACAAATTTTTACTATTTTTGTGTTCATAAGTTAGCATTGATTGTAGCAGGCAAGCACAACCAACACTTTAAGAAGCCCGGTAATACTGGGCTTCTTCCATTTATACGGGGTATTAAATTAATTCATATCTTTGTATTACAAACTATTAAAAACTTTGCAAAAATGAAAAAATTCGCCGTTTCTATTACTCAGGTCGATTATGCCTGTAAGCGATCGCTTACTATGGCACAGCTCGAAGTATGTTTCCTTACCTGCGCCAATTCTACTATTGACAAGGGAATTAAGTATTTGATTAGACAGAATGGAAACAGATAAGAAAATATTAGATGCTTGCTGCGGTGGGCGTATGTTTTGGTTTGATAAAAATAATGAATTAACTCTTTTTGCTGACAAGCGTATGGAAACTATAACATTTAAGGATTTGGATAAAAAAAGGGTATTGGATATTAAGCCTGATATTCAAATGGATTTTACTAAAATGCCATTCCGACATTCAACGTTTAAGTTAGTGGTATTTGACCCGCCCCACTTGAATAAAGCGGGTAAGAACTCATGGCTTGCAAAGAAGTATGGGGTATTGGGAGCCGATTGGCAAACCGATATTAAGGACGGGATAAATGAATGTATGAGAGTATTGGAGCCTTATGGCGTTCTAATATTTAAGTGGAACGAATCGCAAATAAAAGTAACCGAAGTATTGAAACTGATTAATCATAAACCTCTATTTGGGCATACGACTGGCCGACAAGCAAAAACAGTATGGCTTACATTTATGAAAAACGATGTCTAATCAAATACTTAATTCCCGAAAATGGTTTAACATTACTATGACCTACTTTGGTGGTGAGTATAATAAAGCTATTCAGGTTAAGCGTATACCAAATGGTTACTTGCCTAAGTTTATAATGAAAAAACAGTAACCATGAATTTAACGAGTATTTACATAGATCGGGAAGGCCGCCGCCGCATAACCCTTACCAATGCAGCTATTAACCGGGAAGTATCATTTACAGTACAAAAGGAAGTATACGAGCAACTAATTAAATTAAGTTGCTTTGTACTTCAGCACCGGGAGGATGGTATGGAATTATGGAGCCCCGAAAAGAAATAATTATATATTTGTATTACAATTAACTATTAAAAACTTTGCAAGATGAAAAAAGAACTTATTACCTGCGATAATTGCAGAAAGACAATACCTGCCAATAACTGGGGCAGTGCGGATACTGGTTTTCGTGTGTTCGGTTTAATCAGGGATGCAAACGGAGCACCAATAGTAAAAGACAAGCATACCTACGAACATATATCTGCTGATTTATGTTCTTTACAATGCCTAAAGGATTTCGTGAAAGGCATTAAGATACCAAAACTGAAAACGTAACTGCGGGTTAGCTCGCAAAGTTGCCCGCAGCAGTGTAGGCAACTATACGCCCCGCACGTGAGAGATGTGCGGGGTTTTATTAAACAAATATAAATCTTGAAAATGAAAACCGATCAGGATAAAGAAACCCGGAACAATATTTTACCCGAAAAAATTTACATACACTGCGCTCACTGCGGTGCACTTACACCCTGCGATGAATTAGAATGTGAGCACTGCGGTTGTGATCCTAATGAAGAACCTGAAAAACCTGAACCCAAATGAAGCACGTAAAAAACCTTATAATACTGGCACTTGTATTATTCCTGGTAAGTTATTTATTAGGTGCATTTTACTCTGTTACATTTGGTGTTTCATTATGGACTGATAGCACCCGTAATACATTTGTATGGACCTTCGTTACTGCGCTGATATTTGGTTTTACAGCATACGCAATACACCATGATAATAAAACACAATCCGGTGCACGTATAGTTTTGAAACTTGATGACTTTAGTAAATTAGTGAAAGGTAAGGAAGTAGAATATAACCAGGATGGCACAGTGCATAAAATTATACTTTCCGATATTGGTTTTCGTATGATGCAACACAGTATTGACCACGCTAAAACTATGATGGAATGAACTACATAACAAAAAGCGGCTTATCAAATATAGAACTGTTTGCCCTGCAAGTGTATTGCAGCCCGCAGTTTGGTGGTAGGGCCTCGCATATACTTAATTTCAACTACTACTGTGTGCCAATGCCCTGGCACCATGCAATTAACAAAATAATATTTAACTAACCATGACAGATAAAGAGATTGAGCAATTAGCCGATAGCCTTGTAAAGCAGGGAATAGTGGCAGTACAGATGCAAAAGGATATGGAGAAAATCGAAAATGATCTTTCTTCTGAGGAACTTGATCAGGTTGTATTGTTTATGAAGCTGCACCCAGATTACGATAAGATGAGTGCGTTAATGGAAGATAAAGAATTTTAATAATTTAGCACTATGGATAAACAATTTTGGAAGGACTCAGAAAAAAAGATAGTAGATGATCACCTGGAGGTGAAAATGATAATCTGCATATCAAAGCACGGTGATAAAGCCTCTATGCTTACACCTGAAGGCATGACACCTATGCAAGCTGCGAAACTTATTAAGATAGCAGCAGAGATAGTGGCTCGCAAATATCAGGAAGAAGATCACGCACGAAAAAACCCGATCATATTAGATCCTAAAAGATTAAGGCCTGAAGCATGATACCACGCAGAAGAACATTAATAGGGCTTATACCCCCACCCACCGGCTTAGAGGTAAAGATAGTAGAGATACAAAGCACTGATGATATTCTGCTTTGTGTTTACAATAGCTGCAAGGATAGTGTTGGCTACACTGCAAACTATGCTAACCTGTTTTTAAAAGGCAACCAGGATAAAGAGGGTAAGATAGATGTGGATGGTGTTTGCGGTGATATATGGGATTTTATGCAGGAGCAATGGCCCTACGATCCTGGTATGGCAGAAACAGAATACCGGCAAGAGGGTAGAAGTGTACGATCTATTATTTACACTATACACCCCCGTAAGTTTGATTGCAAGCATTATGCAACATTTGCATATGCTACACTGCAAGCTCTTGGTATTCCCTGCACGTTTGTACTTACAAGTTACGATGCTATTAAGCCCTCCCCCTCTCATATTTACGTGGCTGCATTTAATACACCTGAAGATATGCAAAAGTATATTGTCGGTGATAAAGAAGTAACAGCGTACATTATAGATGGCACCATGCCTGAGTATAATGAAGAGAGCAAGGATATGGTAACACAGCGCTACATAGTAAATATAAAGCCATGAAAACAATCAAAAGAAGTAGGGGTGTAAGAAAGAAGGTAAAGCGCATATCAACACCCAAAAGACATACGCATAAAAAACTTTCTGTTTTTGGTACAGCGTTTTTGCGGCACGCAATTGATAGAGGTGTTATTAAGATTATTATTGATAATATAAATCTTAAAAAAATTATACTGGATAAGGATAAAGAGATTATTAACCTGAAGGAACAACTTGAAAATGCAAAGGGATGAGAAAATATACCCACGTTATTAAATCGCAGCTTCAGGCAATAGCCAACGAACACAACCGGTTTGAAAATATGATAAGCACCACAAACGATGCTACTGCAATAGCTGCATACAGGGTAACACAAAAAGAATTAGCGGCCGAAATAGAAGCGATACACACTAAGTATAATTCACTTACCAAATGGCAGTACCTGTGGGCCCGTATTAAAAATATATTTTGGTTGTAGCCAATACCATATTAATAGAGGGAGTTACACTTTTCGCTATTATTTTTTTATAATTTACTGTTTTCGCATTATTTTTTTTCTTATTATTGCAATGTTGAACCGGCAAGTCATTCCTACATAAAGGATGACCTGCCGGTTTTCTTTTTGGGATGACTCGCCGCCTTCAGCATAAACACTACGCTCGATGGCACTATATAAAATGGATGGCGCTAATAACAGAATAAGGGAACTTTCAGGATCCCGATCGGGTGTACACTCCAGGGGTGTAATAGGCTTCGGAGATTACCCTTTCAAATTAGATATTAGTTTTTCAGAGCATAAAAGTTACGCCCAGGTTATTGGTAACCCTGGTGATCTTCCTTTAGATCAGCAACGTGGCGCTTTTCGTACTCTTGTACGTAACAATGTACACGGCATTGCTACAGCTTTATATAAGATGCTGCAAAGCAACCCCGATAAGGTTAAGCAGGCATGGCAAAGTATGGGTGGTGAATATAATACCCTTATGCACGATATAGTGGCCGGTGAAGCAAAGCCAGTGCTCAATATATCTGATGTGGCAAATATGCCACTTTCACTTAGCGGCCGAAAGATGGGTTTTGCTTATCCTTCAGGCGCTCCCCCTGCAATACCAATTATTTATTATTATGCCGACACCTATGGTGATCCTGCGGGCCGTGCAGTTACCGATCCTACTACATTAAGTATTGCCCGTATTTATGCCGCCGCTTACCCTGTAGGGCAAGATGGTAATGGTTACTATTCCTGGTACAGCCCTTCCGGTGGATGGTGGAGCGGCCCCGATGCTGATTCTGAATTTAGAAGTGCGTATAATAATGGCTTTATGCAAAACGGTGTCGGATCACAAAGCGCCGGAGCTCCTTTTAAGGGACCTTTGCCACGTGGCCCTCAGCGTACCGCTAATGCAGGCACTACAGCGCTTATTAATGCCGGTGCAGCAGCTTTAAATACAATTATACCCGGTGCCGGTACAGCCGCCGCCGGTATTGCAAATAGTCTTATACAAAATGGTGTGCCCGGCAATATACCGGTAGATACTTCACCACAATATACCCCACCCCCACCCCCTGTAATTAGTGTATTCCCGGTAGTGCCGGTAATGCTTGGTTTAGGTGCAGCAGGTTTATTGACTTTGTTTTTTGTTTTAAAAGATTAGTAATGAAATGGAAAGAATTTGTAATACAAATATTTAAAAAAAAACTGATCATGGTAAAGAAGAAGGATATGAATATAAACGAGCACGCTAAAGAACATAATGAGCTTAGCCTCGAGCTTCAGAAATGCCAGGATAAAGAGCGCAGGGAAGAAATATTAAAAAAGCAGCAAGAACTGCACCTCCTTATGAACCCTGAAGGGGAAGAAGAGGAAGAAAAAAAGTAACACCAGTAAAAAGTATTAACGATTAACCTTTATAATCATGGCTCACAAAAAAGCAAAAAGACGTAAGCGCCACCACAGCAGTGTAGCAGCTCCACGCAAAAGAAGGAAGAGAGTGGGTGCAAGTGCACCTGTAATTGGATCTCCACGTAGAAGAAGGAGTAAAAAAATGGGAGCACGCAAACACAGGCGCAAGCGTATGGGTGCAAGTGTTACCATGAGCAAGCCGGGTGCAGGTGAATTTATCTTTACCACACTTGGTATAGGTATGGGCCTTACAGTAGCTGAAATGCTTACCAATCCTATGTACAACGTGATGGGGCCAGTGGTTACAGCAGGTACCAAACTTGGTGCCGGTATAGGTGCTTATGCACTTGGTGCGTATGGCCTTAATAATAACGGCTTTGTAAAAGGCTTGGGTTATGGCTTTACCGGTAGCGCTGCAAATGATGGCATACGTGCATTACGTGGCGGAGGGTATATGAGTGGCCCTGGTGATACTATCATTACCATTAAAGACGAGGGAAGGCAACTTAACCCGGGCAACAAGCATTTAGCGGTGCCTATGGCTAAGTCAGCACCGGTAATTGGTGATTACACCCATTACCAGGAGATGCCCCTGAATTACTAAGCATATTTATTGTAATACAAATAATTTAACCCGGGGTTAGGAAAATACCCCACAACACACAAAGCATGAGAAGCAAAGTAAACATGATGGCCGTATATGCGCAAACAATGGCAGCATATGCAAAAGTATTTAAGCCTGAAGCAATGGCCAACCTGGTTGTTAGCGATAGCGACCTGGTAATGACAGCGCCTATTACTACAGGTATGACAAATGCAACCTTTAACATTAATGCTACTACCGGTGGTACACAGCAGGCGTGGGAAGTGAGGTTGCAACAAACCGATACCTTTACCATTGCACGCCTTGGTATATTTGCCTATGGTATAATGGGTAGCACTACTGGCCCTGCCGGTACTACAAGCTACAGGTACTGGACTTACAGCCCATACCAATTAAGCAGCGCCTTCCTTGCGGTTAACCCGTTGTGGGACAGTGGAGCTCTTACCATGACACTTAACGGCCGCCAATTCCTGAAGAACTGGCTAACCAATAAGCACTACCAGGTACAGCGCACACAAATGGGGCCTGCACAGGCTATCACAACAAGCGGCACGCCTTCTAATGCCGCTATAGATGCTATAGTGCTTGGTGATGATGGTATGGCCGATGTGGAGCCTACCATACGCTTCAGCGGATCATGGAACAACCAGATCACTATCAACTGGCCGAATGGTGTGAGCCCTGTTACCAACTACGCTTATGTAGGTGATGCAAATACAGTGTATTTAAGCATTAGCTATGTAAACATGGTGCTTAACGGCTTACTGGCACAGAACAGTGCAAGTATCCTTGGTAGCGATTTCTTTTAAGTCTTAGAATATTAATAATAGGGGAGGCGGTCAGCATGGCCTCTCCCCTATTTAATTGAATACAAATGAAGTTTCAAGAATGGAAAGGGCCTAACGGTCAAAATATGCAGATGCCGGTTGATCAGTACGATCTGCCTTTTGGTTATCCGTATCGTCAGCAAAGTATGATAATGGTGAACGGCCAAAAGCCTGCCATTAACTACTGGACTGTAGAACTGGCATTTACTACGGCCGCCGTGTTACCAAGCTCAATAACGGTTAGCTTTAATAACGTAATTACAGGCTTCCTGTTAAATGCGTTTATTATGAGTATTGAGGCATACAGTGCCGCCACCATAGGTAAAACGCCTACAGGCGCTACACCTATACCACAGCTCAATTTTACAAGCAGTTACATTAACCTCCAAAATAACAGGGGTTATAACTTTTGGACAAATAAACCTTTCCGTGATCTGCAAACCATAAATGATACTGCAAGCAAAGGCGGTAAGGTTTACGTAGACGGCTTACAGGGCACAGTAGTAAACTGGCAGAATAGTAGCGTGCTTATAGCTGATACTTCAAGCCTTTCAACAAGTACTACCTACTCTATTTTGTTTGGCATATCATTCAGTTTATTCGGTAACTGGATGGTTGACGGGCAAGGTACAGCTAATCCTAACCAGGCAGCAATCAATACCTAATATATCATGGTAGAATTACAGGGTGAAGAAAATGTAAGATCATTTATCGGAGCTTCTAAAAAAAAGAAGTTTAAGATCTATGGCATAAACGATGCAAACAATAAGGCTCCACGTTGGCAGAGTAATGGCGACAGCATAGAAGAGGATTTTACGCAGTGGGCCAAAATGGTAGATAACGGTGGCCTTAATGTTACTGAGTACCGCATACGTTGTTATGATAAGAACGATGGTGAAGGTGCCGGTGGTGATGTTACTACGGGAATTGTTACCGCTACATTTTGCCTTAATGCACCTTTGCCTAAACCTGCAACGGTTGCAGGTGCTGCACTAACACCAGGCACAGCAATTACAGCCGAAACTATTGCAGCAGCTATAAAAGCGTCAATGCCACAACAAGCTCCGCAGGTAGATATAGCAGCTATTGTAAGTGGTGCAGTAAAAGATGTGGCCCACAAATATCAGTTAGAGGCGCTTACTACAAGTAATGCCCAGGTTATACAGAGCCTTACTATGCAGCTTGCAGATATGCGTGAAGAGCTACAGGAATACATGGAAGAAGAGGAAGAAGCCAGGGAAGATAGTGAAACAGCAAAAGCTATAGAAAAGCAAATGCTTGTTGAAAAGGAAAAATGGGGCTTGATTGAAAAACATATACCTGAAGCCATTGGATTGGTAAGGGAAGTGGTTTATAATTTTGTACCCGGCATGGCAAAGGCTTCACTAAACAAGCCCGGTGCTAACATTGCGGTAAATGGCCCAACACTTACACAAACAACGGCCGCAAAAGGATGGGTAATACCTGTAAGTGATAAGATCGGAGAATTGCCGGCAGCCACAAAGCCTGAAGAGGTAAATATGGAAGATCAGAAGGCAAAGGCGCAAGCGGTGAATGAGTATTTATTAGCTGAGGTAAACGATGTGCACGGAGATGATATGATGCTACTGAAGAAGATGGCTATTGATATGCCTGAGCGTTTTTCAAGCATGATTTTTGAATTGCGTAAAATAATGAAATGATAAAGCTGATCCTGGTGATACTATCTGTTACATGGCAACCATTAGGAAGGCTGCACCAGGTGTATCATATTTACCTGAAGGGAATACCATTTAATCAATACAGGCGCATACTATACAACAACCGGTTAGAAATACTGAAGCAGGGATATATGGGATACTTTACACCATACTTTCATAAAAGATGGAACCGCACAGCTCCGAAAGATACAGGATTGCGTAAGCCCGGCACAAAAGTTATTTACCTCGATAGTAATAAAGCAGTAAATGAATAAAGGTTTTGTAATAGATATGCCGCAGGGCTTTACCATGCGTGGCGCTAATCGCAGGGTGGTAGGCGCTAAAGGTGATATAATTAATAACGGTGGAGATGGGTATGTTTTTGCCCTGGCTCCCGGCAGCTCATTATATAATGCCGATGGCACCACAGTGTATTATACAAATTCAGGCACTACCACAATACAGCCCGGTGGAGTAGTAGGAGTTATAGATGCCGGCAATGGCCAGTATATGCTTCAGATAGATACAGGCATGGGCCTTACCCCTTTAAATATTGGCGTAGCATATAGTAAACCGGTAAGCCCGGGTACAAACGATGCGGCCGATGTATTACAATATTTTCAGGCACAAAGCGGATCAGGTGCACAGGCAAGTACTAATACACCCGGATCGGGCGGCGATGCGAGCTCTAATAATAATTCAGGTGGCATTAATCCGTTAAGCCCTTTTAGTGGCGGATGGTGGAAAGGCC
>Ga0265338_10006133_pt1 | contig 15427 bp, 15 predicted proteins | sample 42126metaG_FD_193579 | JGI IMG/M metagenome (GOLD analysis project Ga0265338, IMG submission 193579) | Rhizosphere microbial communities from Carex aquatilis grown in University of Washington, Seatle, WA, United States - 4-21-26 metaG | ecosystem: Host-associated > Plants > Roots > Rhizosphere... | reverse complement strand
GGCGTGCCGGAAGGGGACATACCCGCGCTCGCCGCCTCCGCGGCCGGGCGCGGAGGCAACCTCGCCAACCCGAAGCCGGCGAGCCCGGAGGAGATCGAGCAACTGCTCCGCTCGGTCTTCTAGCTCTGGATAAGCAAGTGCTATGCGAAGGATTAGCGCAGGCGCGAAAAGCGGGTATACTCCGCGCTCGTGCCTGAAGACGATCGTTTCGACGTGCTCGTGGTCGGCAGCGGAGCCTCGGGCCTGGCCGCCACTGTCGCTGCTCACCGCGCCGGCGCGCGCGTCGGGCTCGCGACGAAAGGCTCGATTCAGGCCTGTAACTCCGCGAAGGCGCAGGGCGGCATCCAGGCGGCCGTCGGGCCCGACGACTCGCCCGAGCAGCACGCCGCTGATGTCTTTCGCAGCTCCCACGAGACGGCGAACCGCGAGCTCGTCGACGTCCTCTCGTCCGAGGCGCCGAGCGCGATTGGCTGGCTGGAGGAACTCGGAGTCGAGTTCACGCGCGAGGACGACGGCAGCTACCGGCTGGCGCGCTGCGGTGGCGCGTCGGCGAAGCGGCTCCTCCAGGTCGGCGACCGCACCGGCAACGCCATCACCGGCGCGCTGCGTAAGGCCGTCGTCGCCGACGGCATCGAGGTCGTCCCGAACGCGCCGCTCCGCGAGCTCGAGCGAACGGAGAACGGCTGGCTCGCCCACTGCAACGGGCACAAGCTCACTGCCTCGACCGTGATCCTCGCGGCCGGCGGCCGTTGCTTTGCTGAGGCCGAGCACCGCGGTGAGCTTTCGACGAACCATCCGTACGCGACGGGCGAGGTGACGAAGATCGCGCTCGGGCTCGGCGCCGAGTCGCGCGACCTCGACGCGCTGCAGTACCACCCGAACGGCGGGCTCTGGCCGGAGTCGCTGCAGGGCTACTCCATCCCCGAGACGACGCGCGCGTACGGCGCCGTCCTCCTCAACGCCGACGGCGAGGAGTTCACCGACTCGCTCGGCCCGCGCGACGAGGTGAGCCAGGCGATCTTCGACGAGGTCGCGAAGGGGAAAGGCGTGAAGACGCCGTCAGGGCACGATGCGGTCTGGCTCGACACGACGCGCATCCCCGAGCACGACGCCGAGCTCTCGCTTCCGTACATGCTCCGCCGGTACCGCGCGGCCGGCGTCGACCCGCTCCGCGAGCCGATCCTCACGTACCCTGTTCTCCACTACCAGAACGGCGGGCTCGTGATCGACACGAACGCCGAGACGACTCTCGAGGGCCTCTACGCCTGCGGCGAGATCGCCGGCGGGACGCATGGACGGAACCGGATGATGGGCAACAGCTTGCTCGAATGCATCGTGTTCGGAAGGAGGGCGGGACGTGCCGCAGCTGCTCGACACTGATCTCCAGCGCTCGGTCGAGGACGCGACCGCGCACCTCTACGTCTGGTCGCTGAAGGACATCCCGCAGGACCTGCGTGACGCGCTTGCCGCGGCCGCCGAGCGCGAGACGTCGGTGCCCGGGCAGCGCGTCTTGAACACGATCCTCCGCAACGTCGAGGTCGCCGACGGCGAGGGCAACCTCGTCTGCCAGGACACCGGCATCGCCTGTTACACGTGCCGCGTCGGCGAGCATTTCCCGCTCCACCCCGCCCGGATCTACGCCGCGCTGAAGGAAGGCACCGCGCGCGCGACGCTCGAGCATCCGCTGCGCTCGAACGCCGTCCACACGCTGACGCGCGAGAACACCGGGCCGAACGTCGGGCACCGCCTGCCCATCGTCCACTGGGAGTTCATCCCCGACTGGGACGGCCTCGACGTCAAGTGCGTGCCGAAGGGCTCAGGCTCCGAGAACATGAGCTTCCTCAAGATGTGCACCCCGGCCGACGGCGTGAAGGGGATCAAGGAGTTCGTGCTCGAGTCGATCGTCGGCGCCGGCGGCAAGCCGTGCCCGCCCGGCATCGTCGGCGTCGGATTGGGCGGCTCCGCCGACTACGCGATGTATCTCGCGAAGGAGGCGATCGCGCGGCCGATCGGCACGCGCAACACTGACCCGCTCGTAGCCCAGCTGGAAGTGGAGCTCTACGGGCTGCTCAACGAGACCGGGATCGGCCCGATGGGGCTCGGCGGCGACGTCACCGTCCTCAACTGCCACATCGAGCACGCCGACACGCACATGACGCTCAACCCTGTGGCGGTCAACTACCAGTGCTGGGCGGCGCGGCGCGCGAGCGCGCACATCGCGGCCGACGGGTCCGTCGAGTTCGACCGGGAGGCGTGATGGCGGCCCGCGAATTTTCACAGAATTGGCGCAAAGCCCCGGCTCGTGCGGCCGTAGAATCGGCATTGAGGGCGGCGGGAGCGGTCCCCACCCAGGGTGGGGGTGCGGGCTGATGGCGACGCACGAAGTCAAGTTCCCGATCACCGACGAGGCCGAGATCCTCAAGCTCCGCGCCGGCGACGAGGTCATTGTCCAGGGCCACATCATCGGGATCCGCGACCGCACGCAGATCCGGATCTTCGACCAGGGGATCGAGCCGCCGATGGACCTCACCGGCGCGTTCCTCCTCCACACGGCGCCCGGCGTCCGCAAGCTCGCTGACGGCAAGTACGAAAAGGTCTGTATCGGGACGACGACCTCGGCGCGCATGGTGCGCTTCACCGAGCCGCTCGGCGCGCAGTACGGCGTCCGCGCGATCTGCGGCAAGGGCGGATTCCCCGACGACGCGATCGAGCCCATGCAGAAGCTCGGGATGGTCTACTTCGCGATCGTCGGCGGCGCGGCGGCGCTCGAGACGACGCAGATCGAGGAGATCGAGGAAGTCGCGTGGGAGGAGCTCATGCCCGAGTGCCTCTGGAAGTTCCGCGTCAAGGACTTCGGCCCGCTCACCGTCGGCATCGACGCGCACGGCAACTCGCTCTACCACGACGTGCAGAGCGCAGCCCAGGACAAGCTGAAGGAGATCTTTGCTCGCCTCTAGATCGCACTCCGGCCTGACCCACGTGCTCGACAAGGGCCTCGGCCCGCGCGGCTGGGAGGACGTCCTCGAGATGGCGGGCGACTACATCTCGATCGTCAAGCTCGGCTGGGGCACGGCGTACGTCACGCGCAACCTCGAGCGCAAGCTCGCCGTGCTGCGCGAGAAGCCTGTCGTGATCGGCGGCACGTTCTTCGAGGCCGTCTACGCGACCGGCGACCTCGACGAGTACAAGCGCTGGTTGCAGGGCCACGGTCTCACGCACGTCGAGATCTCCGACGGCACCGTCGACATCCCGCGCGAGCGGAAGCTCGAGCTCATCGCCGACTTCGCGCGCGACTTCACCGTTCTCTCCGAGGTCGGCTCGAAGGACTCGTCCGTCGAGTACACGGCCGAGGAGTGGATCACGTGGCTGAACGAGGACCTCGCCGCGGGCGCGTGGAAGGTGATCACCGAGGCGCGTGAAGGCGGCACGGCTGGGATCTTCGACTCCAGCGGCGGAATGCGCACCGAGCTCATCGGCGAGATCGCGCTCGCGGTCGGCCCGACGAACGTCATCTTCGAGGCGCCGTCGAAGGCCGCGCAGAGTTGGTTCGTCAAGAGCTTCGGCCCGTCGGTCAACCTCGGCAACATCCCGCCCGAGGAGGTCATCCCGCTCGAGACGCTTCGCCTCGGCCTGCGCGGCGACACGCTGAAGGAGGTGCTCCTGGATGTCCGCTCCGGCGCCGGCCGAGCCGCCGCCTCCGCTCATGGCGCGGCTCCGTCGAGCCTACGCCGCGTGGCGACAACGCTCCAGCTTCCGCCTGACGTCGAGACGTGGACGGCCGAGCGCGTCGTCGCGTTCGCGCTCGAGCAGTTCCCGGGCCGCGTCGCGCTCGCGAGCTCGTTCCAGAAGGAGGAGACCGTCCTCCTCGACATGCTCTTCGCGGCTGACCCGAAGGCGCGCGTCTTCGCGATCGACACGCATCACCTGTTCCCGGAGACGTACGAGCTCTGGAAGGCGATCGAGAGTAGATACGCGACGACGATCGAGACGTTCGCCGGCGAGCCGGTCGAGGACGGGGTCTGGGAGCGGAACCCGGACCTCTACCTCGCGATCGCGAAGGTCGAGCCGCTCAACCGCGCGCTCCTCGACCTCGACTGCTGGATCACCGGCATCCGCCGCGACCAGTCGCCGACGCGCGCCGACTCGCCCAAGCTCGGCTGGGACGACCAGCACGAGCTCTGGAAGGCGAACCCGCTCGCAGACTGGACCGACGACGACTGCTGGCGCTACATTCGCGAGCGCGGGCTCCCCTACAACCCGCTGCACGACCGGGGGTACGACTCAATTGGCGACACGCACTCGACCCTGCCCGGCAAGGGCCGCGCGGGTCGCTGGGCGGGAACGGAGCGAACTGAATGCGGGCTGCACACATGAACGGACGCCGGGGCTTCGTCCTCTGGTTCACCGGGCTTTCCGGCGCGGGCAAGACGACGATCGCGAACATCGTCGAGCCGGAGCTCGAGCGGCGCGGCTTCACCGTCGAGCATCTCGACGGCGACATCGTCCGCACGCACCTCTCGAAGGGGCTCGGCTTCTCGAAGGAGGACCGCGACACGAACATCGCGCGCATCGGGTGGGTCGCCTCGCGCATCGCGCGCGCCGGCGCCGTCGTGGTCGTCTCGGCGATCTCGCCGTATGAGGAGATGCGCAAGCACGCGCGCTCGCTCGTCGAGCAGCACGCGCCGTTCGTCGAGATCTTCGTCGCGACCTCGCTCGAGGAGTGCGCGCGGCGCGATCCGAAGGGTCTCTACGCCGCCGCGTTCGCCGGCGAGATCGAGGAGTTCACCGGCGTCTCGGCCCCGTACGAGGAGCCGCTCGATCCGGAGGTCCGTCTCGAGACCGCCGGACGCACGCCGCCCGAGGCGGCGACCGTAGTGATCGAGCGCCTCGAGGAGCTCAACCTCATTCCCGCGGAAGCAGAGGTCGAACGCTGAGCATCTCCCGTGTTCGGCTCACACATCTCGAGCGGCTCGAGGCGGAGGCAATCGACATCATGCGCGAGGTCGTCGCAACTGCCGAGAACCCCGTGATGCTCTACTCGATCGGGAAGGACAGCTCGGTGATGCTCCGCCTCGCCGAGAAGGCGTTCTCGCCGGCGCCGCCGCCGTTCCCGTTCCTCCACGTCGACACGACCTGGAAGTTCCAGGACATGTACGCCTTCCGGGCGCGGATGGCATCCGAGCACGGGCTCAACCTGCTCGTGCACGTGAACGAGGACGGTCTCGCCCGCGGGATCAACCCCTTCGACAGCGGCTCGGTCGTGCACACGGACGTGATGAAGACCGAGGCGCTGAAGCAGGCGCTCGACAAGTACGGCTTCGACGCGGCCTTCGGCGGCGCGCGGCGCGACGAGGAGAAGTCGCGCGCGAAGGAGCGGATCTTCTCCTTCCGGACGGCGCAGCACCGCTGGGATCCGAAGAACCAGCGGCCCGAGCTCTGGCGGCTCTACAACGCGCGTCATAGGCGCGGCGAGTCGCTCCGCGTCTTCCCGCTCTCGAACTGGACCGAGCTCGACGTCTGGCTCTACATCCACCGCGAGGAGATCCCGATCGTGCCCCTCTACTTCGCCGCCGAGCGGCCGGTCGTCGAGCGCGACGGGACGTGGATCATGGTCGACGACGACCGGATGCCGCTCGAGCCGGGCGAAGAGCCCGAGATGAAGCGCGTGCGCTTCCGCACGCTCGGCTGTTACCCGCTCTCGGGCGCGATCGAGTCGGATGCCGACACGCTGCCGCAAATCATCCAGGAGATGCTGCTCGCCCGGACGTCCGAGCGGCAGGGCCGGATGATCGACCACGACGAGTCGGCCTCCATGGAGAAGAAAAAGGTCGAGGGATATTTTTAGAGTGGTCGCTCCAGCGGACACGGCACTGCTCGGGCGGCTGCAAACGCGTCGCATCGCTGCGTCCTCGGTCGCCCCCGTAGCCTCCGCTACGAGGCCTCCCTGCGTCCTTGCGCTGCTCGGTTTTCGCGCGCCCGCCAGCACCGCGCCCACTGGAGAGACCACTGATGAACTCTGACCTCATCGAGCGCGACATCGACGCGTACCTCGAGGCACACGAGAACAAGAGCCTCCTGCGCTTCATCACGTGCGGCTCCGTCGACGACGGCAAGAGCACCCTGATCGGCCGGCTGCTCTACGAGTCGCAGATGCTGTTCGAGGATCAGATGGCCGCGCTCGAGGCGGACTCGAAGCGCGTCGGGACGCAGGGCGAGGAGCTCGACTTCGCGCTCCTGCTCGACGGCCTCGCCGCCGAGCGCGAGCAGGGCATCACGATCGACGTCGCCTACCGCTTCTTCTCCACCGACACCCGCAAGTACATCGTTGCGGACACGCCGGGCCACGAGCAATACACGCGGAACATGGTCACCGGCGCCTCGACCGCCGACTGCGCCGTGATCCTCCTCGACGCGCGGAAGGGCGTGCTCACACAGACGCGCCGCCACAGCTATCTCGTCTGGCTGCTCGGCCTCCGCCACATCGCCGTCGCCGTGAACAAGATGGATCTCGTCGACTACTCCGAGGAGCGCTTCCACGAGATCGAACGGCAGTACGGGGCGTTCGCGGAGCGGCTCGGGCTCGAGGAGTTCACGCTCATCCCGGTCTCTGCGCTGCGCGGCGAGAACGTCCTCGACCGTTCCGAGGCAATGCCCTGGTACGAGGGCCCGACGCTCATGGAGTACCTCGAGGCGGTGGAAGTCGACCAGGAGCGGATGCAGGACGCACCGTTCCGGCTGCCGGTGCAATGGGTCAACCGGCCGAGCTCGGACTTTCGCGGCTATGCGGGCACGATCGCCGGAGGGCAGATCGCGCCCGGTGAGCGTGTCGTCGTCCTGCCCGCGGGAATCGAATCGACCGTCGCGCGCGTCGTCGCCTTCGACGGCGACCTCGAGCTGGGCGTTGCCGGCCAGGCCGTGACGCTGACTCTGGAAGACGAGATCGACGTCAGCCGGGGCGACATGATCGCCGCAGCCGATGCGCCGGCTCCGGTGAGCCAGCAGTTCGAGGCGACCGTCATCTGGATGGCCGAGGAACCGCTCCTGCGCGGCCGGACGTATCTGATGCGCGTCGGGACGACCATGGTGCCCGCCACGGTGGCGCCGATCCGCTACAAGCTCGACGTCGACACGCTCGAGCAGATCGCGGCGACGCAGCTCGACCTGAACGAGATCGGCGTCGTCCACGTCGAGCTGGGGCAGCCGGTCGCGTTCGACCGGTACGTCGACAACCGCGAGACCGGCGGCTTCATCCTCATCGACCGGATCACGAACCACACCGTCGGCGCGGGGCTGCTTACGCGCGCGCTGCCGCGCAGCGAGAACGTGCGTGTGCAGGAGCTCGTGGTCGACCGCGACGCGCGCGCCGGGATCAAGGCGCAGCGTCCGTTCGTCGTCTGGCTGACGGGACGTCCCGGCGCCGGCAAGTCGTCGATCGCGAACGCGCTCGAGGCCCGGCTCTTTGCGGCCGGCCGCCACACCGTCCTGCTCGACGGCGCGAACCTGCGGCGCGGCCTCTCGAAGGACCTCAGCTTCAGCGATGCCGATCGCGCGGAGAACAACCGGCGCGCGAGCGAGGTGGCGCGCCTGATGACGGAGGCCGGGCTGATCGTGCTCGCCGCCTTCGTCTCCCCGTTCCGCGCCGACCGCGAGACGGCGCGGTCGCTGTTCGACGAAGGCGAGTTCATCGAGGTCTTCGTCGACCTGCCGGCAGAGATCGCAGCCGAGCGCGACACGACCGGCCTCTACGCGAAGGCGGGGACGGCTGGTGTCCTCAACCTAACCGGTGTCGACTCGACGTACGAGGACCCGGAGGAGCCGGACCTCCGCCTCGACATGACCGCGTCGGACGTCGAAGCCGCTGCGGACCGCGTGCTCGCGCTGCTCAGCGAGCGCCAGCTGTTGTCGTGACCTGGCAGTTAACTCTCGTCGGCCTCGGCCTCGGCCTCGTCGTCGGTCTCACCGGCGTCGGCGGCGGCTCGCTCATGACGCCGATCTTGATCATCTTCTTCAACTTCACGCCGCCGAAGGCCGTCGGGACGGACATCTTCCACAGCGCGATCTTCAAGACGTTCGGCGCCTGGCGCCATCGCCGTCTCGGCACCGTGCATGGGCATCTCGCGCTGTGGATGTTCGCGGGCTCCGGCCCGCTCGCCATCGTCGGCGTGACGGTCTCGTGGGTCCTGCAAAAACAGATCGCGAACGCGGAGACGATCCTCAAGTACGCGATCGGAGTCGCGCTCATTATCGGCGGCAGCGGGTTCCTCGCGAAGTCGTTCATCAAGCGCGGCATTCAGGCGAGCGACGAGCCGTTCATCATGTCGCGTCGGGACAAGCTCATCGCGCTCGCGACCGGAGCGACGTTCGGCTTCATGGTCGGCCTCACCTCGGTCGGCAGCGGGACGTATTTCGGCCTCGTGATGGTGCTCGTCTACCCGCTGACGATGTCCCGGATCGTCGGGACGGACATCTTCCACGCCGCGGCGCTCCTCTGGATCGCCGGCGTCGGGCACGGGATCATCGGCGACGTCGACTGGCATGCAGTCCTCTGGCTGATGATCGGCTCCATCCCCGGGATCCTCATCTCGAGCCGCTGGACCGTGAGCGTCCCGCAAATGACGATCCGCCTCGGGCTCGGAGGGATCCTCGTCATCAGCGGGATCAACCTTGTCGATGTGAACAAGAGCCTCCCGAGCTGGGTCTTTGCCTCGCTTCTTGCCACGCTCGCGGTGGCAGTTGCCGTCTACACGGTGATCGCAATGCGCCGTCCGGGCATCGCTCCAGAACGGGCCTAACCGTTTCCTTAATCGCAGCCCCGTAGAATCTGCCCGCTTTGCAGCGGGCTCTCTCGACGGTTGTCCTCCTCGGCCTGCTCCTGGCCAGCGCTGGCGCGTTCGCGCTCACCGAGCATCTGAAGCTCATCAAGAGCCCGATCTACGCCCCGCTCGTGACGAAGAAATTCTCGCCGGTCTGCCACTGCGCGACCGACAAGGCGAAGATCAAGTTCAAGCTGCGGCATCCGGACTCGGTCACGGTCACGATCGTCTCCCGCGGCCAGGTCGTCGACACCGTCGCCACCGACGCGAAGATGCAGAAGGGCGTTTTCGTCACGTTCCCCTGGGACGGGCGCACCACGACAGGCGTCGCGACCGAAGGGTCGGTGTACCAGCCGCAGGTCGAGCTCACGAACGACCACCGGACGATCCTCATGCCGAACAAGATCACGATCGACACGACGCCGCCGAAGGTGCTCTCGGCGAGCGCCGGGGACGGGATCTTCATCCGCGGCGGCAACCACTCGCTCCCGATCCAGTACACCTTCAACGAGAAGGCGCACGCGGCCGTGTACGTCGGTGGTCGTCGCGTCATCCTCAGCAACTCGAGCCGGCTCAGCCGCAAGGTCAACTGGAACGGCAAGGTCGACGGGAAGGCGCTGCGGCTCGGCCGCTACGTCATCGAGGTCGCGGCAGTCGACATCGCCGGAAACGAGACGCCGCCGGCCGAGCGTAAGCGCCTCGTCGTCCGGATTCGCTTCATTACGCTCGACGAGACGTCGATCCATGTCGCGGCCGGGGCGAGGTTCACCGTCAAGGTCCGGACCGCCGCCCCGCGGTACACGTGGAAGTTCTCCGGCGCACACGGCACCGAGGAGAAGAGGCTCCTCCACCTGCGCGCACCTGCGCGGCGCGGCCGCTACCGCCTCGTCGTCTCGGAGCACGGCCATGCGACGACCGCGATCGTGATCGTGGGAAAGAAGTGATCGGTCTCGCGCGCCTCGCCGCGCCGATCGCGTGCGTCGGCCTCGCCATCCTCCTCACGGCGCGGACGCGACAGAACCGGCTCGCGGGGCTCGGCTACACCGCCGTCGGCACTGTGCTCCTCGTCGTGGCCCTGCAGCCGCCGATCACACGCGACCTCGAGAAAGCGATCGTCGGGCTGCTCGTGCTCGGCCCGGTGCTCGCATGGGCGTTCCGCCGCGAGCCGTGGCTCGTCGCGTACCTCGCGCTCGCGACGCTCCCGATCCGCGTCCACTTCCTCCACCACCAGCTGCTCGTGGCGCTCTTCGTCGTCGCGGCGGGTGCCGCCTTCAATCTGCTGCGAGAGTTCGTGGCGGGAGACGAGCGTTCACGGGAGCTCGGGCGCGCAACCAAGCCGCTGGCTCTCTACCTCGTTTGGATCGGTCTCTCGATGACGTGGACGGTCGATATCCGGACGGGCGCGATCGACGTCCTCGCCTCGTACATCCCGCTCTCGATCATCGCGCTCTCGGTCGCGAGGCTCCCGTGGAAGCCGCTCCGCCTGAAGCTTCTCTACCTGGAGCTGGCCGCGATGGCGCTCGTCTTCGCGGGCGTCGGCTTCTACCAGTACGAGACGCGGCACATCTTCGAGAACCCGAAGCAGTTGGTCGGCAACGCCTACGCCGCGTTCTTCCGCGTCAACTCCGTCTTCTTCGACCCGTCGATCTACGGGCGCTTCCTCGTCGTCGCTCTCGTGCCGACGGTGGTGCTCATCGTGCGCGGCAAGTCGCTGCGGGACGGCCTCGCCGCGCTTGCGTTCGCGGTCGTGGCGTGGCTCGGGCTCCTCGTCTCGTTCTCGCAGTCGAGTTTCTCCGCGCTCTTTGTCGCCGTCTTCTGCCTTTGCGCGTACCTCTGGCGGTGGAAGGCGGTGGCCGTGCTCATCGTCGTGGTCGCGCTCCTCGCCGGGGGAGCGGTCACCGAGCCGAAGCTCATGCACTCGCTCGGTCACCACGGCGTCTCGGAGATCAACAAGCTCACGAGCGGACGCGGCAGCCTGATCTACAACGGCCTGCGGATCGCGAAGCGGCACCCCGAGTACGGCGTCGGCCTTGGGGGCTTCTCCAAGTCGTACTCGAAGCTCACGCACCGGCACATCAAGGCGAGCGCCTCGCACAACACCCCGGTCACCGTCGTGGCGGAGGGAGGAGTGATCGGCCTCGCGCTCTTCCTCTGGGTCATGATCGCGTTCGGGCTCTCCGCGTTCCGGCGGCTCGACCGAACGCTCGCGGGCGATCTTGGCCTCGCGGCAGGGCTCGTCCTCGTCGCGATCTTCGCCCACGCGAACGCGTACAACGACTTCTTCGAGGATCCGACCACGTGGCTCGTGTTCGGGCTGATCGGACTGTCTGCGACTCGCCGCGTCCGGGCTTCGGCGATGATGGAGCCATGATCGAGACCTGGCGGAAGGCGCTCGTCCTCGCGCCACACACCGACGACGGCGAGTTCGGTTGCGGCGGGACGATGGCGCGGCTCGTCGAGGCGGGCTGCGACGTCCGCTACGTCGCCTTCTCGATCGCGACGCGCTCGCTTCCGCCGGGCTTTCCGCCCGACACGCTCGCGAAAGAGGTGCGCGATGCGACGGGCGAGCTCGGCATCCCCGAGAGCGCGCTCACCGTCCACGACTTCGACGTGAGGACGTTCCCCGAGCGCCGGCAGGACATCCTCGAGCTACTCGTTGGGCTCTGGGAGGAGTGGCACCCCGACGTCGTCTTCCAGCCGAGCCTCCACGACGTCCACCAGGATCACCGCACCGTCGCCGAGGAGGGCCTCCGCGCCTTCAAGCGCACGACGATCCTCGGCTACGAGATCCCGTGGAACAACTTCAACTTCGAATACCAGTGGTACATGGCGCTCGAGCAGAAGCACGTCGACCTCAAGGTCGCGGCACTCGAGCGCTACGCCTCACAGCAGCACCGCCGCTACGCGAACGAGGAGTACGTCCGCAACCTCGCGCGGATGCACGGCGTCAACGTGAACCGCGAGTACGCCGAGGTCTTCCAGGTGTACCGCGTCGTGGGGTAAAGAAGAAGAAGCAGCAGCGCCGTGGTGCGCTGCTAGCGTTGCGGCGTTCGCGCCGGGTTCCCGTACTCCATTCACCCAAGGGGGAACGAGATGGGCAGAAGGGTTCTGTTGCTCGGACTGCTCGGGCTCGTCGGTGTCTTGGGGATGGTCTCCGGCAGCGCCGCAGGGACGCCTCCCGCGGTCGGCTGGGAACACGCGGTCGAGGTGCCGGGCACCGCGGCTCTCAACAGCGGCGGCAACGCCACGGTGTTCTCGGTCTCGTGCGGCGCGGCCCACCACTGCACTGCCGGCGGCTTCTACAAGGACGGCTCAGGCCATACCCAGGCCTACGTGGTCAGCGAGGCAAGCGGCAGCTGGGGTGACGCGGTCGAGGTGCCCGGCACCGCTGCGCTCAACGGCGGCGGCACCGCAGTTGTGGAATCGGTCTCGTGTGCCGCGGCCGGTGCCTGTGCGGCCGGCGGCTACTACAAGGACGGCTCCGGGAACCGTCAGGCGTTCGTGGTCGGTGAGACGAACGGCAGCTGGGGAGACGCGGTCGAGGTGCCGGGCACCGCAGCGCTCAACAGTGGTGGCAGCGCCAGCGTGGACTCGGTCTCGTGTGCCGCGGCCGGCGCCTGTGCGGCCGGCGGCCACTACTCCGACGGCTCCAACTACCAGGCGTTCGTGGTCAGTGAGACGAACGGCACTTGGGGTGACGCGGTCGAGGTGCCGGGCACCGCTGCCCTCAACAGCGGCGGCAACGCCAGCGTGGACTCGGTCTCCTGTGGCGCGGTCGGCGCCTGTGCGGCCGCCGGCTACTACGCCGACGGCTCCGCGAACCGCCAAGCCTTCGTAGTCAATGAGACGAACGGCAGCTGGAGTGACGCCGTGGAGGTGCCGGGCACCGCGGCCCTCAACACCGGCGGCGACGCCAGTGTGGATGAGGTCTCGTGTGCCGCGGCCGGCGCCTGCTCAGCCGGCGGCTACTACACGGATGGCTCCGGGCGCCTGGCGTTCGTCGGCGGCGAGACGAACGGCAGCTGGGGCGCCGCGGTCAAGGTGCCGGGCACGGCGACCCTCAACAACGGCGGCTTCGCCAGGGTGTACACGGTCTCGTGTGCCGCGGCCGGCTCCTGCTCGGCCGGCGGCATCTACACCGACGGCTCCGGACACATCCAGGCGTTTGTCGTCAGCAAGACGAAAGGGAGCTGGGGCAAGGGGATCGAGGTGCCCGGCACCGCGGCCCTCAACAAGGGCGGCAGCGCCGGCCTGGAGTCGGTCTCGTGTGCCGCGGTCGGCGTCTGTGCGGCCGGCGGCGTCTACAAGGACGGCTCCGCGCACAGCCAGGCGTTTGTCCTCAGTGAGACGAACGGCCGCTGGGGCAAGGCGACCGAGATACCGGGCAGCCCGACCCTCAACGGCGGTGGAAGCGCCGGCGTGAACTCGGTCTCGTGTACAGCAGCCGGCGCCTGCGCGGCCGCCGGCGGCTACAAGGACGGCTCCGCGAACTACCAGGCGTTCGTCGTCAACTACACCTCGCCTTGTATCGTCCCGCGCGTTGTGGGCAAGACGCTCAGTGCGGCCAAGAGGATGCTCAAGGCGGCTCACTGCGGCGTCGGGAAGACCACGAGGGCGTACTCGAAGCTGAAGCGGGGACGTGTCGTGGCGGAGAAGCCGAGAGCCGGAAAGCACCTGAAGAGCGGGGCCAAGGTCGCGCTCACACTAAGCAAGGGCAAGAAGAAGTAGGCCTCACCGCCGTCAAGCTCTACAACGCTGCGGCCGGCACAGGGAAAGGCCCGCAGACCGTCACGCTCACCGAGGAGCTCGCCGTGCCGGCGAACGCGTACAACGGCACGTACTCGTCCACGTGGGCGATCGCGATCGTCTCCGGCCCCTAGGGGTGGCTCGTCGTGGGCGGCGGGGGTGGCCCGTGGCGGATCATCCCGAGCGCGGCTTCGACGGCCTTGATCCTCTCCGGATCGACGCGCGGCCCTTCGGGCGGAGGCTGGAGCCACGGCCAGAGCGCCGGCTCGCCGAGTCCCTTGACGTAGTCCTCGACGCCCGCGGGCGTGCTCAGGAAGAGCATCGTGGCGGTGTCCGACTCGACGCGGAACGTGTGCGGCGTCCCGCCGGGCGCGAAGGCGACCATCCCGACGCCGCCGCGCGTCGCGGAGGAGGAGACCCAGCCGGGCGGGTCGCCTTCGGCGGCGGCGAGTTCCGGCTCGACGATCCACGCGGTGACCTCTCCCGCGAGGACGTAGAACGTCTCGTCCTGCGGATGGGAGTGAAGGGGCGGAGCCGCGCCGTGCGGGAGCACGCCCTCCCACACGGCGAAGCGGCCGCCCGTCTGGGCGCCGTCGAGCTTCAGGCGCGCGAGGGTGCCGAGGAACCAGAGCGGGTCCTGGCTCCCCAAGACGACACGCCCCTTCGCCTCACTCACGTTGCGTCGGCCGAGCCGATCCCGATCCAGGTCAGACCGTTGTCGCCGGCGATCATCTGTCGGCGGGCGGCGGGCGGGCAGTAGACGAAGTGGCCCGGCTCGAGCGGGATCTCCTCGCCGTCGATGCGCAGGATGCCGCTGCCGCTGATCACCGCGTACACCTCTTCCTCGCCGTTCGCCGCGTGATCGTGCTCGGGTCCTTCCTTGCCGGCCGGCAGGTCGAGCTGGTTGATCTTGAACCCGGCGACGCCGAGCTTGTCGGTCAGCGGCCGGAAGACACCGTGGCTCGCCTCGACCTCACTCGTATGGACGACCTGGGACACAGACGCTCCTCCTCTCGAGTCGGACTACTGGTGCCGGACCATATCGTCGCTAGAGCACGAGCTCAGCGACGGAGCTCGTACACCGTCATCGCCTCGCCCGAACGGCCTGTGCCGGGGCCGCGCACGGTGAATCCGAGCTTGATCGCCAGCCGGCGCGACGGCTCGTTCTCTCCGGCGATGTTTGCGGTGACGGTCTCGATCTTCGTGCGAACCCACGTGTCGGCGATGGCCGCCTGCATCGCCTCGGTCGCGATGCCTTCGTTCCGCCGGTCTTCCGTCACCCACCAACCGGCTTCCACCTCGTAGGGCGCGATCCCGTCGATTCCGTCGCCGGCGAGACGCAGCTCTGCGGCGCCGAGGAACCTGTTGTCGCGCCGGTCGCGAATCGTCCGCGGGCCGAAACCGTGCTCTCTCCATTGCGCCTCCGCGGCGCGCGTGTCTCGCGCCGCGTCGGCCGCGTTCCTCGACGCAGCGGCGTGCTCGGCCTCGTCGAGGCGACCCATCGGGAGCAAGATCAGACGTGCCGTTTCGAGCCGCATCGCCGGCAGCTAGAGGACGAGCTCGGCGAGCGTCTGCAGCGCCTCGGGCTGCGGCGTGCCGAGGACGAGCGTCGTTATCGGTGTCTCGCGCCATGCGGCGAGGCGCTCGGCGATTCGCTCCTTCGGGCCGACGAGGCAGACGGCGTCGACGAGCTCGTCGGGGACGGCGGCGATCGCCTCGCGCTGCTTGCCGGCGAGATAGAGCTCCTGGATCTGCTCGGCGGCGTCCTCCCAGCCGTAGCGGCGGACGAGCGCGTTGTAGAAGTTCTTCCCCTTCGCGCCCATGCCGCCGACGTACAGCGCGAGGTACGGCTTGAGCGCGTCGCGCAG
>Ga0265338_10006132_pt1 | contig 15429 bp, 12 predicted proteins | sample 42126metaG_FD_193579 | JGI IMG/M metagenome (GOLD analysis project Ga0265338, IMG submission 193579) | Rhizosphere microbial communities from Carex aquatilis grown in University of Washington, Seatle, WA, United States - 4-21-26 metaG | ecosystem: Host-associated > Plants > Roots > Rhizosphere... | reverse complement strand
CGACCCGCGCGATCGCGCCGCCGCCTTCCTCGCGCGGACGTGCCCGCCGGGCACGCGCGTGGGCCTGGGCGTGCTGTCGATGGTCGACTTCTCGCTCGAGCGCTGGCCGTATCCGTGGGTGGACCTCCAGCGCTACGGCGTCAGCACGTTCCTCTCGCTGCCCGACGTGATCGTGCTCTCCTCGACGGATTACGAGCCCGCCGAGCGCGCGCTCCGCGGCGAGGCGGTGCGGTGGTACAAGGGCGTGCCGCCGCCGCCGCGCGTGCTCTCGCTCTACGGCGAGCTCCTCGGCGGGCGCACGCCGTACCGGCTCGTCGCCGACTTCAAGCCGCGCCTGCTCGTCCCGATCGAGTTCCCGCCGCCGGAGATCCGGATCTACCGTTTGCCGCGCCGTGACGGTTTTTCCGCTTTTTAATAATCCGTTAATAAAAAGAGCCGCCCAGAACGCTAGACTGTAGCGCTTGCGGCAGAGCTCATGCGTTTGAACATACGACATCGCCTCCCTTCTCTCGGACGAGCGGCCGCCCTGGTCCTCTTCGCGCTGCCGTGGCTGCTCCCCGCGCGAGCCAACGCCGTGCAGCTCTTCATCGAGGAGGCGTTCGTCCATCGCAACAACGCCAACTGCGTCGTCATCAGCAAGAACGGCGAGCTGGAGTTCATGTGCCCGCCCATCCCTCAGCGCATCACGTGCTCGGGCGCCGTGCCCTCGTGCAACGCCACGACCGGCTGCATCGGCAGCACTCCCTGCGGCAACGACAGCCCGAGCTCCGGCCCCTGCGAGCACCCGCAAGGCCTGACGTTCCCGCCGACGGGCGGCACCGACTCCTGCTACAACGCCGGCGTCGACAATTTCAATCCGAGCGGCGCGAACTGGCAGCAGTTCGGCAACATCTCGAACAACCCGCACATCGAGTTCGACCGGCCCGAGGACGCCTCGACCTGCAATTCGAACCTGCTCTCGCGGACGGTCGGCTCCGCGCCGTTTGACCGCGGCTCCCTCTACACGAACTACTGCAACGCCGACGTCTTCCTCTGCGCCTCGGTGGGCTTCGGCACGGCCGACACGAGCGCGGACACCGCCATCGACTCCATCGAGTTCGAGGTGTTCAAGTTCCTGGACGGCTCGAACCCTCTCGATCCGGGCTCGACGCCGCCGCTGCGCACTTTCTTCATCGACGCCCCCGGCTCGCTGCCCGGCAACGGCGCCGAGCCGACGTTCTCGGCGAACTGCACGGGCGGGACCAGCGACGCCTGCGGACCCCTCGGGCCGTTCTGCGTGGACTGGGACGGCTCGGTCAACATCCAGGGCCAGTTCGGCAAGACCAACGGCCAATACGGCTTCCGCACGACGGTGACCACCAACGAGACGGGCGCCAGCGGCAACATCCAGATCACGGCCACCCGCGCCTATCCGTCCGGCGCCACCCGCGACGCGGACGGCGCCGACTGCGGCACGGAGGGCTGCATCGTCTCTCAGCAGCCCATCACGGTCGACGTCACGAACATCCACGTGGTGCGCTCCTCGCCGAGCCTCGTGGGCACGATCACGGCCGTGCCGAGCGAGCCTTACAACATCTTCTATCGCCTCTCCAAGGACTCGACGATGTTCCTGACGATCAACGAGGTCGCCGCGGACGGCAGCGCGACCTCGCCCGTCCGCACGATCCTCAACGGCGTCACGCGCGTCGGCGAAGGGACGCCCAACGGCACGCTGTCGAACGGCGACTCCTGGAACGGACGCGCCGACAACGGCGACATCGCCGCGCCGGGCAACTATCTGGCGGTCCTCCAGGCCAAGTCCGTGGATCAGTTCGGCCAGGACATCTCGAAGGCGACGACGATGCAGATCGGCATCGATCCGCTGCAGATCACGGACATTCGCGTGCAGCCGCTGCTGGACGGCTCGACCTCGCTGGCCGTGCTCGACTACGTCCTGACCGAGCCGGCCACGGTCTACGTCGACATCTATCCGCCCGGCACCCAATTCTGCAACCTGTCCGGCAACCTGAACGACCCAGCCGTCATCCCGGACGACGCGACCCCGGGCGACCCGCCGAAGAACTTCGTGCCGACGCTCGGCGCCTGCAGCGGCAGCTCGGCGGTGTCGGGGACGATCCTTCCGATCAAGCGCGTCAGCCAGGCGCAGGGCAGCCGCACCCGCGTCGTCAGCTTCTGGGACGGCCGGGACACCGCGGGCAACGTGGTGGGCGACGGCGACTACGTCTTCGTCATGTACGCCTCGCTGCCGTCGCACAACGGAATGCCCTTCGCGACCAACCAGAGCGACCGGCGCATCTGGACGTCGCAGGCCAAGAGCGGCTTCCTGCCCGTGGTGCGCGGCCTCGTCCAGATCAGCCAGGTGACGCCGGCCTCATCGGTGATCGGCTCGAGCCCGCCCGTGGCCGGCCTCAACCCGTTCCTGTTCCGCTACTCGCTCTCGCGCGACGCCATCGTCGACCTGAAGATCTTCGACACGAGCAACAACCTGATCAAGACGCTGGTCAACCACGAGACGCGCCCGGGGCTGTTCGGCAACCTCGAGGAGTGGACCGACGGCACGGACAACAACGGCCTCATGGTCAGCTCGGGGACGTACCTGGCGCAGCTGACGGCCACCGATCCCTTGGATCCGACGAAGGTCTCCACGACGACGGCGCTCTTCCCCGTGGACCTGTTCCGCATCACCGACGTGCAGACGACGCCGCTGCTCAGCGGCGCCTCCGACCTGCTCACGATCAGCTATCAGCTCTCGCAGCCCATGATGGTCTGGCTCAACATCTATCCTCCGGGGACGGTCATCAAGAACCAGACCACGATCTGGCCTCCGTGCGCCACGACGACCGGATTCCCGGCGCCCACCTGCTCGGACGTCCAGACGCCGGGCGGCGGCACCGCCCAGCCGGTGGTCTCCATCCACGGCATCCGCGGCGGGCGCCTGCGCATCACCGAGCAATGGGACGGCCGCGACACCAACGGCCTCATCGTGCCCGACGGCCAGTACGTGTTCACGCTCACGGCGCAGTCGACCACGACGCCGGCGTATTTCCCGAGCGACAAGATCTACGGCACCCTGACGGTGCAGCGCGGCTCGATTGTCTTCCCCGTGTTCAACGTGATCCCGGACGTGCCTCAGCTCTTCAACTCGAGCAACACGATCACGCTGCACCCGTTCTCGATCCAGTATTCGCTGACGCGGCAGTCGTCGGTGACGATCCAGATCCTCAATACGGCGGTCCCGCCCTCGGTGATCCGCAGCGTCGTCGCCGGAGCCGTGAGGCAAAACGGCATCTTGCTGACCGACGTCTGGGACGGCCGCGACGACAACGGCAACTTCCCGCCGTCGGGCTTCTACATCGTGCGGGCGGTCGCCACGGACATCGCCGCCCAGCTCTCCTCGCCGTCGACGGCGCAGGTGACCATCTCCTACGACCCGCTGCGCATCTACGACGTGGCCGTCTCGCCGGTGCAGCTGGGCACGGGAGGGGCGACGATCTTCTATCAGGTATCCGAGCCGATGAAGGTGGCCGTCAAGATCTACAAGCCGGGGACCAGCTTCGACACGGCCGGCAATCCCTCGCCGCCGGAGAACATCTCGCTCGTCAAGCGCATCGTCGGCGTCAAGCCGGCCCGCACCGAGATCCAGGACGTCTGGGACGGCACCGACCTGCGCATGAGCCTCGTGCCGGACGGCAGCTACAAGTTCAAGATCGTCGGCTCGACGGACATCAAGGCCATCGACGACATCACCGGCAACGTCATCAACCCGTCGGCGCTCGCCGAGGACCGCGTGCTCGACGAGATCCCGGTCGTGCGCGGCGCCTCCCAGGATCCCGTGGCTGACTTCGAGAACAACTCGTTCGTGTATCCGAACCCGATCACGACGCCGCAGGGCAACTTCCAGATCTACGTGCCGTTCCAGGGCAAGGTGACGATGCGCCTCTATAACATCGCCGGCCAGCTGGTCTTCGACAAGGACTTCGGCGAGCAGGCGCCGAGCTTCAGCTCGTCGGGCGCGATCCAGTTCACCTGGAACCGCGTCAACGCGTCGGGACGCCAAGTGGCGCGCGGCGTCTATTACGCCGTGATCCGCGCGGAGGAGACGCTGGGCGGCAAACAGGTGCTCCAGACGACGAAGAAGTTCCTGATACCCTAAATGAAAGCGCTCTCTCTCGTCGCCGCCCTGCTGCTGACGCTGACGGGCTCGGCGTCGGCCATCGACCCGAACGCCGGCACGGCGGGCGCGGCGTTCTTGAAGCTGAAGCAAGGCTCCGCCCGGCAGATGGCGATGGGCGAGTCGTCGGTGGCGATCACCGAGGGCGCGGACTCTTTGACGTGGAACCCGGCGGGCTTGGCCCTGGCGCAGCAGAAGGAGATGGTCTACTCCTATCTGCGCTACGTGCAGGGGCTCGACACGCCGCTCTTCCTGGCGTACGCCCACCCGATGGGGCGGACGGTCTGGGGCGGAAACCTCTCCTACATCAGCGACAGCGGCTTCGACGTGCGCGACGCCAACGGCGTCCCGCAGCCGGGCACCAACATCCAGGTGCACGACGGCTTCGGCACTCTCGGAGTGGCGCGGTCGTTCTGGTACGAGAAGCTCTTCCTCGGCGGCGCGCTGCGCGACGTCCACGAGGACAACGCCGGCAACGTCCACGATACCCTCGTCGGCGACGCCGGCGTCATCATCAAGCCCAACAACGTCTTGTCGCTGGGCTTTTCCGTGCAGAACTTCGGCTCGAAGATCGCCAACGTCGCGGCGATCACGCGCGGCGGCGCCGGCTTTCGCATGGGAGACTTCGTCCTCGTGGGCGTGGAGCTCAACAAGGCGCAGGACAGCGGCGCTCACTTCGGCATCGGCGCCGAGTTCCAGGTCCCGGAAGAGTATCTCGAGCTCGGCCAGCTGTCGTTCCGCATGGGCTGGTACAACGCCGACAACCTCGGCCAGAGCTTCAGCAGCGAGCTGCAGGGCCTGCACCTGGATCGCACCAGCGGCCTCTCCTTCGGCTTCGGGCTTTATACGTCTCAGGCGTTCGGCTACGGCCTGGGCGTGGACTACGCTTTCGTGCCGTTCGGCGCGCTGGGGACGGTCGATCAGATCTCGCTGAAGATGAAGTTCTAATTGTGCCGATCTTTTAATGGTTTCTTAATGGGTAACGTCTTGACAGTCAGGGGGGGCGGGGCTACACTGCCGTCGATCGATGAAGCGTGCTTTTTCTCGTCGGGAGCGAGGCCAGGCGACCGTCGAGTATCTGCTGATGATGCTGTCGCTGGTCGTGGTGATGGCGTCGATGTACGGGTTCTTGCAGGGGCAGGTGCGCAAGCTGTTCACGGCGGCGGCGGTCAAGATTTTGCGTGTGTATGGCGTGCCTCGGTGAGAAAAGCCGCGGCCGACATCAAGAATAAGGGGTTCGTGTTTGAATCCTGCCGTGTCTAAAGGAGAGATAATGAAATACATCGTGAAGGCGCAGACGTGGCTCGAGCGGGTCAAGAGCAAGAAGGGTCAGAACACGGTCGAGTATCTCCTGATGCTCACCGTCGTCGTGGGCGTCGTGCTGGCGGCCGGCATCGCTCTCAAGCGGTTCATGCCCGGCCTCTTCAGCCAGATCCAGGGCATGATCTCCGGCGCGGCCAACGATCTGGGCAAGTAGGAAAGGATCATCGGGTGGAGCATGTCCGCGGTCAGGGAGAAGGGTCGGCGAAGGGGGCGAGGCAGCCTCGGCCAAGTCGTGGTCGAGATGCTGCTCATCCTGCCCGTCTTCTTCACGATCATCTTCACGATCATGGAGCTGGGGCACATGGCGTTCTGGGTGATCGTGCTCAACCACGCGACCTACGAGGTCGCGCGGCTAGGCTCCCTGACCGCGGGCTCCAATCCGGGCCCGTCGCGCCAAATGGCGCCGACGGACGTGAAAGGACGCATGGCCGGCTGGATGTCGCAGGCGCTGCGCAGCGCCACGGTCGACTCGCGCTTCGAGAAAACGTCGTTCGATGCCCAGGCGCTGAGGGACAACTACGACGTCGTGGTCACGGCGAAGTATCCGGTACGGATGGTGTTCCCGCTTTCGAGCATCTTGCTGTCGTCGCGCCTGCTCTGCCCGCAAGGGCCGGGGTTCGGGCGCTGTTACGTGACGGCGACGGTCCGGATGCCTGTCGAGCAGCCGCTGTATAGATAGAAAATCAACATGGAAAAGAAAGGCGTTCTGATCCCGATGGTGCTGGCGATGGGCGCGGCCGTCTTCTACCTGCTCGTTTTGACCAGCAAGGAGAAGGCCCTCAGCAACGCCTATGAGACCGGCCAGGTGCTCGTCGCGCGCATGGACATCCCCGAGCGCACGGTCATCAAGGAAGAGATGGTCGAGCCGATGGCCGTGCCGCGCAAGTTCATGGAGCAGGACGCCTTCGAGGTGAAGACGCCCTCGGACATCAAGATGATCAGCAACCTGGTCACCCGCGTGCGCATCCCGAAGGGCAACCAGGTCACGCAGTCGGCGCTCATCTCCCTCTCGCCGGAGGCCGGCCTCAGCGTGAAGATCCCTCCGGGCTACCGCGGCACGATCCTTCCGGTGGACCCGGAGCTCAAGTCGCTGATCAAGCCGGGCGACCGCGTCGACGTCCTGGTCACCTTCGAGGCGGTGATGGCGGACAACCGCAAGGAGAAGGTCACGGCCACGATCCTGCAGAACGTCCTGGTCATCGCCGTCGGCACCAACATGGGCCAGGGCATGAACGCCAAGCAGTTCAAGGACAAGGCCGCGGCCGACGACAAGTCGGCGGCGTTCTCGGAGAAGTCGGTGATCAGCCTCGCCTTGAACCCGAACGAGGCCCAATATCTGGCTCTGGCCGAGCAGCAAGGCACGACGACGGTGGTGCTGCGCGGGCTGGGGGACGTGGAGATGCACCCGATGGAGATGGCGAGTTTCAGGAAGCTCTTTAAGTAAGCACGGCGCGAACGGCGTTCTTGATTTGGCGGTCAACGGTACGGCATCTGTGATGAGACAACGGAGATTGAGGAACCTCATAATTTTCGTGGGCCTGGCTTTGCTGGGTTCCGCGGAAATGGCTTCCGCGCAGCCAGAGGATTCCTTGATCGCCATTTCCGCGGACATTGTCGAAATCTCAGGCTCCGTAGAGAAAAATGCCGGTTTCGTCTGGGGCCCCTTCCAGACGGGCATCAATTTCGCGGAAAAGCAGATCCCGGGGCTCTATCACGTGGGCGACTTCGCCAGACAGACCAACTTGCAGACCTCGTTGAAGCTCCTCGAGACCGAGGGCAAGGCGCAGCTGTTGTCCAATCCCAAGGTCATCGTGCAGGCGGGCAGCCAGGCCAACTTCGTGGTCGGCGGCGAGAACCCGTATCCGGTGACGAACAACCAGGGCGTGGGCGTCGAGTTCAAGAAGATCGCCACGGTGCTCAACATCGTGCCGGTGATCAACCCGAACAAGAAGGACACGATCCGGGCGGAGTTCCAGCTCGAGGTCTCGAACGCGGACTTCTCCAAGCCGGTGACGGTCGGCGGCACGACGGTGCCCTCGATCATCACGCGCCAGGTGCAGACGGCCGTCGAACTCAAGAGCGGCGAGACCCTCGTGATCGGCGGCTTGAAGTCCAGCAGCAAGAACATCACGACGACGCGCGTGCCCTTCCTCGGCCACATCCCGATCCTCGGGCTGCTGTTCACGAGCAAGGACGTGGTGGAGCAGGAGAACTCGCTGTTCCTCTTCATCACCATGGAGGTCGTCAAATAGGTGGCTGACACCGTCCCGACGCAGGCGGGCGCCGCCGCGGCGGCCACCCAGACGCAGACCCGGGAACCGAGCCGGGTCGTCGTCTTTACCGGCCCGAAGGAGGGCGTCGGCAAGACGACGCTCTGCGTCAACCTCGCTTTGGCCTGGGCGGGCAGCCAGAACCGCAAGGTCATCATCGTCCACATGGACCCGCTCTGCCGCAACGACATCAGCTTCCAGCTCGGCCTCAATCCGCCGACGCTGGCGAGCATGGCGCAGCTCGTCGGCGACAACCCGACGGGCTTGGGCCGCCTGCTGCGCGGGCGCATCCCGCTGACGCCGTGGGGCGTGGGGCTGCTGCCGCTGGCCTCGAGGCGCCAGGAGATGCTCTCGCTCTCGCCCCAGGTCATCGTGAAGATCCTGGGCTCGCTGGCCGAGACGTACGACCTCTTCCTCGACGTCGATCCGTACTTCCCGATGCAGGTCTTCTCCTTCGACCTCGCCGATCTCGTCTACTGGTCCTGCCTGCCGCAGCGCTCCCACTTCGAGGCGACGTACGCTCTGTTCGGCGAGCTCAAGCAGCTGCACTTCCCGCTCGAGAAGTTCGAGATCGTGGTCAACCAGGCCAACCTCCCGGGCGCGCTGGCGCCCAAGGAGGTCGATCGCTTCTTCGCCGCCATGCAGAAGCGCGTGCTCGCGTACCTGCCGTGGGAAGACCTGATCCCGGAGTTCGCCAACACGCAGAAGATCCTCGTGGTCGAGTCCATGCAGAGCGAGTGGGTGAAGACCGGCCTGCGCCAGCTGCTCGGCCGCACGCTCGACGTCAAGCCCACGATCAAGCACTGGGAGTCGTACATGGCCGCCGAGGAGTTCAACCACGCGGCCGACTTCCTGTGGAAGCCGTCGACGGGTCCGGCGACCGGAGGCGGCGCCTCCGTGGCGGCCGCCGCGGCCGCCGCCGCCCCCAAGCCCAAGCCCGCCTCCGCGCAGGTGCCGGAGTTCTGGGACGATCTCAAGCGCAAGATGCACAAGAGCGTCGTCTCCGCGATGGAGACGGAGCACATCCGCATCTCCGACGACGCCAACTCCAACGACGAGAACCGCAACAAGGTCTCCGCCATCATCGAGAACCTGCTGCAGCGGGAGAACAACCTGCCGCTCTCTCGCGCCCAGCGCGAGCAGTTCATCACCGAGCTCGTCGACGAGATCCTGGGCCTGGGCCCGCTGCAGTCGCTGCTGCGCGATCCGACCATCAACGAGATCATGGTCAACGCGTACGACAAGATCTACATCGAGCAGAAGGGCCAGCTGGTGCTCCTGGCCAACCGCTTCCGCGACGACGAGCAGGTGGTCCAGGTCATCAAGCGCATCGTGGCTCCGATCGGCCGCCGCATCGACGAGTCCGTGCCGCTGGTGGACGCGCGCCTGAAGGACGGCTCGCGCGTCAACGCCATCATCGCGCCGCTCGCCGTCTCGGGCCCGACGCTGACCATCCGCCGCTTCTCGGCCAAGCCCTACACGGCCGAGCAGCTGATCAGCTTCGGCTCGACCATCCAGATGCTCATCGACTTCCTGCGCGCCACGGTCATCACGAAGAAGAACATCCTGATCTCGGGCGGCACCGGAACGGGAAAGACGACGTTCTTGAACATGCTTTCGAACTACATCCCGGAGGGCGAGCGCATCATCACCGTCGAGGACACGGCCGAGCTCAAGCTCCTCGCCGCCCACTGGATCCGTCTCGAGTCGCGCCCGCCGAACATCGAGGGCAAGGGCGAGATCACGATCCGCGACCTCATCAAGAACTGCCTTCGTATGCGCCCCGACCGCATCATCGTCGGCGAGTGCCGCGGCGGCGAGGCCCTGGACATGCTGCAGGCCATGAACACGGGTCATGAAGGCTCCCTGGCGACCCTCCACGCCAACACGCCGACGGACGCCATCTCTCGTTTGTCCGCGATGTGCCTCATGGCCGGCACGGACCTGCCCATGGCCGTGCTGACGGAGATGATCGCCAGCGCGGTGAACATCTTCGTGCAGATCACGCGCTTTCCGGACGGCAAGCGCCGCACCACCTGGATCTCCGAGTGCGTCGGCCGCGACGGCGTGAAGATCCTGACCAAGAACATCTTCCGCTTCATCCAGACCTACGTCGACGAGAAGGGCAACACCTTCGGCTACTTCACGGCCTGCGACTACGTGCCGCGCTTCTACGACGAGTTCAAGCTCAAGGGCCTGGAGATCCCCAAAGAGTTCTTCATGAGCGAGCGCACCAAGAAGAAGAAGGGGTTGCCCAACGCCATCGACGAGCTGCTGAAGAAGGGCATCCCCTGCCCCGACGACGCCGAGGCCGTGGCCGAGCAGCAGGGAGGCATCCACTGATGTCTCGCCTCATCGCCGCGATCGCCCTCTTGCTCGCCGCCGCGGCGCTGCCCGCGCGCGCCCAGGTCTTCAACGCCAAGGAAGTGAAGTTCATGCTCGACAAGGACTCGGGCGCCGAGGCCAAGACGCAGCGCTTCTATCACTTCTTCAAGAAGGACCGCGATCCCAACCTCCAGGTTCCGCCCTGGGTCGATCAGACGCTCGACGCCATGATCAAGCGGCCGGTGTGGCAGGACCCCGAGGAAGGCATCCTCAACGAGGCGCAGCTGTGGCAGGCGCCGGTGTCGGTCCTGTACGAGTTCTTCGAGCTCACCCGCAAGACGCTGCTGCCCTCGGACGGCGGGCAGCTCCAGAATCCGGCCTCGCTGATCCGCGACTACGAGGACAACCGGGTGCGCTTCCAGATGTCGCTCGACCGGCTCTACCGCGCGCGCCTCGGCAGCTCGCTCGGCGGGCGCGGCCGCGCCGTGATCGCCGACATGGACCTGATCGTCAAGGAGATGGACAGCGTCCTCGACGGCCTGACGTCGGGAGACACCGCGCGGTACAAGGAGGGCGTGCTGGCCGTCGCCGCCCTCAGCAACAACGCGTACTCGGCTCTTTGGCAGAATCCGCGCGGCTACGCGCCGCCGAGCCAGGAGGAGCGCGGCTCGCTGGCCGTCGCGTATTTCCTCAAGCTCGTCGGCATCGGCCTCATGTTCGTCGCGGGCTGGCTCGGCGCCACGATGAACGAGAAGAAGATCGAGGAGATCACCGAGAACTACAAGGCCAAGGCGCGCGAGTGGGCGCACGAGTACGAGCGCCAGTTCATGACGATCCAGGTCCACTATCTGGTCGGCATCCCGGCGGCCGTCGGCTTCCTCGCCGGCCTGCTCACCTTCGACCCCTTCGGCTTCCTCATCTTCACCGGCTTCGGCATCTACGGCGGCTTGATCCTGCCCGGCTGGCTGCTGCGCAACATCCGCTTCCGCCGCGGCATCAAGTGCGAGGCTCAGCTCATGGACGCCATGATCTTGATGTCGAACGGCCTCAAGTCGGGCGTCGACCTCGTCGGCTGCATCGACATGGTCAAGCGCGACCTGCAGCCGCCCATCTCGGAGGAGTTCGGCCTCTGCATCAAGAACTACCAGCTCGGCCAGAGCCTGGAGAAGGCGCTCGAGGGCGTGGAGGAGCGCGTCCAGAGCCGCCTGCTCGCCTACATGATCAAGGCCGTCGTCATCCAGCGCTCCGTCGGCGGCAACCTGACCAAGATCTTCGACCGCATCGTCGAGAACATCCGCGAGGAGGCGAAGCTGACCGAGAAGACGGCCGCGCTCACGGCCCAGCAGCGCATCCAGGCCATCGTCGTCGGCGTCATGCCTTGGATCATGCTCGTCATCATGTTCGCCTTCCAGCCGCGCCAGATGAAGGACTTCTATTTCACGCCGATCGGCGTCATCACGCTCATGTTCTGCACGATCTGGATCTCCATCGGCATGAAGATCGTCAACAAGCTCGGCGACATCCAGGTGTAAAGTGAACGATCAAGCGACCCATTGGCTGCTGCTCGTCGTCGGAGTGCTGGGCTCCGTGGCCGCGTACACGGCCGCGCACCGGCTGCTGGCCCCGCCGCTGGACGACGAGGACGACCTCGCCAAGCTGGCGAAGAACGAGGTCGGCACGACGACAGCGTTCTCGTCCCTCAATCCGCACGGCAGCGTCTTCGACCGCTTCGACTTGTTCTTGCTCAAGACCTTCCACCTCGACGTCAAGCTCGAGGAGCTGCACATGATGATGGGCCGCCCGGCCAAGCCCACGCCGATCCAGATGCTGCACATGAAGGAGCTCCTGGCGGCGGCGTTCATGGGCATGCTCTATTTCATGACCGGCATCCCGGCCATGGCGATCTTCGGCGTGATCGGGTTCTTCATCCCGGACTCCATCTTCAACGGCCGCATCCGCGCGCGCCAAATGGAGATCATGCGCAGCTTCCCGACCTTCGTGGACTTGGCGGCGCTGACGATCGAGGCGGGCCTCGACTACATGGCGGCCATCGAGCGCATCCTGAAGAACTCCAAGGCGAAGACGGAGCTCGAGCTCGAGCTGGAGAAGATGATCAACGAGACGCAGCTCGGCTACTCGCGCAAGGACGCCCTCCGGCGGCTGGCGCTGCGCACCGGCATCCAGGAGATCCGCTCCTTCGTCGGCCTGATCGTGCAGTCGGACGAGCTCGGCACGAGCTTGGTGGAGCTGCTGCGCAACTACGCCGCGGACATGCGCTTCCGCCGCCTCAACAAGGCGGAGAAGCTCGCCGCCCAGGCGTCGACCAAGATGCTCATCCCGCTCTTCGTCTTCATCTTCCCGACGGTCTTCATCATGATGCTCTCGCCGATGATGAAGTCGCTGATCCAGGGAGGACTGGGCTTCTGAACGCGATGAGAACCAAGCTCCTCTTGGCGGCGTTGCTGCTCGCTCCGGCCTGCCGGGCCCAGCTCGGCGGGGCTCAGGAGGTCGGCCGCGCCAAGGACACCGACCAGCTCTTCCTCGACCTTTCCAAGGTCAACCTCGGCACGATCTCCAACGAGGACGACAAGAAGAAGTACATCTACACGATCCAGCTGGAGAAGGCGCGCATCACCCGCGCCACGCTCAAGAGCGTCTACGAGAACGCGTTCGACCTCTACCAAAAGGGCGAATACGACGGCGCGCGCGAGCTCACGTCCAAGATCCTGGCCATCGATCCGGGCTACCAGGACGCCTCGATCCTCCAGCGCGCCACCATCGAGCTCAACGGCTCCAAGCGCCCGCAGTTCTCCGAGCGCAAGCTCGTCGAGGACCGGTTCGAGGAGGGCATGGCGCTGTATCGCCAGGGCCGGCTGGTGGAGGCGTCCGAGCGCTGGGAGGAGGCGGTCAAGCTCGCGCCCACCAACCTGAAGGCGCGCTACTGGCTCAAGAAGTGCCGCGGGGAGCTGGCCGAGGAGCATTTCCGCCGCGGCCAGAAGGCGTACCGCCAGCACCGTCTCAAGGAGACCCTCGATCAGTGGTACGCGGCCCTGGTGCTCAATCCCAGCTATCCGCGCTTGACGGCCGCCATCGCCAAGGTCGAGGCCGAGGCGCGGGAGCAGGACGCCAACGACAAGCTCCAGACGGCGCTGAACCTGTACAGCCAGGGCCAGACCGTCGAGTCGCTGCAGATGCTCGACCAGGTGCTGCAGGCCGGGCCGGGCAACCTGAAGGCCCAGAAGCTCATGGCCGAGATCCGCTCCGAGATGGCCAGCCAGCACGTCGCCGCCGGCCGTCAGCTCTACGAGAGCCGCAAATACGACGAGGCCATCGCGGAGTGGAAGAAGGCCGTGACCTACGGCTACGACGCCAACGCCGCCGATCAGCTCGTCGCCCGCGCCAAGGAGCAGATGCGCCGCGAGGACGAGGCGCGCAAGCGCGCCGCCGAGCTCGCCGCCAAGCGCGCCGAAGAGGAGAAGAAGAAAGCCGAGGAGGACGCCAAGGCCAAGGCCGAGGCCGACGCCAAGGCGAAGGCGGAGGCCGAGGCGGCGGCGAAGGCGGCGGCCTCGCAGCAGCAGCAGCAGGCCTCCGCGCCGGCCGCGCCGCCGCCCAGCTCCGAGGAGGCCAAGCGCTCCTCGCAGCAGCACTATCTCTCCGGCGTCATCTTCTTCCAGAAGGGCGACTACGAGAAGGCGCGCGACGAGTGGAGTCTCGCCCTGCAGCTCGATCCCAGCAACTCGGACGCGAAAGCCGGCCTCGATCGCATCGAGAAGCTCTACAACGGAGGCCAATGATGGCCTCTCGCGCGAGCATCCTGGCCGGGGGAGCGTGCGTCGCCGCGCTCGGCTTGGCCAGCGTCCTCGCCTTCGAGGACCTGCGCCGCGGGCCGGATGAGAGCGTCGACAAGGACGCGCTCAAGCTCGAGGCGGCGGTGCCGGCGGCGCCCGCCGCGGCGGCTCCCGCCGCGCTCACGCCCGAGCAGGCCGCGCAGGCGCGCGCGTCGCAGCAGCACTATCTGGCGGGCGTCGTGTTCTTCCAGAAGGGCGACGCCGAAAACGCGCGCGCCGAGATGACGCTCTCGCTGCAGCTCGATCCGACGAACGCCGAGGCCAAGGCCGCGTTGGATCGCCTCGCTTCCCCCGCGGCGGCCGAGGCCGCGCCCGTCCAGGCGTCCGCGTCCGACGCGAGCTCGTCGCGGCGAGAGTACTTCGCGGGGGTGCTGTCGTTCCAGAAGGGAGACTTCGAGGCCGCCCGCAGGGCGTGGACGCGGGCTCTCGCCCTCGACCCGAGCAACGCCGACGCCAGGAAGGGCTTGACGCGCCTTCCGGCCCAAGGAACGCGCCCGTGAGGCTGTCCGCGAAGTGGTTCATGTGGTTCACCCTCATCGGCATGTACGTCATGTTCCTGGGGGGCATCTTCTATTACAACCTCTTCAAGTGGACCTTCGACGAGAAGCTCAAGCAGGAGGCCATCGACATGGTGCGCCTCTACGCGCCGACGCTCATCGAGGGCTTGAGCCGCAACCAGGGCGCCATCTCGATGGCGGAGTTCGACACGATCACCCGCTTCGCGAAGGACGATCGCGTGGCGGCGCTGCTCTATCTCAACAAGTACGGCGAGGTGCGCTGGTTCAAGGACCCGAGCAAGATCACCGAGACGTTCGACCAATTCTCGAAGGAAGTGACGCTGCCCACCGACGCCATCGAGCAGGCTTGGCTGTCGAAGTCGCCCATGGTGCGCGCCGTGCCGAACTTGCCGCTCTACGACATCGCCATTCCGCTGGCGCTGCGCGGGGACGTCCTGGGCATCCTGAACCTCCAGATCAGCCGGGAGGGCGTGGTCAAGGTCATCAACAAAGCGATGCGCAAGTACGCCGTGGGCGCCGTGGGCGTGCTGCTGCTGCTGGGCATCCCGCTCTATTTCTTCCTGCATCACTTCGTGCTCAACCCGCTGCTCAACCTGCGAGACGCCATCGAGGGGATCTCCTTCAAGACGCTGGAGCTGAAATTCCCGGCCCGCAACGACGAGATCGGAGACATCGCCGCCGCCGTCAACCTGTTCCTTAATAAAGTGAAGGCGGAGATCTCCAACGCCCTCGTCAAGGAGAAGCAGCGCGGCGTCGCCGAGGCGCGCTGGTGGCAGTCGATCCTGGTCGCCATCGTCTCGAAGAACCACAAGGCCATCGTGGTCGACGAGGACAACAGCGTCTTGTACACCAATTTCCCGGTCACGGGAAGCGTGACCGGGGAGGGCAAGCTGCACCTGCTCGACGTCATCGACAGCCAGCAGCAGGACGTCCTGCGGCTCGTCGGCGTCGCCTTGGACCGGCCGAACCAGGTG
>Ga0265338_10006131_pt1 | contig 15429 bp, 9 predicted proteins | sample 42126metaG_FD_193579 | JGI IMG/M metagenome (GOLD analysis project Ga0265338, IMG submission 193579) | Rhizosphere microbial communities from Carex aquatilis grown in University of Washington, Seatle, WA, United States - 4-21-26 metaG | ecosystem: Host-associated > Plants > Roots > Rhizosphere >... | reverse complement strand
TCTTCGTGTCCGATGTGGCTGCATTCATGGCGGTGCGAAGGTTTGTTATCACTGTTTTTACTACCATAACTTCCGACGAAATGTCCACAGCTCCAAAATTGGGATTACCTGTCATGCATGTGGTGACGTGATCACCAAAAACTAATACTTCTGCATTACTACGACTGTTTAAATGTAACACAACTTGTACTTTCATCTGATTAAAATTTTATTAAGGTTAGATGTAACCCACATGGAAAATATTTTATTCATAAATGTTTGTTTATTTCTAAAATATACGTGTTTCATATTCTATGATTTTAATATAACATGACAAAAGTACCTGAAATTAATATTCTACGCAAGTAAAATAGTAGAGTATAAATATTATATAAAACCGAATACAACTTAAGTTATTGATACTAAGAACTTTTCAAGGCCTATAAAAAGCAAACTTTTAACGGTATTTAACTTTATTTGATTCAAAAATGGGGTACTTGCCTATCGAATTGGGTGAATTAAAAAGACAACACAACAGATTTGATATCAAACACAACAGATTTGATATCAAATACAACAGATTTGATATCAAACACAACAGGTTTGATTTCAAATACAACAGATTTGATTTCAAATACAACAAGTTTGATATCAAATACAACAGATTTGATTTCAAACACAACAGGTTTGATGTCAAACACGACAGGTTTGATTTCAAATACAACAGGTTTGATTTCAAATACAACAGGTTTGATGTCAAATACAACAAGTCTGAATTCAGATACAGCAGGTCTGATGTCAGATACAACAAGTCTGAATTCAGATACAGCAGGTCTGATATCAAATACAATGAATTAAACCCTTGATATAACAGGTCAGATATCCGATACAGCAGGTTGAATATTCAATACAACAAGTTATCTGTCTGATACAACGGTGTCGATGTATAACGTACTACGTGGTGAGTGATTTTAATAAAATAGTTGGGGTAAAGTATTGGATATGAATTTAAAAGTTTTAATTTTGATGTGTTTTGAGATAAGTGCAAAGCGGGAGCTTTGCTTTTAGCTGCGCCATCCCGAAAAAGACGGGATGCCGAACTTGCTCAAACGATACGCTACGAAGAACTGGGGTATGGATATGCCGGGACGTAGCTTTACCGGAACTCAATATGCCTTTGGCTATCAAGGAAGTTTAAAAGCTGATGAACTTGGCGTAAATCAATATACTACTTACTTTAGGGAACCAGACTGTCGTATTATGCGCTGGACATCGCCTGATCCTGTAAACCATCCTTGGCAAAGCCCGTATTGTGTAATGGACTGTAATCCGGTGGCTTTGATTGACCCGATGGGAGCTGCTGGTGATAATCCGGGTTTATATCAAGATAATGGAGCAGGAGCAACACCAACTGATAATACACAAGGAACCCCTACACCAATTGGTGGAATTAATAGTGCTGGTGGAATTAATACTGGTCAATCTACAATAAATGATGGAAGCACTAATGGCTCTGACCCAAATGAAGGTAGTTATGGAGGTAATAATAGTCCTAATAATGGCTTTAGTGGTAATTTCACATATCAATCAAATACTGAAAGAGGTGATTATGGTAACTATTCTGAAACTTTTACAAGTCAGAGTCCTGATAATAAAAATATGTTCTTTATGCAAATAAATGTAGTAAATTACTCTCCATGTTTGTACAGTCAAGTTACTATAAATTATTCAGTGATTCCTTATTCAACAGTACAATCATCAGAATCATCAAAATCAGATATAAATAAGGTAATTGAAAATTCAGTTAAAAAGTGGCGCAGATTTACAGATCAAAACTATGGCTTCACGATTTTGAATCCTCCAGGTTCATATGGTGGTGATGGTAATGCTACAAAAGCTCTAATAAATGACAATCCAACTGTATGGACTCATTCAGGAATTTTTGGTGAGATTTCTGGTGATTTTTGGAACAAATATTTTTTAAATGGTTTATTTAAGGGTATTTCATTAATTAAAGAAGTTCTAGATGTGAAAGAAGGTCTTGATCAAATTAAGGCGTTAGTTAATCCTCCTTCTTCTTCACCTGAGCCAGAGGTTGCAAAACCAGATTCAACAGATATTCAGATTTTTCAATATACTATTCATAAATATGCTGATGGACGTAAAGATTATCCTTTTAAAGCATGGATATTTAAAAGAATAGCACTCCCAGATACGGCACAATATACAGGTAATCCTAAATATGAAGGAAATTCTGTAACAGGATATAAAGAAAAAGTGCGTTAATAATAAAACAACGATAAATATGAGAAAAATTTATTATTTAATAATTGTATTATTGGTGTATTCATGTAATTCACACAATAAACATGTGATAGAATATTATCCAAATGGAAACATAAAATGTGAATATGACACCATTGGAAATGGTGTTAAAAATGGAGTCTTAAAATATTATTATGAGACAGGAAAGATTAAAGAAAGAATTAAATATTACGAAGAAAAAAAAGATGGCTGGGATGTTAATTATTATGAGAATGGAAAGATTAAGGATAGCAGTGAATATTTACTAATTTATAAAGAAAACCATCAAAGACTGGATATCTTGTATGATAGTATCAATGCAGATAAGAAAATGAGTTATCATAATAGAATGTACCGTTTTGATGAAAAAGGAAATTTAATTAATCAAATATCTTCTTTTTATACAATAAAAATGAATGACACAATCTCTTTGGGAGATACCTTAACCTTTCGTTTCGAACTTACATGTCCAGAGTTAAAGACAGCTGAGAAAGGGAGATTTATCTTTGAATTGAGAGACAGTAAACAAGGTAGTTGTACGCATGTAAAACCACCAGATGCTAGGATAAACATTTCTAAATATTATCCTACAACAAGAGGAGTAGGATATATTTATGGATTAATGATGGAAATTGATGATCCGAATAAGAGTTATTTTATATGGTATATAAAAGAAAAATATTTTGTAAAATAAATAGGGTAGTGTATCAAATTTGGCGATAAGGATTTAATTTGTTGAGAATCAATAAATATAAAAAGTAAAAGGTGGGATAAAATTCTGCCTTTTGCTATTTTAAACTGTGTTAGATAAATATATATATCTTTTATCATTTCCACAGTTTTCTAGACGGTCTCGATAAATTCTAGACTTAACAAAAATAAGCTGATATACACCTCGAATTTGGACACTCCGCACTACAAAAGGACACTCGACATAATCAATCGGACATTCGACACAAGGTTGGAAACTATTGTCAGGTAGAAGAATAAATATAATATAATGTAACCGCTGTCAGGGTTTTTCCTTCGACTCCGCTCAGGAAACACCGCTGACAGGGTGGAAAGAAAAATCAACCTTTACCCTAACTCCTGTTACAATAATCTATATTAACAAAAGAGAGCTGACTTAATTTAAGTCAGCTCTCTTTTGTTAAAGCTCTCTCTTACAAATTAACTACTCCTTTTTAAAAAGAGTTTCTGAAAGAAATTCAGAAATGGAGCAGATTTAAACAGACCCGAAATAAAAGATAGTCCTGCAAAAGTAAGTGCAATGGTGAAAACTACACCAGTTAGGATCTTTGTTAAACACAAGGTCAATAGAATTAACCCAACTGCCAATCTGATGTAACGCGAGGTGTTACCAATGTTGTTAATAATCATAGTTGTAGAGTTTAGAGGGTTGGACTTATTTTATTATTATGTAAACTGATGGCTGGTTAAATACAGTTTAAATTTAATATATTATATACATATTTCCTAAATGTTATTAAACACGGATGCAAAACATTAATTTAAATAAATCAACTTTTCATCTCCGTTAAGCGTAGCATAGAAATCAAAGGTAGGCAGTTTGGCGAAGCGTCTCGCTTCATCATTGTTAAAAGCAAGGCTCATGCCTTGGCAAAAGCGAAAGCTTTAGTTCTAGCCAAACAGGGAATATAACAATAAACTCTCAGCGCTTAAAGAAGGAAGTTACCCTGACAGGGTTGGGAGAAGAAAAACCATTTATCCCTTACTCAACACCTTATGTCCAATTCTACATCTTAGGCATTTCTTATCATCACAATACTGTTTCTTTAGTTGAATCAAGGCTTGCGAGTCGAAGGCGGATGTAGCTTTTATTCCTAGTAGACTCCAGTTTTCGGTAATGTTGTTCTTTTCGGCAGGTAGTTCTTCCAAAAGGCTCAAGGCTATGTCTTGCAGGGCTTCGTTTTGCTTGCTTTGTCCATAGCAAAAGAGGAAGGGCACCACGGTATTTATAAGCAGAATATCAATAGCAGTCTTTCCTAGCTTCTTTGACTTTACAGGGCATATTTCCCCAAACAGATAATGTGACATCCAATAGTCAGAAGGTTCGCAGTTAAATAGCTTTTGCAGTTCTCTGAGGCTTGGGTTTTCCACTATCTTGGAGAATAGCTTGGAGGACTGATGCACCAAAGCAGCAAACTGTGCAATGCGTAAATACGGAAAGTTAGTAGGGCGAAGGCGTAGCATCTTCCACAATTTACCATCTATAGGAGTGAGATTAAATTTGGCTTGCAGAAAATCATATTCCTTTTGCAAGGAACGTTGATACACATCGGGTTCTTTCTTTTTTAGTTGCAACAGTCCCGATTGTCCGAAGAGCAAGGCTTCGATTTGAAACAAATTGTCTTTGTGCTTGCCCAGGCAGGAGAGAGGCAATGATTTTGCCAGTAGTTCAAATGCATCGCTATTGGTGCTAAAACCAAAACTGCGTGCTAAGATGATATAAAATGTTTCCTCCCAATTATTCTTATTTTCTTCCAGCAGGTTAAAAATGGCTTCCGATTTATTTGTGAGCCGTTCGGTAAGCGCTGCACTAAGACATGAGTGGATAAAGATATCGTCAACCTCGTTCAGTTTATTAGCACAAGGCACCCATTGGGTATTTGCCAAGAGTTCTTCGTAGCGTTGTTCTATCTCGGTAGGGAATATAAGTTGTGCTTGTGGAATGGCTTCGCCGTTGGAGCGATAAATAGGTACATCGATATAATTTACCACATGGAGGATAACGGAGTCGTACACGGTGTCTATATCATGCTTATGCTTTATCCAGTCGGAAGCATTGATATGAACCTCCACATTACCTGCCCACAGGGTATCACCAATCTTTAGTTTGGCATTAAAGAAATCGGGGCCGGCATCCGTGTTTAGTTTGCCGGGGTCAATAACTTCTATTGTTTCTCCTTCGGCAGTCTTTAAGGCATGTGCTGTATATAGCTTGTGTTGCCAGATGTAGTGGAGGAGTTTCTCGTTCATGGAAAGTTACAAGTTAATAGCTACTAGCTATAAGTTGAATGTAATAGAAAAACAAAGACGCTAAGACACGAAGAATAATTAATGATATATCTTAGCGTCTTTGTGTCTTTGCGTTTGTCTTAAAGTTATATTTCTTATAATTGAAAAATTTATATTTAAATCAACCTTTTTTACTTCTTTCTTTTCCCTCGTAACTTGTAACTAATAACTTGTATCTATTTTACAATAGTCCGAATGCGTATCCTTCTTTTTGCCAAAACTCAATGGCCTGAGGAAGCACAGCTAAGAGATTTTTCTCAGCCTTTACCGAATCATGAAAAACAACCACCGAACCTTGTCTACTCATTCTTCGGACGATATTCATGATAAACTCCGGACTGAGTGTTGAGTTGTAGTCTCGTGTAATCAAATCCCAAAGAACCACTTTATAATCCTTGCACAATGCTCTCAATTGAGAAGGCTTTATGCGACCATAAGGTGGTCGAAAAAGCTTAGAGTCAATATGCTTAGCTGCCTCCGTCACATTGGCTATATAATCAACTTTACTACATTCAAAGCCCTTAAGGTGATTGTGAGTATGATTTCCTACAACATGTCCTCTAGAAAGCACATCCTGATAGATTTTAGGAAAATCAATCACATTTTGTCCAACACAAAAGAACGATGCTTTGATTCCGTAAGTATTTAATATATCCAATACTTTTGGAGTAACGTCAGGTGTTGGCCCATCATCAAATGTAAGATAAATAACCTTTTTGTCCTTATCAATCCTCCAAACAGCTCCTCTATAAAATGCTCTAAGTGTTCCGAGCGGTCTTTCAACAAACATTAATTAGAGAATTTCTTTAAGATTGGCATATATTTACTAACTATCAAATCTCTTTTAGCTTCTCTACATTGAGATAAAACGCTTCCTAAGATACGAATGTTTTGTTCTACATCTTTTTTGGAAGCATCAATCATCTTTTGACTTGATAAAGAGGAATACCAGCTTATATTCTTCACACAATTGCTTGCTAGATCTTCCATAATGGCATCGCCTTTTTGAGGTTTGCCAAGAGTATAATATTGAGAAGCAAGAAGTGCTGAATAGTAATCATTACTAACCGTTTTTGAAGGTATTACTTTCATGCAATAATCTAAGGCGACTAATGCTTTTGCATTTTTCTTTTCTTTAATTAAAGCATCCACCAATTGATAAAACATTAGACGGAAAGTTTTACACATACGAAGATTGTTTTCATCCAAATACACTTTTGGATTTTCAATACCTCCCCATTTAAACTTATGAATCATATTGTCAAACATCAAATCGGTATCCACTCTACCTCCGGAACCTTTTCTACCCATAGGCACAATACGATAAGCTAGTCCTTCTAATTGGAAGTTGTCTCCTAAGCCCATATAATAATCATCGCCAACAGTTACAGAGAAATAAATTGGGCGTTTCCAGTTGTTTTGCGATAGCATTTCTAATATCATCAATTCGTGCTTCAATACACGACTTCCTAATTTAATCTTAAGTTGAGGTAAAATGCTGTCTTTAAATTCAGGTTTTACTGCACCAACTTTAAGCACTTCTTCTTTGTCTATTGGCAAAACCAGATTACTTGTTGGGAAAGCAGCTACTCCATTACTCAATAATTGAGGGTTTAGTACAAAATCATGAATGGCTGTTTTTACATCCATACTTGGGAACTGAGGTAAATCATATACCTGTGCCATATCTCTGGTTCCTTGCACATATTGATAACGTTTCCAAGTGATTGGTAGAGGTTTTGATTCATAGGCTTCACGACGCATTTGGTCTATGTACCAATCCGTTTGCAAGTAACTTAAATTACAAACACGCACATCACGACGAACTCCTTCTACTTCTTGTAAATACCAGAGAGGGAAAGTATCGTTATCCCCATTGGTAAAGATGATGGCATTTGGAGCACAAGATATTAGATAGTTGTATCCAAAGTCACGACAAGTATATCTGCCTGAACGATCATGGTCATTCCAGTTTTGAGAAGCCATTTGTGCAGGAATTATAAGACAGACAAGAGTTGCAAGAGTTGCTGCTACAGCTTTATTCTTTAATCCTTTTTCAATCAATTGAGCTAAAGCAAGAACACCGAGCCCTATCCAAATACTAAACGCATAGAAGGAGCCCCCGAAGGCATAGTCTCGCTCTCGAGGCTGATAAGGGGTTTGGTTAAGATATATAACAATAGCCACTCCTGTCATGAAGAAGATTATGCCTACAAGCCAAAAACTTTCTAGCCCTTTTTTTCCTCGATTAAGTTGCCATATCAATCCAATAATTCCAAGTAATAAAGGAAGTAAATAATATACATTCCGACCTTTGTTGTTAAGTTGTTCTGGAGGCAAATTGCTTTGATTTCCGACTAAGATATTGTCTATAAAAGGTATCCCCGTAATAAAGTTGCCTTTATCTATTTGACCGTAGCCTTGCATATCGTTTTGACGACCGACAAAATTCCACATAAAGTATCGACCGTACATGAATCCAACTTGATAGGTAAAGAAGAATCGAAGATTTTCGGCAAATGTTGGTATTGTAGCTGTACCTTCTTGTCCGCAGGTATTATATGTAATTTCTTTCCCTGTTATCTCTCCCCAATCTTTATACGCACTTATATGCGATTCTTGTGTGCTAAACATACGAGGGAAAATGGTACAAAATTTATCGTCGTATACGTAGTCTTCTTTTACACCGGAAACAATATATCTATCTTTATCATTTGGATTCATTTTTTCTTGTAGTGTCCAAAGAGTCTTAACAGTATCAATAGCCGGTACACAACGGTCTCCCTCAACATTTCTCTTTACTTCTGCATTGTAATACGGACCGTAAAAAAGAGGTCTATCTCCATATTGTTCACGGTTCATATAGCTAGTGAGAGAAAAAATATCTTCAGGAGAGTTTTGATCCATTGGAGGGTTTGCCATTGAACGAATAACAACCATGGCATATGAAGAATAGCCGATAACGATACATGTAAAACAGATAAGCATGGTGTTAAGTAGGCGAACATTGATGTTTTTCACAAAATAGAATACGGCAATTAGTCCCAAGATAACAAGGACACCTAACCAAACGCTTTCTCCGATAAATGGAATTCCTAACAATGTAAAAGAAAGGATAAATGAAATTTGTATTCTAATAGGACTCTTTTCGGTGAAGGTTTCGTAAATAGACCAAGCGAGGCTTCCCAATAACAAAGAGCAGTAAAATAAAACACCTGAGTTAATTGGAAAACCAAATTGGTTTACAAATAGTAAATCAAACCATGATGCAACTAATAGTAACCCAGGAATTAAGGCATACATTAATGCGGCTAATGCTCCAACAGAAGCGAACAAAGCAATAATTGTACCTTTTGTAGTAACTGGAAATTTTCTGAAGTAATATACAAGACCCAAAGCTGGAATGGTTAACATGTTTAGAAGGTGAACCCCTATAGAAAGCCCCATCAAGTAAGCTATAAGTATTAACCATCGGTCGGCATGTTCTTCATCCGCAACTTCGTCCCATTTAAGAATAGCCCAAAAGACTATTGCCGTAAACAAAGCCGAAGTGGCATATACTTCTCCTTCGACAGCTGAAAACCAAAATGTGTCACTAAATGTATAGGCTAAAGCTCCCACCAAACCAGCACCTAAAATGCCAACAGTTTGCCCAAGCGAATATTTCCCATCAGTTGGGGTAATTAATTTGCGTGCTAAACGCGTGATAGTCCAAAATAAAAATAAGATAGTAAATGCACTTGCTAGAGCAGAAAGCGAATTTACAGTGCCCGCTACTGTTTTAGGGCTAGAGGCAAACAAAGAAAATAAACGCCCCAAAAGCATAAAGAATGGTGCACCGGATGGATGCCCAACTTCTAAGCGGTAGGCTACAGTAATAAACTCAGGACAATCCCAGAAACTAGCAGTAGGTTCTTTAGTAAGCAAATAAGTTGCTGCGGCAATAGCAAAAGCTACCCATCCGAAGATGTTGTTGAATAGTTTAAAGCGTTTCATTTACAATTGATTTTGATGAGGCAATATTTCTATTAAAAAAGGCGCTCAAAGATATAAAAATTTAACGATAAGAAATAAAACGATTGTATTTTTGATTAGGATTCTGCATTTTAATAAGAAGTTAAATAAATATTCTATTTTTGTATAAGTAAAAATCTAATACACAATGAGAAAACTCCTACTTCCAATTTGTTTATTGAGCATAAGTACTCTCCTTTTAGCAGGGATAAAACCTGCGGTTGCACAAACTATTCTTGGCAAAACTATATGTGGTTATCAGGGTTGGTTTAATTGTTATGGTGATGGTTCACCTGTTGCGCGCTGGTTTCATTGGTCAAATGGCACTTACCAATCTAATACCGGAATGCCAACCGCTGGAGCTATTAAGTTCGAGGTTTTTCCGGATATTTCGGAATATACCCCTGCCGACCTTTATACTACAGGTTTTGCACCACTAGGCAATGGCTCAGTCACTAAACTTTTCTCTTCCTATAAACCGAATGTAATTGACAAGCATTTTGAGTGGATGCAGCAATACGGTATCGACGGTGTAGCTTTACAACGCTTTATCAGTGAAACTTTTGATGGGGTTTTTAAAGCAAATAGAGATTCGGTGGCTACTCGTGTAAAACGCTCTGCCGAAAAACATCAACGCATTTTTTATTTGATGTATGATATCAGTGGAATGGATGTGTTGAAATTTGATTCCATCAAAACTGATTGGCAAAACAATATGGTGGGTAAATTACACCTTACCTCCTCCGATTATTATTTGTATCAAGATGCTAAGCCGGTTGTTTGTTTGTGGGGATTTGGTTTTACCGACCGTCCCGGAGATGCTGCACAATGTTTGGATGTTATTAATTGGTTTAAAGCCCAAGGTTGTTATGTGATAGGTGGTGTTCCTAGCAATTGGCGCACTTGTACAAGTGATTCTAAAACGGGATTTGAGAATGTATATAAAGCGTATGATATGATTTCGCCTTGGAGCGTTGGTCGATTTGGTAATAACACGGATGCGGATAATTTTAAAACAAATTATCTAGTGCCCGATTTGGCCTATTGCAATACCAATGGTTTGGCTTATCAACCTGTTGCTTTCCCAGGTTTCGCTTGGTCAAATTGGAATGGAGGAACAAAGAATCAAATCCCTCGGAATAAAGGTCAGTTTCTATGGAAGCAAGTTGAAAATATATATTTATCGGGTATAAGTTGTATGTATGTTGCGATGTTTGATGAATATGATGAAGGGACAGCAATTGCCAAAATGGGCGATAGCTATTTTGATGTACCTACCGATCAATATTTCCTTACTACAAGTGCAGATGGCACATATTTATCTTCTGATTTTTACTTACGCCTTGTAGGAGAGGCAACTCGAGTAATCAATAATACCAGTCCATTCAGACTTGGTGGTGTGCCTATACCTTATTCTGTTGGGCCACTTTGGTTTCGAAGTAGTTTTGAAAATACACTTGATGCGATGCCTAATTGGGTGGATTCTAATGATCCGAGTACAACTTCTACCAATATAATAGGTTATGGTGGTTCAGGAAATCCGGAGTGCTCCGCGGTTCAAGAACCAACAAAACATGTAGGAAATTATGCACTTCGTTATTCAGGTAGAGATAATAGCACAAGCAGTTCATTTGCTTCATACAGAGTTTTTGATGTAGATATTCCGGTAAATGGCAACTCGGTATTGAGTTATTGGGCATACCCGCAAACAGACTTAGCACGTTATATGACCGTAGATTTAGTATGTACCGATGGCACTAAACTCACTCAAACAACAGCAACTGATAAAACTGGTATTTCAATGAATACAGGAGCTAAAGGAACAATCAATCAATGGACAGAAATAGAGTGCCATATTGGTTCGTGGTTGAATGGAAAAACTATTGACCGTATTATCTTGAGTTATAATCATGATCCGGAAACCGGTGATTTTAGAGGTTATATTGATGATGTGTTAATCTCAGAAGAAACAGTGTCTACAGGTGTTTCTACAACTAAAAGCATCCAAGAAATCAGTGTTTATCCTAATCCGGTAACTGGTTCTGTTTGTAACCTAGTTTTTCCTTCGGAACTAATAGGCAAAAAGGTTCAAATAACTATTTTTGATTTGTATGGAAAACAGATTCTTGCAGAATCCATCTTGGCACAAGCAAAAACTGAGATCTCTCTTTTCTCATTACCTTCAGGTATTTATATCGTTTCCTTTGCAGATCCTCAGGTAAAGAGATTTCTGAAAATTATTAAAGAATAGCATTAATACGACAACTGGCCCTTTAAAAGGGATATAGGATAGACATTACTTCTTTATGTGTGAATAATGTAACTTTTTTAAAAAATTATATAATGGATATATACTGAAAGATACTCAACTTTGTAACTGATTTATAAAATTTAAACAATTAATTAATAGGAGGGTATTATTATGAAGTATTTAGTATTATTGGGAAGAATTCTTTTTTCAGCCATATTTTTCTTTTCTTCTTTTTCTCATTTCATGCCGTCAACAATTGCGTATGCCGCAGGACAAGGCGTTCCTTTTGCAGGATTCTTAGTTCCGGCTTCTGGCGTTTTGGCATTTGTGGGTGCCGTGAGTATTATTATTGGCTTTAAAGCAAGATTAGGCGCATTGGCTATTATTGCCTTTCTAGTTCCGGTTACCCTTATGATGCACAACTTTTGGACAGTAACAGACCCTATGATGCACCAAATGCAAATGATAATGTTTATGAAAAACATATGCATGTTAGGAGGAGCTATTTTAATCACCTATTTTGGAGCTGGTCCATTAAGCATTGACAATGGTATGAACGACAATTGTTGCGAACCGGAGAAAGAAGAAAAGGAAATGTAGTTTTACTTTAGATATAAAAAATAACGGCTTTAAGTTTTGTATTTACAGACTTAAAGCCGTTTTTATTTACTCTCCAAAACGGTATCCGATACCTGATTCTGTAATTAATAATTTTGGTTTAGCAGGATCATCTTCTATTTTTTTTCTTAGTTGAGCCATAAAAACCCGCAGGTATTGTGTTTGTTCTATATACCCATAACCCCAAATCTCTTTAAGGATAAATTGATGCGTGAGAACTCGACCTTCATTTTTAGCTAAGAGGGCGAGAAGCGAAAACTCGGTAGATGTGAGCTTGATTAGCTCGTTGTTTTTCTTGGCTGTATGGTTGGGCAGGTCAATACTTAAATTTCTAAATGTAAGAATGGGATTATTTTCAGTATCTTTTGTTTGGCGAATGGCAGAACGGATACGCGCTAACAGTTCGCCTGTACGGAAAGGTTTAGATAAATAATCATTGGCCCCATAATCCAAGGCTTTCACGATGTCTTCTTCAGAACTCCTGGCAGATAAAATAATAATGGGTTTGGTATACCATTCACGCAACTTTTTGAGTACCACCAAACCATCTTCGTCAGGTAATCCTAAATCGAGAATGATAAGTATGGGATGTTGAACCGCTGCCGCAGCTAATCCTTCCTTACCAGTTGAAGATTCGCCAATGCTATAACCGTTAGCTGACAGCGTGATATTTAATAGACGGCGTATTTGTACCTCGTCATCAATGACAAGTATTCTCTCAGTAGTCTCCATTCAGAGGTGGGTTAGAAAATGTTATTTGTTTAAATGTTCGAAATTTCTGTGGGAATCTTTATAGTAAATATGGCTCCTCCATTTGCTCTGTTCCCTGCTATAACAGTTCCGTTATGGGCTTCCACAAAACCTTTTACAATGGATAAACCTAAGCCTGTTCCACCGGCTTTAGCCCCATGGCAACGATAGAATTTATTAAATACGAAATCAATCTCTGAAGGAGGAAATCCTTCACCTCTATCCATTACCTGAATCATCAAAAAACCATTGTCATAAAATATTTTGAGGCGAATATTGGTTCCTTCAGGTGCATGCTGGGTAGCATTAATCATTAGATTATAAATGACCTGCTCCATTAACCCAAAATCGAGTTGAACCAAAGGCATGTTTTCCGCAATAACAACATGTACACCAAAAGGATTGAGTTCTTTTGAAAGTGAATTTACCACTTTGTTGGTTAAATCGTGCACATCACACCAGTCAATTCTTGGTGTAATACGACCAGATTCCAAGCGAGACATGTTCAACAGATTCTCAATCAGCCTATTTAATCTTTCCGATGCTTCATTCATTTCGGAAAGGAGTGCCCGACGAGTCTTTTCAGGGTAATTTTGAGAGAGTAAGGTGTCCGAAGCACCCATAATTGTTGCCACCGGGATACGCAATTCGTGGGAAATGGAGTTAAACAAAGTTTTGTAAAGCTTGTCCGATTCGTCCAGTATCTGAGCTTTATTTGCCATTTCCTTTAGAAATTCGCGTTCTAGTTTATTCGCTATTTGGGTAAGGAATGTGTCCCAAAAAAATTCCATATCACCGGTAAGTTTCTTTTCCATGCTTGTCATTAATACACCCGGATTGATGCTATTTCCCATTAAAGGATAGAAGGTATGCGAAGAAGATGGCAGTGTATCAGTAAATTTTCCGGCTTTAGCATGGTGTTTAAAAGTCCATGAAGCAACACTAAATTCATTGCTTGAAATGCTCTTAGAGTCTGGTTTTATCAAGTCATTTACTCCATTTTGTAAAATAAATTCAGTATCAAATCCAAAGTGTTTTTTGATATTTGTTACGGAAATTTTCACTACATCTTCAAAACCAATAACTTGGTTAAGGTCTTTGGTAAGTTTAAAAAGAGCACTGGTTCGTTCTTCACGCATACGGGTTAGACGTTCCTGTTTTTTAACCCGGGCAGTGAACACGGCATTTACCATGGCAATAATGAAAAACATAGCAAACATCAAAATATCCTGTAACCGGTCAATATGAAAAGTAAATCGGGGTGTTATAAAATAATAGTTCCAAGCCATGGCAGCCAAGGTAGAACCTAAAAGTACCGGTCCTATTTCCATAAATACTGCCATGAGAGAAACCTCAAACAGTAGAATGTATGAAACAATTTGATACCCGGATTGTGGAATAAGAGTGTAGAGTCCTAATATAGAGAGAATAATAGATAAGAAAACGGTTATATATTGCCCCCAACTAATAGAAACAAAGGAAGGCAGTTTGAATCGAGTTTTTTGAGATTTGTTTTCTAATCCTAAAATGTATAAATCAATATCTCCGCTTTCTTTAATCAAATTGGATATGAAGCGATTGGATTTATATAAAGAAAAAACACTACCTACACTTGATTTTCCAACAATGATGTGGGTAATATTTTCTTTCATAGCAACACCCAAAAGGGTTTGCACCAAATTAGTTCCCGAAGTTGTGATGAGTTCAGCACCTAATTGTTTAGCTAATTGTATGTTTTTTGCTAGTTGGTCATTTTGTTCTGGAGTAAGTTGATGTTCTGTTTGAACATACACTGCAAGAATCGTAGCTCCCATACTGTCGGCCAAGTTTTTAGCATAACGCACTAAACGACTGGAATTTGGGCTGGAGCTAATAGCGACCATCAAGTGAACACCGGATTTCCATGGACCTTGTATCCGTTTGAGGTGCATGTAGTCGCGCAATTGCTTGTCCACACTTTCAGTAGCAATGCGCAATGCCATTTCGCGTAAGGCAGTGATATTTCCTTTGCGGAAAAAGTTTTGGATGGCTTCTTTGGATCGGTCGGGTGTGTAAACCTTACCTTCCGAGAGTCTTTGGAGCAATTCACTTGGAGTAAGGTCAATAAGCTCTATTTCATCTGCCTTTTCGAAAAAATCATCAGGCACAGTTTCGCGTACAATGATCCCTGTGATTTGTGCTACCGTGTCGGCTCTACTTTCCAAGTGTTGCACATTCACTGTAGTAAATACATCAATTCCGTTGTCTAATATTTCCAACACATCCTGATATCGCTTGGCGTGTCGACTTTCGGGAGCGTTGGTATGTGCAAGTTCATCTACTAAAACTAATTGAGGTTTGCGGGCAATGATGGCATCCAAATCCATTTCTTCTATTAAAGTGGATTTGTATGCGTATTTTTTGCGATCGACCTTTTCTAGACCTTCCGCTTGATCCATTGTTTCCTTTCGGCTGTGGGTTTCTACAATACCTAT
>Ga0265338_10006130_pt1 | contig 15429 bp, 10 predicted proteins | sample 42126metaG_FD_193579 | JGI IMG/M metagenome (GOLD analysis project Ga0265338, IMG submission 193579) | Rhizosphere microbial communities from Carex aquatilis grown in University of Washington, Seatle, WA, United States - 4-21-26 metaG | ecosystem: Host-associated > Plants > Roots > Rhizosphere... | reverse complement strand
GGATCTTCACCGTCGGCATCGGCACGGCGGCGGGCGATTTGATCCGCGTGACGGATGCGAACGGCAATTCGGATTACGTCCGCGACGGGCAGGGCAACGTCGTGAAGTCGCATCTCGACGAGTCGTTGCTCCAGCAAATTTCCGGTGCGACCGGCGGGTTTTACCTGCCGTTGCGCGGAGCCAACACGATTGACACGCTGTATGAACGCGGTCTGGCGCCGTTGCCGAAATCGGAAGGCAAGGAGCGGCTGGTGCGGCGTTATCACGAGCAATATCACTGGCCGCTGGCGGTGGCGATCCTGTTGTTGCTGGCGGAAATGTTCCTGCCGGAACGGAAAAATGTGAAGTTGCCCAAAGTCCAGAGTCCACAGCCCAAAGTCGAAGCGACGGCGCTTGCGACGCTGATTGCAATTTTACTGCTGCCGACTGCCGCGAACGCTTCGCCATCAAGCGCGTTGCGTGATTACCGCGCCGGCAATTTCACAAACGCGCTGACGGAATACGAACGGCTGGCGGAAGTGAAAACAAACGATTTGCGATTTCTTTTCAATGCCGGCGCCGCGGCGTATCGCGCGACGAATTTTGACCTGGCACAGAAACTCTTCCAGCCGGTGACGTTGTCGCCGGATTTGAAGCTGCAGCAGAAAGCATTTTACAACCTCGGCAACGCACAATTTCAACTGGCGAAATCAGCGGAGGATTTGGACGGCCTGCAGAAAGGACTGGAAACGACGGAGAAAACCTTCGAGCGCGCGGTGGCGCTGGATAAAAACGACGTGGACGCGGCGTTCAATGTCGCGTTCACGAAAAATATGATTGAGCGCGTTAAACAGCTTCGCGAGAGTTTGCGCCTCGCAAAGCAGCAAGCTGATGATGCCGTTCGTCGCGCGGAATTCCATCAAGCATTAGAAATTATGGAGGGGTTGATGCAAGGGAAAATTCCCGTGAAACAGTTTGAAGACTTCACCAAAAAATTGAAGGACATTGATGACATTGCGACTCCTCATCAGCCTTAGCCTGTTTTTGTTGTCATGGCAGAACGTCGGCGCGCAACTGGCGCCCGCCGATGATTTTTTCAACGGCGGCGCCCAGCTCTATATTTCCAACAATATTTCCGCGGCGCTGGAGAAGACGGAGGACGGGTTAAAATTCCATCCGAATGATGCGAAATTGAAAAAGCTGGAGGAATTATTGAAGCAACAGCAACAAAGCCAGTCGCAACAGAACCAGCAGAACCAGCAAGAACAGAACCAATCCCAGTCGCAGCAAAATAATCAACAGTCGAAGCAACAAAAATCGAACGGGCAGCAGAACCAACAGCAACCGAATCCATCGTCCAAACAACCTTCCCAACCGGACCAGCAGAAACCAGCGGACCAAAATCAGCCCGACCAGCAAAAGCAGTCGGAACAACAACCGCAAAAGGCATCCGGCGAGCCGGACGGGAAAAAATCGGAAGGGCAGGGCCAGGCTGCGGCACCTCAGGCAATGTCGCCGGAAGAGGCTCAACGGCTGCTGGATGCGCAAAAAGGTGACGAGCAATTTCTCCAGATGAAGCCACAACCTCCACCGGAAACCCCCAATAAACCCATAAAAGACTGGTAATCAGAATTGTTAATGATTATAAGTAGCTGATTTTCAATGTGTTGAAAGTTTGTTCGGGAAGCGATTTCTTCTTGAGTTTTGCCAAAATGGGGCTAATATGAAGCCGCGTCGGTCTTCTGGTGTGTGCGCTATCCCGAAGTTCAATGGGTGGGTGGACATTTATGCACAGGAACGACGCGGCTCGTTTGGCAGAGGATGTTTGTGAGTTTTTCTGAACCAAAATGAGCCGTGGCAGGTCTTATTATTATTTATGCTGAAGAGAAAACGAGCGGATCGGGGTAATGTGGCGCGAAATCATCGAAACAGCAGCCGGCAAAATGCCGGAGTGAAGCCGGTGCCCATGCGCCGGAGTTTTGTCATTTCCAGTGCGCGAAAAGACGCCGCGAAACCGCTGAAAACCAAACCGCAGGCGAACCCGGCTGGCTCCAGGGAAAAGCCGCCGCAGAACGGCCATGCGAACCCCGCGGCTTCGGCCCCCATTCAATCAACCGTGGATTTGACCGAGACGGTCCGAACCCTCCTGCATCTGGCGCAGGAGCATGGTTATATCACTTATGACGACGTCAATGACGTCTTGCCGGACAATCTCAGCCCCGAGGATCTGGATGCGCTGCTGACCAAGCTGCGGAGCCTCGACGTGGAAATCGTCATGGATCAGGCCGAGGCCGAACGCGCGGCCAAGCCGGCCGAGCCGGCCCAGCCGGCGGAGGAAGACGAGGATTCGCGCCTGGAAATCCTCGACGACCCGGTGCGGATGTACATGAACCAGATGGGCAAGGTGCCCCTGCTCACACGCGAACAGGAGGTCGAAATTTGCAAGCGCATCGAAGAGGCCGAAATGGAGATGAAGCGCATCGTGTACAGCCTCGGTTTCACCGCCAAGGAGCACATCGCCATTGCGGAAAAACTGCTCTCCGAGCCGCCGAAGGAACGCTTTGACCGCGTGATTGTGGACAAGAAAATTGCCAATCGTGAAGGCCATTTGCGCGACCTGCGCAAGCTCATCAAAAAGATCCGCGCCTTCGATCAAAAGGTGGACGCGAAGTATTTCCTGTGGCAGAAGGCGGTGCAAAAAGGCCGCAAGGAAAAATTGCAGCGTGAGTTGAAGAAACTCAGCTTCAAGCTGCAGGAACTCTTCATAAAGTTCTTTTACAAGCAAAAGGTGGTCGAGGAAATGATTGTTGTGGCCGGCAACGTCCATGAAAAATTCCAGGCCAGCCTGCGCCACATCCAGGAGCTGGAAGGACTGCGCACGACCGCCGAACGCCGGGCCACGATTGAGGCCGAGCACGCCAAAATCCAGACGCTGGAACAGTTCGTGCGGATGCCGCAGGACGTCTTTTTCAAGACGTTCAACGAATTGCGGGCTGCCGCCGAGCGCGGTTTGAAGGCCAAGACGCACATGGCCGAGGCCAACCTGCGCCTCGTCGTTTCCGTCGCCAAAAAATACACGAACCGCGGCCAGTCGTTCCTTGACCTGATCCAGGAAGGCAACATCGGGTTGATGAAAGGCGTCGAGAAATTCGAGTATCGCCGCGGCTACAAGTTTTCCACCTATGCCATCTGGTGGATCCGGCAGGCCATCACCCGTTCGATTGCCGACCAGGCGCGCACCATCCGCATCCCGGTGCACATGATCGAAATCATGAACAAGCTCTGGCGCGCGCAAAAGCAGCTCACCCAGGAGCTGGGCCGCGAGCCCACCCCGGAGGAACTGGCCGACGAAATGCACATGCCGGTGTCGCGCATCCACGCGCTCCTCAAGATGGCGCAGCAGCCGGTGTCGCTCCATGCGCCCGTCGGTGACGACGGCGACGTGAGCGTCGGCGATTTCATCGAGGACAAGACGGCCGAAAATCCGTCGGAAGTGACCAGCTACAGCCTGCTCCGCGAGAAGTTGAGCGACGTATTAACGACCCTGACCGAGCGCGAGCGCAAAATTCTCGAAATGCGCTTCGGCCTGCTCGATGGCTACGAACGCACGCTCGAGGAAATCGGCAAGATGTACAACGTCACGCGCGAACGCATCCGTCAGATTGAGGCCAAGGCGCTGCGCAAGCTGCGCCACCCGACGCGCGTCCGCCATCTGCAGGGCTTCCTCGAAACGGCCGAGCCGGCGTAACCGCAGGCAGAAATTCATTTGACCCGGGGTTGGTCCTGCACAGCGGGCACCGGCCCCGGGTTAAATTTTTTAGAACCTCGTCCGCACCGGGAATCCGCGGTATGGAGTTCCGCGTTTACGGGGTTCCGGCCGCCTGAAGGCGGAACTCCGAGCGCCCGGGTCGCTCTCGCCGGGAAAACCCTCACACCTGGATCGGCAGGATGAGCATTGGCCAGCCGTTCTGGTAGAGCCGGCGTTGCAGTTCAAACACGGTGTGGTTGTGCAGCCAGCGCGTGAGCAGGTTTTCGTCCTTGAACACCAGTTGCCCGGCAAAAAACTGCGCCTGCGTAAATCGCTGCGCCACGACATCGCACAGTTTCGCCGCCTCGTCCACCACGTCCGTGCCCAGGCCATAGTGCGCCTCGGCGTAAAACCCCTGCTGGCGCATATAGGTGACGTAACGTTCCACTTCGGAACGCGAATGTTCGCGGAGATTGTCCATTTCCGCGGCGCCCTTGAAACTGCCGGCGTCCACCACGCCCACCTGGATGAAAATGAAATTTTGATAGACCTTCGGAAACATCCGGATGACTGCCAGCAAGGTATGCAGGCCGAGGCCGTTGAAACCGTTGACCAGAAATACCGCGGTGCGCGCATTGGGATTGCAGTCCGGCGCGGGGACGTCCGCGCCCTTGAAGCTGCCCGCGTCAATGCCGGCGGCGGCGACGAGTTCATTGAGCCGGTGCAATTGGGTCTGCGTCTGCCGGTAATGGCGTTTGATCCAGAATGCGGCGCCAATCAGGATGCCGGTGACCAGCAGCGTCGCCCAGCCGCCCCGGAAAAATTTGACGACACAGAGCGAAATCAAAATGCCGCTGGTCAGGAGCAGGCCGAAACCGTTGATAAGAATCTTGCCCTTCCATTTGGGTTCCTTGGCCCGGTCCAGCCACCAATGACGCACCATGCCAAGCTGTGAGAGGCTGAAGGTGATGAACACGTTGATGCTGTAGAGGACAACCAACACCTCCACCTGGGCGCCGGTGGCCAGGACAATCATCAAGGCCGCAGCGCCCATCATCAGAATGCCATTTTCAGTCACCAGCCGGTCGCTCAGCGAGGCGAACCGGGTGGGCATCCAGCGGTCCACCGCCATGTTTGCCAGGATGCGCGGTCCGCCGAAAAATCCCGTCTGGGCCGCGATGAACAACAACGCGGCCGAGGAGGCCAGCGCCGCCACCACGAATATTTTTGCCGGTGTGACGGGCCAGTCGGCGGTCATCCGTTCAAACAAAACCGCGTTCAGCGTTTTGCCGTCCACGTGCTCGACGTGATAGAGCAGGTAGGTCAGCAACAATCCGCCGACGACCAACGACAACGACGCGCCCATGTAAACCATCGTGCGTTTGCCCGTGGCCACCCGTGGTTCACGCAGCGCGTTCAGGCCGTTGCTGACCGCCTCGATGCCGGTGTAGGTGCCGGCGCCAAGGCTGTAGGAACGGAGGATGACCAGGATGATTCCCCACACACCGATTTGCGAGGTTGCCGTCTGCACGTCGGACGCCACGCCGTGCGCGATGTTTGGCAATTCGCCGATATGCGAGGCGATGCCATAGACGATCGCTACCGTATAGGTCAGCACGAATACAAAGAAGATCGGCACCCATAACAACACCGATTCCTTGACGCCGCGCAAATTCATCAGCGTCAGAAAAATCACGACACCCACGGAAAACTTCACCTTCCAGATCTGCCACTCGATCGGAAGCAGGCTGAACAGCGCGTCCGCGCCGCTGGCCACGCTGATGGCGATGGTCAGCACATAGTCGCCAATCAAGGCGCAACCGGACACCACCCCGGCCGTGGGCGACAATAATTTGCTGGCCACGAGGTAACCGCCTCCGCCGCTGGGAAAGGCCTCGATGATTTGGGAATAGCTGGTGCAGATGACAACAATCGTCAGGATCGTGGCGGCCGCGACGAACAGGCTCAAGTACGTGTGCGTTTGCAAGGCCATGAACGCCGCCTCCGGGCCGTAACAGGACGACGACAATCCGTCCGCACCCAGGCCGACCCACGCGAACAACGCGATCAACGAAGTTTGATGGAACAGGCTTTTGTCGGAAAGGTTCAGCGCGCGGCCAATCACCACGTTTTTCGCCATGATCAGCCATTCGCGCAAATTCATACGTGTTGCCACAAGCCCGTCGTTGCCCAACTGAGTTTTGCCGGAGGTCGCGTCACAAGGGTTTTATTTACGCATAAACCGTGCAAATTTACAGCAAAAACCGCAGTGACGGATATTGGGAGTGCCGGTGCCCCGCACGCAGAATGGCGGGAGGTGAATCAGTTTTTTTCAATCAACCGGTAGCCCACGGCCGGTTCGGTGATGAAATGGTCGGGTTGCGCGGGGTTGACCTCCAGCTTCTCGCGCAAGTGCGCGATGTGGACGCGCAGATAATGCGTTTGCTCCACCGCCTTCGGTCCCCAGACTTCCGTCAGAAGCTGGCGGTGGGTCAAAACCTTGCCGGCGTGCGTCACGAACAGTCGCAGCAGCGAATACTCAATCGGCGTGAGCTTGATTTCCTGGCCGCGTTTCCGGACGACGCGCGCGGACAAATCCACTTCGAGGTCGCCGCTGCGAAAAACCGCCTCCGCACCCTGCGGCTGGGCGTGACGCAGCACGGCGCGAAGGCGTGCGAGCAGTTCGGCGCTGTTGAACGGCTTCGTCACGTAATCGTCCGCACCCGCGTCGAGCGCAGCCACCTTGTCGTCCTCGCGGTCGCGCACACTCAGGATGATGACCGGCACGCGGCTCCATTCGCGCAGGCGTTTCAGCACCTCCAGACCTTCGAGATCGGGCAGCCCGAGGTCAAGCAACACCGCGTCGGGCCGGCGCTGGGCGGCCTGGGCGATGCCATCCGATCCGGTCGCGGCATCGAAGACGCGATAGCCGTTCGCCTCCAGCGTGACTCGCAGAAGACGGCGGATCTGCGGCTCGTCGTCAATGACCAGGGCGACCGGCACGGTTTTGGTGGCTTCGTGATTCATCATCCCGGCTCGACGGCCGGAGGTTTCTCCGGTTGCGGAAAATTCAGGGTGAACATCACGCCGCCGCCCGGGCGGTTGGTGGCGGTGATGGTTCCGCCATGCGCTTCCACAAAACCTTTGACGATGGTGAGTCCCAGCCCGCTGCCGCCGGTGGGCGCGGTGGGGGCGCGGAAGAATTTGTCGAAAATGCGTGGCAGCCATTCGGGCGGAATGCCCGGTCCCCGGTCCGCGACACTCAACGCCAGTTGATCATTCGCCAGTTGTGCCGACACCTCGATCGGAGTGCCGTCGGGCGTGTGGTTGGCGGCATTCAGCAGCAGGTTGGCGAGGGCGTGCTGCACGAGGGAAAAGTCTAGCCGGACCAGCAGGGGCGTGGCCGGCAGGTCCAGTTTAACCGGGTGCGCCGCCAGTTCTCGCTGCAATTCGCGGAGCGTTGTTTGCATCAAGTCGCGCGCGTCGTGCCAGTCAAGTCGCGGACGGACCTGGCCCGATTCAAGCCGCGCCACGTCGAGCAGGTTGCCCACGACGCGGTTGAGCCGGGCGTTGGCCTCCTGAATCTCGCCGATCAACGCGCGCTGTGGTTCCGGCATCGCGGCGTCGGCGAGGGCGCTGGCGGCGCTGGTGCTCGCCGCCAGCGGCGTGCGCAATTCGTGCGAGATGGAGTTCAACAGCGTCCGGCTGAACTTTTCCGATTCGGCCAGCAGGCGTGCCTGTTCGGCGGCGGTGCGGAGTTCCACGCGGTCGAGCACCAGCGCGGCCTGACGCGCGAAGGTCTCGAGCAAATCCCGTTGCGCCAACGTCAGGCGTTTGTCCGGAAAACCCACCGCCAGGATGCCAAACCCCTTTCGGTCGGTGGCCAGCGGCAGATGCAGTGCCTCCGCGCCCGGCAAATTGTCGGTAAACCGTCCGGCGGCCTTTCGTTGCCGGAACGCCCAGTCGGCGACGCTCAGCTCCTTTTCCGACAGGGCCAGGGAACTGTCGGGATGGACAAAGAGCCTGTTGTTCTCGGGCAGGATGACGGCAACGGGGATGTGAAACACGCGGTTGATCTGCGAGACCAGCTGCCAGACGACCTCATCGCGCGAGCCGGCCTCGGCCAGATCGCGTGACATCTCGTAGAGCACCGTGGCCCGTTCCTCGCGGCGGCGCTCGGCCTCCTCCTGCAGCCGGATGCGCGCCACCAGCTGGCCGAGCACAATCGCCACGACAAAATACAGGCCGAACAAAATACCATCCTCGGGGTTGGTGATGATGAACGTGAAACGGGGTGGCAGGAAAAAATAATTCCATACCAGTGCGCTCAAGGCGCCGGCCAGCAACACCGGGCCCCGGCCCACCTTCAGTGCCAGCAGCACCACGACAAGCAGGAAAACAAATCCCGGCACGCGCGGGCGCGGGCCGATGAATTGCATGAGCGCAAAATTCAGGATGCCCGTGGCGACCACCGCGCCGGCGGCGAAGAGGTATTGTTGGGAATTGGAGGCCAGTGCCCGGTGCCAGATGCGCAAGGCGGGCGCGCTGCCGGCCTTTTCCGAACGGACGACATGCAGGTCAATGTCTCCGCTTTCCCTCGCCAGTCGCCGCAGCAGGCGGTCGCCGTGCAGCCATTCCAGCCAGGCGGTGCCGGCCGGTTTGCCGACAATGATCTGGGTGGCGTTCTGCGTGCGGGCCACGCGCAACAGCCCGCGCACGAGATCGTCGTCCGTGGTGGCGACAACCTCCGCGCCGAGTTCGCGGGCGGTGGCCAGGTTTTTTTCCAGCTGCGCCTGGGCGGCCTCCGTCAGCGGACGCGGATTCTCGACATGGACGGCCAGCCAGCGGCAGCGCAATCCGTCAGCCATGCGGCGGGTCCAACGGATGAGCGGTTCGGAATATGGTCCGGGACCCACCGCCACGAGCAGGCAATGTCCCGTCTTCCACGCGCCGGCCCCGGTTTGCGTCCGGCGGAATTCCCGCGTGTCCACGCCCACGCGGTCCGCCACGAGGCGCAAGGCCAGTTCGCGCAGCGCCGTGAGGTTGGCTTCGCGGAAAAAATTTTGAGCGGCGGCGGCGGCGCGGTCGGGCACGTACACCTTGCCTTCCTGCAACCGCTGGATGAGCTCGGCGGGCGGAAGGTCCACGAGCTCGAACACCGCGCCGTCCAGCACGCTGTCCGGCACCGTCTCGCGGATTTCCGCGCCGGTGATCTGGCGGACGGTGTCGGCACGGCTTTCGACGTGCTGGACGTTGAGTGCGGTGATGACGTCCAGGCCGGCGTCGAGCAGTTCGGCCACGTCCTGCCAGCGTTTCGGGTGGCGCGAGCCGGGGGCGTTCGTATGCGCGAGTTCATCCACGATGACCAGTTGCGGATGCCGCGCGAGGGTGGCGTCGAGATCAAACTCGGTGAGCGCCATGCCGCGATGTTCGAGCTGGCGGCGGGGGATTTCCGGCAACCCCCGGGTGAGCGCCTCGGTTTCCTTGCGGCCGTGAGTTTCGACGTAACCGATGACCACATCACCGCCGGCGTCAAGCTCGCGCCGCGCGGCTTCGAGCATGGCGTATGTTTTGCCGACGCCGGGACACATGCCGAGAAAAACCTTCAGCCGGCCGCGTTTTTTCGCGGTTTCTTCGCGCTGAAGCGAACTCAACAGCGCATCAGGATTGGGCCGGCTAGGTTCAGGCACAGCCCTGTTTAACAGAGTTCAGCGCCGATTTCAGCTTCAAAACGTCCGGGTTCTTTCCACTTGAAGCTGAAGGCTTTCCGCGCGGGATTTTGGGAGACCCTCAATGGAGTGTCGGCCGGTTTACTGTTGCGGCGGCTGGTATCGTTTCCGCAAATCGTCGGAAAGGTCGTCAAAATAGACCTTGGTCATCGCTATCCCGCCGCGGGAGGGCGTGTAGCTGATGATCATGCCGTCCGACTCCACTTTTTCCACCTGCACGTTTTTATAGACCGCCCCGGTGGCGGTCGAAATTTCCATGGTGGCCGGACTTGCCGTTTCCGGTGTGCTGGCCGGTTGCGTGGCAGCGGGTGCCGGGGGTGGTGTGGGTGTTGGTTGTGCCGCAGCCACCCGAAGCTGGACCGGTGCCGCAACTGCTTTCGTGGCGACCGCCGGAGCAACGGCTGCAGGAGTTGCAATCGCAGGTGCAACAGCGGCAGGAGCGACAGTCGGGGCTTCAACAACGGGAGTAATGTTCGTGGGAACGGCCACCACCGGAGCGATGGCAGCCGGCGCCACAGCAACCGGCGTGACCGTCGCGGGTGCTTCAGTTGTGGCCGTGATGGAGGCCGGCGTGACGTTTGTAGCGACCTCAATAGCCGGAGCAGCAGGTGCGACAGTCGCAGAAGTTTCAGTTGCCGGAGCGGTGACAGCGGGAGCCTCGGTGACCGGAGCAGTTTCCGGAGCTGTCGCGTTGGTGGTGACCGTTTCGGTTGTGTTGGTTGCCGATTCGACGGATTGTTCCACCGCAGCGACGATTGGCGCGGCGGCTTCGAGTACGGGAGCAACATTTGTCGGAGCTTCCGCCGCTGGAGTTGTTGTCACCGGTGCAGTTTCCGCAGTTACAGTATTCGTGGTGGCCGTGTCAGTTGTGTTGGTTGAAGTAACGACTGAGGAAACTTCCGCAACGGGAACGACCGGAGCAGGGGAATTCGTTGTCGCTTCAGTGCTGGCTTCGACAACTGGAACGACATTGGTCGGAGCAGCAACTGCCACAACATCGGTGGGGGCGTTGGTGGCGGTGACTTCAGCCGCCGGGGCCGTCACTGTATTGGTGACTATGTCGGTTATAGTATTGGTTGCTGAATCACTGGACTGTTCCACCGCAGCTACGACAGGCGCGGTCGGGACGGAACCTTCACTTCCAGAAACAGCATTTGTCGAAGTTTCAATCACCGGAGCGACAATTGCCGGAGGTGCATCAGTGGAAACCGTGGGTACAGGCACGGCTGCAGCGGAAGTGTCTGCAAGCGGAACGGCGGTAGCCGGAACTGCATCGGTGGTAGTTGGAACGACATTGGTCGAAGCAACTACTGCCGCAACATCGGTGGGAACGACACGGTCTGTCACTTCCGCCACCGGGGCTGTCACCGCGTTTGTGGTGGCCGTGTCAGTTGCATTGGCTGCCACTTCAGTGCTGGCTTCGGCAACTGGAACAACATTCGTCGGAGCCACAACCACCGTGGTATCGGTGGGGGCGTTGGTGGTGGCAACTTCCGCCACCGGGGCCGTCACTGTATTGGTGACTACGCCGGTTATAGTAGTATTGGTTGCTGAATCACTGGACTGTTCCACCGCAGCAACGACAGGCGCGGGAGCTTGAACTACAGGAGCAACATTCGTCTGAGCTTCCGCCACCGGAGCGACAATTGCCGGGGAGGCATCAGTGGAAACCACAGCTGCAGGCGCGGCTGCAGCGGAAGTGTCTGCGACCGGAATGGCAGCAGCCGGAACTGCATCGGTGACAACTGGAACAACATTCGTCGGAGCAACAATGGCCGTGACTTCGGCAGTGGAGACCGCAGCCGGAGCTTCGACAGTGGGAATGACGCTGGTTGGAGCAACCACTGCGGAAACTTCCGCAACAGAAACGGCGGTGGCAGGGGCATTGGTTGCCGATTCAGCACTGGCTTCAACTGCGGGAGCAACATTCGTCGGAGTCACAACCACCGCGCCGTCGGCAGGAGCGACCGGGACGGGAGCGTCGGCAACTGGAGTTGTTGCCGGGGAAGTTTCCGCTGGAGCGGTTTCCGCAGTCACCGCGTTGGTGGCGACCGCCTCGGTTGCACTGTTGGTGGATGGGTCGGTTTGCACCACCACGGTTTCGGCAGGTGCATTTGTTGCGGCTGTCGGCTGGGCTTGTTGATTGCCCAGATCCTTCAGAGTTTGTTCCAAAGCCGCGCGGGCGACGGCCTGGGTCGGGCTGTCGTCCGCCCGGACGGACAGCAGGCTCGCACCAAAGGCGGCGCACAATCCAAAAAAGATCCTGATTTTCATTAGATTTTTCATCTATCTCCGCTTCCTGCGAGCAGGCTCAAGGCCAACTAATTAAGTTATTGGCGGCAAATCAAGAATTACCGTTGTGCAGGTATCTGCTTGGGATGTCCGAGCGGCAGGTGAAAGGTTTATTTTCAACGCAAATTCGCCGTCTAAATCCCAAGCTCGGCGAATGTCCAAATAACATACACGGATGCCAGGCATTGGAATTGTGCTTTCAAATTCCGGTTCATTCGAACAATTGCCAGTTGACTCCGCCGCCGGGGTGCGGACATTTAGGCCATGAACAGCTCTCCACCGAAGCGTGACGGCAACCGGACAACGATGGCGGTTTTCTTCACGCTGATTTTATCCACGCTGGCTGTTCTGGCCGAGGTTGCGAATGAAACCCCGATTGCCGCATTGCTGGCTGGCGGCAAAATTTACACCAACGCCATCATCACCCGCGTGACTCCCGCCTACGTGGTCGTGAATTATCAGGAGGGGATTGTTCAGATACCCATGAGTGACCTGTCGCCTGCCTATCAGGACCAATTCGGCTACACACCGGAAAAGGCGGCACAGTTTCTGGATCAAGAGAAACAAAGCCGGAAAAAGGAGCGGGCCGCCATGCTTGCCCGGCAGGCCGCGCTCGATGCCCTCGCGGGAACGAACCGGCTGATCCGGATAACGGCCGTCAGTAACGACCCATCCTATCACAGCATTCCTTTCTGTTCCACAGACGGGATTGACGGCGGCATTCTGGTCGAGAATCTCCCCGATTCCGTGAGACAATTTCTGACCGGCTACGGCCAGTTGCAGGCGGACATCGCCAACTGTCACCAGCAGCTGGACAATATCAAGGTCCCTGACACCAACGCCCCGCCCCCACCACCGCAGATGGGCAAGGGCCTGATGGTTGAAAATGGGTCGAGTTTCGTGAGCATCGGCGGCCCGCCAAAAGACAACACCGCCGCCGTCCGCCAGAATCTCGAAGACCGGTTGAACGCGCTCAATGCCCAAATGGCGCAGGCGACGACCAACTACAATCTCTACACCACGATCATTGCGCGTCCCACCGGCGAGCTATATGGCGGGAAACCAATCTGGATTTGCACCGGGCTTCCGGCCAGGGGAACCAGATAGGCGCGGGGTCGGACCAGCGAGAGATTCCTCCGTCACGTTTTCTGTCGCCGCCGGTATAGGGAAAATCCTTATGCTCTGGGACCGACCGGCCCTATGGACGTGGGATTATTCAGCCCTACACACGCGCGGCGTTTGCCCCGATAGCAATGAATTCAGCCCGGTTGTAATCTGCTTCCGTGAATGCGATTACAAGAATTCAAATCGAGTTTGGCGAACCGGCGACACCGCGGCCAATCCCGGTGAGACTTGTGCCAGCCACGGCCTCCCTGCTGCCGGACGTGGTGTGGATGGACTCGTGGACCAACTCCAGCAGCTCGCCAGTGGATGCCGGTCTCGACCGCCAGTCTGGCGAGGCGGCGCAGAAGGGAGGCACACGATGAAAATCACGGTGGTTCAAGTTCCAGCATTGCATCAGTTGCCGCTGATTCAGATGCCGGATTCGAACATTGAAAACAGCGCCAACGACAGGGCATGGCGTCCATCCGCGTTTCTGACCCGCATCGTTGCGAAAGTGTGGAATGCCATCACTGCTCACGTGCCGGTCGGCTATGAAGATGGAACGGGGTTCCATTATGCACAGGATTCAGGAGCCGGAATCCAGAAACCGGCAGCCAAGAAATGGGGAGCGGCCCGGCCGGCTGGCAAAGCCTGCTTGCGGGCGCGATGGAAGGCGATGCGGACATCCAATTTAAATTCGGGCGGACAGCTGGTTCTTCAATGGGATCCTTCATCCCGGCCTCCTTACCGGCTGTCGCCCGAATTGTTTTCGGCCAAATCCCACCCACGTGATCCAGAAGCGACGGTTAGACGTCTGTCTCCGTTCGCCGGCACCAGAAGGACCAGCGCGCCCTGACACATTGATTTTCACGCCGGACGCTGGTCCCGGTGGTGCACCTTTACATCCACGCGGTGCAAGCGGAACCAAGGCTGAATGCCGGGATTTTTCCAACCGGAAATTTAACCGCCAGGAATACAACGTTGGGGCGAGGCTCCTGACGAGCCGGTTTGACTCCTTGGCGGCAAAGCAAAGCGAAGGAGGATCAACCAGTCCGCCAGCGCGGCCTGCCGCGCGAGGCAACGCCTTTTACGCGGACAGGATGAACAGGATTTTCAGGGGACGTATCCGCAAGTTTGTGTTTGGGTCGGTTATAGGTTTGTATCCTTTTGCTCCGGTGCCTGCCCCGGAACAAAAAATCGTTCACCAAACACGATGGCAAACTGGTTCATTGCCGTTTGCCATTAACCCGGTTGCGCGGTGAATTGAGACGCGCAACGTTTACTTGCGAAAAATCCCCTGCGGCTTACGCTTACCAGCGGCTTGAATGGGTGTGAATACAACCTTGCCAACTTTTTGGGAATTGCTCACGGCGAAGCTGGGACGGCAGCCGGAGTTGCTGGCGGTCGCGCGCGGCAACTGCGCGCGATGGCTGGGCGAAGGCCATAGTGCGCCGCAGCGCCTGCGGGAATGGGATGGGTTGCTGGCCATGGCGGAACAAAGCGAGGCTGGCCGGCGCCGGTTGCGGGAAGTGCTGGCGGGCGCCAACGAGGCGGACGCGCGGTTGCGCGAGTTCCATCCGTTCGCCGGCATTTTGACGCGCGAAGAGCGGCGGCAGGCTCGGGAATTATGCGGTTACCGGCATTGAACCATCTGTTGGGCGCCGTCCGGTCGCTCGCGCGCGCCGAACGAATTCGCGTGCTGGGGTCGAGCGCATTGCTGGCGAGCTTCCCCGAACTGGGCGAGGCCGGCGGACCGCTGGAACTTTCCTTTGACGCCGACCTGCTGATTGAACCCTGTGACGAGCAGCTCGCCGCGATGCTGCATGAAGCCGTGGGCGAAGGCAGCCTGTTTGCCCAGCGCACCGGTTACAACGCGGACATCCTGCGTCCGGAAATCAGCGCCACCCTGCCGCCCGGCTGGAAAACCCGGCTGGTGAAGCTGGGCGAATCAGACGCGGTGACGGCGTTGTCACCGGAAGATTTGATCGTGGTGAAACTGCGGGCCGGCCGGGCCAAAGACCTGGAACTTTGTCGCGCCCTGATCTGCCGACAGTTGGTCGCCGCGACCGTCGTGCGTCAGCGGTTGGAACAAACACCGCTCGACGAACGGGAAATCCGGCCAGTCTATGAACGGCTGCGGGCCGTTTCTTCAGAATAACCATCTGCTGGCGGCATGCCATTCGAGGACAGGCACCATGCCGATTTCAGCGTTCAGCCTTTTCCGTTCCCTCAACCCTCAGTTCTCCATCAGCGTGCCAACAAGATGAACAGGATTTTTCAACCACCAAGACACACAGGACGCCAAGGTGGGGCGAGGCTCCTGACGAGCCATTTTCTGACCCTCAACCATCAACCAACGACCCTCAACTCTTTTCAGACCGGATGAACAGGATTTTCAGGATGAACTTCAGCCTTTTCCCGACCCTCAACCATCAACAAACTGAACCACGGACCACACGAAAGGTGGGGCGCGTCACTCCGTGCGCGCCGCCGAATTAATTAACCGCAAAGAACGCAAAGGTGGGGCGAGGCTCCTGACGAGCCGTTTTGACTCTCAACTATCAACTCTCAACCACT
>Ga0265338_10006129_pt1 | contig 15434 bp, 26 predicted proteins | sample 42126metaG_FD_193579 | JGI IMG/M metagenome (GOLD analysis project Ga0265338, IMG submission 193579) | Rhizosphere microbial communities from Carex aquatilis grown in University of Washington, Seatle, WA, United States - 4-21-26 metaG | ecosystem: Host-associated > Plants > Roots > Rhizosphere... | reverse complement strand
CGCATTATCATAAGCATCCTCGGGATGTAAAAAGCTCCATAACATATTCATACCCTATCTCCTAAGGTTTAGCCGTATAAGCTACGTATTTAATGATAGCAGATGCGCCAGGGTCTGCACTAAAAGTCACCGTAAATTGATTAACTCCAGGTGTTACGGCCGTAATAGTTACTGGATTGCTCGATGACAATAGATTGACAACCACATAGCCATTTATTGTCAACCCTGGAACCGAAATAGCAATAGGTCCAACCCCGCCACCACCAATATCTACACTTTGAGCAGTAATCAAAAAGTTAAAGGCATTCTGCAATATATCAATATCCTGGTTTAATACATCTACCGTCGTCGAGAGCCACTGAAAGAATTCTTCTTCCAATATATAAATATGCTCTGGCGTCGCAATACTATCCTTGATTTTCTTAATACCAACCGATGGATCTACGTTTGGAAGATCAATTGGCGCCGCCACTAACCCTCCTCACCATCATAACTCCTCCCAATACAACAATAGGGACAGGACTAACGGCTACTAATTTGTAAACTCGATTACGAGAAGGACCCAATTGATACCAACGCATACGCCATTGATAAAATCCAGCCTGACTAAATTCAAGCTCATCCGCAAATTCAAATGAGATGCCACCATCATCAGAATAATAAAGCCCCACATTTGGCTTGTATAACGCATTATAAGTAAGATCACTTAATGATTGCGTATTGGTCCCTTCTTTAATCATAAAGGTGGGATCAGCAGGATCTGAATTTTCCGTTATTATGTACTTTCCATCTTCACTGATAATAAATGTCGTATTCTGATAGGGCGCAGTCGAGAATCTAATATTGCTATCACCAAATACGAAATCAATCTCGACATAGTTTGTTTCAAACTCTGCATAATTCTTTTCAGATATGATCGGCATAACCCGCTCATAACGCATGGGATATGCTAAATAAGAATCTGGCATATTAAAATCAGGCTGCAATGGATTTCTTATTTCATTCGTATAAAACTGACCCGACATCTCGTAAATGGTACCTTCACCATAAAGCGTAACTAGATGCTTATTGTTAAAAAATATATGACGCTGAATGCGATTACGCTCGCCATTTAATTCAATAATACGATTCCAGTCCTTAACTTCAAAATTGTATTCAATACTATTTGCGTTTAATTCCTGATCCAATAATCCAGTACCTGTGTAAACACCGCCTGATACTCGATAAAAAATAGTATTCTCATATTGATACAGAAAGCCCAAAGCATTACCTGATAAAAATGGGCTTTGATTGCCAAACATATTGGAATAATTCTGTAGTAAAACATCAACGGCCTTTGTGCTTATCTTCTCGGGCTGCCCACCAAAGCTAATCATAAATTGCAGCAAACCATCACTATTCTGCGCCAAAAACACTAATATGCCGAAATCAATGTCCAGTGATAAAGCATCAGCAATACCAAAGTTCCAGTTATAAGTTGAACTCTTTTTCCATGGGAAAGTAACGCCATTAGGCAACGTCGTTACAATGTTAGACCATACCCCTGTTACAAAATCACAGAATATGTAAAGCGTGTTATTCAGTACGCCCATCTGACCAATCATGCCGTCTTCCTGAGCAAATACAGCCGCACCCGTAACAGGTTTACTGCCCGTAACTGAGCCAACCGTAAAGGCCAATGCAGGATTAAATACCGCAGCAACACCTGCATCACTGCTAGGCGTCAACAAATTAATCTCAGACAAAAAAAACTGCGAACTATTCGCAACAGAAACTGTAATACGATTACCAAATGCCGCAATGTAACCAGGTTTCGTAACACTTATGACGCCAGCAGAATTTGTCGTCGTAACATTACCAGGCGCATTCGGATCAGTAATGACTGAAAAAGTCCCCGTATCTTCCTGGTAAACGTAAATCTTCTGCGAATCAACAAAACACGCAAATACAATGGTATTCACTACTAAATAAGCGAAAAATACATTACCAGCCGTTGATTGCAATGATCCGATCACAACTTGATTATATTGGGTATCAATACGATAAACCGCATTACCCACTACTTCATATTCGTAATTAATGCTTTTAAAGTGTCCGCGAGGCTCAGCAGGAAATACAAGAACATTGTTGCCCAGATAGTTAACATGAGCGCGTCCCATCGCGGGATACATGGAAAATGGACGCTTAGCATTATCAGCAGGCGTTATATACCAATTGGCCGCATCTTCAGGGGAGAATTGCTTAAAACGCTGGACGTTATAAGGCCCAATAACGGGCAAAGGCCTTGTATCAAACTCGCCATCAGGCATTTCCATCTCACGGGATGCTGACATTTTCTAAATCCCCGCTCTAAGTCGCCATGAACCATTTAAATAGCTCTCATTTCCACTATCAATGACTAAATCTGTTGTGCTCACTGACTCCATATTGTCCTTAGCTTCTTCATACATGGCTTCAAGTTTACTATCCCATGCCTTCGATCTACCCTTGTAATAGGCTAAATCCCTTGCTAAAGCGAATTTTAAATATCTTTTATAATAAAGTGGCAATGTATCTAGCGTGCCACCTTCCAATATCAGCGGCAGTGCAAATTTACCATAAACAAACAATTGATATTGTTGAGAAGGACCAGGATAAATTTGCATGGTCGTATAATCTAAATCATTTGTAATGATGGCAAATCGTGGCAACCCTATTTGTGGAAAGTATTTATATGACCCAAAGAAAACCCCTCTATCTTCATCAATTAGCGGATAATCAACACCATCTGAAGATAGCCACGCACGCTCTAAATTGGTTAAACGACCACCTGAATAGCTTGGCAGTGTCGTTCCATAACGAGGATCAGTTGCCCAACTGGTCGGCGGAACAAATCCAGCATCAGCAAATGTCACGAATAATTGGCCTATCTGAGCAGTTAATTCTATTTTCTTAGCAATCGTTAGCATTAATGAACTACTGCTATAATCTTGAATCAATTCATTTAAGAATTGAACGCCTTTCAACATATCATTACCGTGTAATGGTACCGTTGGGCTGCTAGCGCTAATTAATTGGTAAGCATCTTGAACAAAATCATTTACTGTCTGATAAGGCAACATCTTTCGGTTTCCTTATTTTTTCGGAAACATCAGGCTTTGACGCATACCAAATGCCACTTGTCGTCAAAGATTCAAATTCAGCATAAGAATCGGCTAATTTCTCATTACCTTGATTATCATAAACAAAAGCCCGGAAAGTCTTCTTATCAACCCATTGACCTAAATAAAATGCTTGATCAGACTTTGGTGATTTTTTATCTTGACCCATAATCCATCCTTAAAAAAAGCGGCCAACTGTAGAGATTGGCCGCCTAACGCCATTAAGACATTACAACAACTGCGAACTCAGGGTTAATTGCAACACCCGCGATTATGTCAATACGATCTAATTGAACATAATTACGAATATCCGCACCCAGAGAATAGGTCATCGCCATCTTGTAGAGGTCGCTATAAGATGTGACAGCCTCAACACCACCTTTCAATTCCTTGATTGGGGGTGCCGCAAATACGATAGCTTGATTATGGAAAGCCATCGAAACGTTGTGAGTGGTCGCCAAATATACCCGCGTACCATTCGGAATGGCTGCCGATATGTTTTGACGCGCACCACTAATGACAATAGTTGGATTAACAGTAATTGTTTCAGTACCTGTTCCGCCCGCTATTACCTGTTTAGCCACTACAAATTGCGCTGTTTGTGACAAAGATTGATAGGTCAATGGATTAACCATGAACACACCAGCCGCTATGTCAAGCGTGAGAAGATCCCCGGCATTAAATAGCACTTGACCTGGTGTGGTTGACAAGCCGCTTAATGTAAGCGTATTGCCACCCGTTACAGGACCGCCAGTGACTTGACCAGCCGCCACAAACCCTGTTGGAGGTGTGCCACCTGTAGCCCCTGGAGTACCCGCAATCTGCCTAATCAAGAAATTAGTCTTGAAGAAATCAAATCCGGATAAGTGACCAATAAAGCCGTCGAGTAACGCTCCGCGGTTCACCGTCATGTTGAACACATTGTACAATGCATTAGTCAATACAGCAGATACTGCCGGATTATTCGCCCAATAACGGTTTCCATCTTCTGGAATACCTAACTGCGTCATATACGCATCAGTATTAAATACCGTCGATTGGTCAATGGGAACGCCTGGTGTACCCGTGTATTGATATACTTGCGTTTGGAAATTGGTTGTCGCAATAAAGGATTCAACCAGGTTCGCTAATCGTTTAGCACGTGGGTTCAACATCATATCTAAGTACGGTTGATCACGCGCGCGATCGAATGTCAGTTCGAAACCTGAGAATTCGACCATGGTATGGAATTGTGTGCTAATCGTAAGCGGTCTAACAACCTGAACGCGAGCTTCAGATGTTGCCGTTGCACCCAATCCACCCAAATATCTTTCTTCTAAACGATAGTTAATGGTTTGGCCAGTTGCGTATTTCAGACCTTTGAAGTCACCTTCAAGGTTACGGTTTGCGACTTTAGCGAAATTTAGATAGTTGATGAACCTGATAAAAGTTTCATCGAGAATATAATTTGTAGTTTGAAACGTATTACCTGAAAAAGACATAGTAGTCTCTCCTGACAATGGTTAAATAATGCCCCGTGGGCGGTCTTTATTGCATTGTCTAAGCGGGAGACTAAATTACACGCCTTTGCGGGATAGGCGGACATCCCCAAAACATACACACCAATTGAACTAATTATGCACTCATTTTGTGCGAACTAGCAAGTGTGACATTTCTTGTCACATTGTGACATTTCTTGTCAAGGAAAGAGGACAATATAAGGTATGGGGTTGTTTTCCTTATTATTTTGTACAAAAGTGAGAAAGTGACAAGAAATTTCACTTTTTCACTTTTTCCCGCGATTCCCATTTTGTCCCGTTTCGGGAATCGTGGGATAAAGAAGCGTAAAGCGCCGACGGGCGCTAGAGGGAACCATAAAGAAGTGAAATATTATAGAACTTTATGATATACTCCACTTCTCTTAACTACGGTAATCTACGGTATGACAATAGAATCACCCTTAAAGAACTTGTTAACAAGAAAGGAAGCTGCTGATTATTTATATGTCAGTGTACGCACCATGGAAATATGGGCGTCTACTAAACGATATCCCCTAAAGTTTTATAAGGTGGGGCGAACCGTAGCCTATAAGAAAGAGGATTTGGATAAGTTTATTGAAAGCAGAGTGCGAGGAGTATAAATGATAGAAGTTACTGCCATAGTCGAATGCTTCGAATGTAGTAAAAAATTCGATATTAACTCCTGCGAATTAAATATTACATGTGACGATTGCACGAATTTAATAGAAAACATCGATGTCAAAGATCTATTAAATGAATTTTATGAAAACCATACACATATTTTAGATGGGGAATTTCTCATTGGCTTTAAATCAGAAGAAGAAAAGCTTATTTTTATGCAAGGCGTAAAATATGGATATGACCATGCTGGTTTTGTTCTAATAGATTATTTTGGAGATGAACACGTACAACATTACGAAAAATTAAGTGAAAATTTCAGAAAACTAGAAGTAAAACCAAATTACAATGCAGAGCAAGAAAAGGAATATGAATAATGCAACCCGCTAGCCCCAAAATGAACTCCAAACAGGCCAAAATATTCTGGAATAGCTTATCCTGGCAGCAAAAGCAGGACTTTAACAAAATGATGGGCAGAATGCAGAAAGGCGAATTAATGCTTACGAATGTGATGGTGGACGATAATGAGCAAATCCAGCGCATTACATTGGAACCGAAGGACAAGCCCAGCAAGCCGGACAAGCCCTTCTATGAGCATTTTAATATTACTTAGCCCCAGACCTTAATAATTGAATCTTAAGGTAGGCACTATTGGTCTGCGCATTAGTACCAAGGGTAGGCGCCGATAAAAATACTGGCGCGGTACTTGTATTAGCCAATGTCAAGATATCACCCATATTGAAGTAAACATATGTGTCAGCGGTGATTTCGTTGGATGCTTGCGCTGGAGATAAAGGTACATTGCTGAATGTAGAGCCAGGAACAATTGCACCATTTAAGAATAAACTCAGCGTCCAAACGGGCAATGGTGCCGGGATAGGATTAAGCGTTCCCGTCATACCTGCAGCCACATCATACCAGCCAGCTTTATTAACCTTAAATTGACCTAATGTTGCAGCTTGAGAGGTGTCAATATTTGCGGTAGCAATAATAGTTGTTTCAAGCTTTACAACGCCACCCGGCATATTAGAACCTGGCGATGATGAAAGTTCCTGTACTAATTGAGAATAAGCTTCGGCAAATTCGCCAGCTTCACAATCGCACGGACATTCGACACAATCACCTGGTACTCCCTGTGGTCCTTGGTCACCTTTTGGACCTTGCGAACCCATTGGACCTTGTTTTCCTGATGCGCCATCATTACCATTTTGACCTGGAAGGCCCGGTAATCCATCACTTCCGGATGGACCCTGGGGGCCTAAAGGACCTTGTTGGCCGGAAGGACCCACCGTACCTTGCGAGCCTTGAGGTCCTTGTAATCCAGCCGGCCCCATTGGACCTTGGATACCTTGCTGGCCAGGAAACCCATTAACTCCGGTAGCACCATCCATCCCGGAAACACCTTGTGGACCCTGTGAACCTTGAGGGCCTTGCGGACCCATTGGACCAGGACAACAATCGCAGTTGTGATCAATTGAATTAGTAGACATGGGCGTTTTTTTCCAAAGAAGGAAGGGGCGGGGGGTAACTCTATTACGCGCTTAAACTAGCTAAATAGCAAGTAATCTCATTTGCGCTTTACACGCTTCGCATGAGATTCAATCTTGGTCTTTGAGACGTGGGACATGGGCTTTTTAGACTTTCCAGCCTCAGACATTGCAATCGCTACGCTCTGACGTTGTGGTTTGCCAGCAGCCATTTCCGTACGAATATTGGATGAAATATCAGCTTTGCTTTTACCTTTCTTTAATGGCATCTCTTTCTCCTTTTTTCCCATAATATATGCAGGCCCACGTTGCTTTTCCATGGTCAAACCAGACGGATTCGATATTCTGCGGCCATAGCTCATCGATATTCCTCAAACCGACCACCACGCTTGACAGGATTAGCCGGATATTCTCGCTCAACATACTCCTTGCCGTTGCTCGTCTTATTCCCCTGCGGCATCTTATTGCCAGGGAATTGAGCGTTCTTGCTTTTCACTGGCAATGGCGTCTCTTTTGGTCCGGTCTCATAAGCTACTTTGGTTGCATCGTAGTAGTTCATCTAGCGATACTCTCTATGTCTTGGCGCCTGAGCGCGAACTTCAGCAGGTAAAGGATTATAAGTATCATCAAGTCTTTTATGAATCTTTGAAGTCAGACGTTTTGATTCATTTTCTTCATATTCCTGCGCGGGCCGCTCTGATCTTTCGCGTTTCATATTCTCTAATTCAGCATCTTCTTTCATGTTACTTCCCCTTCATTCCGGATTGGTTAAACCCATTTGAGTTCCATTTGCTGGCTTCATATTTGTTTTCGTAAGGCTCATCCCAAATCTTAGAATGGATGCTATTGTCAATTTTAGTAATGCTTTGACCGCCTTCCTTTCCTTCATTGGCCATGCCTTCGTAACAACATTCATTGTCTCTTTCATTCTTGTTAGCCATTAGATTTCTCCAAAAATACATGAGTATTTAGATTCTGGCGGATTAAGCTTCACTTCCTTTTGAACGCATGCATCTTTGTTCGCTACTTCTGTGATCCTATTTTCCTGCGCTTTCTTTTCCTGTGCAGGATTTCCATTGTCTCCAGGTATCGGCATGTCAATCTCTCCTATTCAGTATTAGCACTATGATCTCTCTTTCGCTCCATGATTTGCAAGTCATGCAGCGTATTACGAAATAAATCTCTGGCCTCTTGAGCATCTTGCAATATCAAAGGAATTTCATTCAGACAACGAGCCAGATTTGTATATAATTTCTCCAGTTTATCGATTCGTTCCTGGCAGTTCTCTATCCCATCATAAGCATGATTAATCATATTTTCCAAATGATACCCCATGCCTATTTTCTCCTAAACTTCTGTTGCTCATGCTGGCGAATCAGCACATCAATGCCAGGTCTGTCCGTATTCTTAACCGCTGGCATATCACCTTTGGTCACCTCTAAGGGCCGACCAGCCTTGCTCGCTGTATTCTTGGCCTTAACCATACGTTCATGCAGTCTGCCAACTTCTGCCGCTTGAGCATAAGGGTCTTTAATCTGCGCAATTCGCGTTAATTCTTGTGGATGTAGTTTGCTAGCACCATAAATGAAGGCTGCTGGGTTATCCAAGGCACGAGCCGCTAACATAATCTCGTTAGTGATGTCCTTTCCCGCTACAACTTGCGAGAAATCTTGGTATTTAGACATCCCTGTCGTGAATTTTTCCTCAAATTCAGCTTGGCGCGCCGCTTCTTGCTGCTTCCATTGCTGTTCAGACAGCTTTGCCTGTCGTTTATCAATGGTTTTCTCGACAAATGCTTCGAGTTGCGTCTCCCAAGACTCATCAGAGTTAGGATCGGGCGTAAAATCCTTAGCTGCTTGCTGCACTTGCTGCGGAGGAGGCGCCTCAGCATATCGACCGCGTGCTAAACGCTCACGAATACGTTGTTGCAATTCCTCTTCTGTATACATTTTGGGCTTTTCAATGGGATTGCCATACTCATCAATGGGGCTCTCTTCAGGTATTGCCACTTTGTTGTCAGTTTCCGGCGGAGTTATTGCGGAGTCGGGCGGAGTTATTGCGGAGTTATCCGAAGTTTCCGTTACTATTGGTTGCTCAGATGCCAACGATTCAGGTGGTTTTGTTGCTATTGGCGCATCTATTGGCGCAATACTGCTGACCTGCGGTATCGCCTGTACTGGCGCTTGACTATTCTCACTGGCGACCTGGGCCAGCAATCCATCTACATTACTCAAATTTGACATACTCTTCCTATGGTTGGGTTCTTGGTTGATGTTTGGCTTCATGTTTCAATTGATGATGCTGCATTTCTTTTTCGTGGAAAATCTGACCACTATGCGTCAATAGCTTGATTAGATTCTGGCTATGATTCATATGGAGATCAGCATTAACACGTTGTGCCTCAGCTTCATAACGCAACATGACTTCTTGTAGTTGTGCCGCCGCTTCTTCTTTCTCGGCTTCAAGCTTAGCAAACTGCATCGACATATCTTGATGTGTCTCTAATGCCTTACGCTGCAATTCCTGTTTCTTCAATTCCAGTTCTTGCATCTTGAGTTGCCCTTCTTGTTGCGCCATTTGCATCTTCTGTTGCAATTCTTGCTGCTTAAGCTGAATCATTGGATCAACCTGCGGCTGTTTGGGTGGCAATGGCTTGCCAGTCTTACCCGCTTCGATAATCTCGGGCGGGACTAATGTGCGTAAGCGATTGCGCAATTCAATATTGTTATCCAATGGTAAGTTTTCAACATAGAGATCAGCAATCATCGGGAATACCTGGCCCGCTCTATCGGCTTGCAGTACTAATTGCAGCGATTGCAATGCCTCCGCCTTCTGTCCTTCATAACTTGGGCCAGACTTGAGACGAATCTTATATCTTCCAGTTGTCATATCGTTCTCAGTCTGCAATCCGTATTCATCCGATTTATTGATTTGAACCGGCTGACTCTCAGAATCCGGCATTGCGAGCATTAATAGGCGTTCCGTATCATATACTTTCGGTATCATCTCATTAATGATTTCCCCACCTACGGTAATAGCGTTATCAATCGAGTTAAATGGCACACGCGTATTTGTCGTACCAGCACGCTTTCTAACATCAATAGCATCTCCACTGATTTCATTACCCTGATCACCCATCTGCGCATTGTACATACCTGTACCTGATTGAAGATCCATCAATGTACGTTCATATTGCTGCGTGAGAGATACCGATAATTCCGGTGGTTTAACCTGTTCAGGTTTAGCACCGCTCGGGGTTTCATCGTAAATAATAGCTCCACGAACGATCGAGGGATCTCGCCACGCTTGGGCCGTGTCGGGTGCAGTCACGCATTTTCGTGGGGCGATATACTGATCAAACCGACTGACTTTAAGAATGTATGCGGATTGCGTTGCTAAATAGTTCAGATACTTTTGAGCATCTTTAACGTCTTTAAAGAAAGAACGCGTAATTTGCTGACCTTGTTTCGTGTAATAACTCTTCTGATCCACAAATACGATAGGTAATTGCTCGCTAGGAAACTCTGTTTCATCCAAGACCCAATCACCAGCAATCTTGCGATGCTTAATCGTATACTTAACCACCTCGCGCTTCTCAAGCACGGTAACAGGCTGACCATTGAACATGATCACTTTCATATCATCAATCTTGATTTTCTCAAGCTGATTGAATTCCTCAGCATCAACAACGCTACTCCTATCATCGGATAGCTTGTAAATCATCGTTTTTTTACCGATTCGCTCAAAGTCATCCACTTCCGTAATGGAATCATCATCAGCAAAGGCCAAGGTACTGTCTTCAGTAATGCTGGATGAGCCAATATTAGCTTCAATGTCACGCCCATATTGCCCTTTAAACTTCTTACGAGATATGCGTGTTCGGAAGCCTGCCCACATTCCATCTGTTTTACACCTCGTTGTTGCTGATATGTCCCAATAACATCGATTCGGGTCTTCAAATGCATACATTTTGATTTCTTGATCGAATGACATCGAATCTAAATAGTCAGTTGCAACCCTATAAGCGCCATATCCGCCAACAATAGCTTGGCCAAAGGCCGTTTGATAAATGGTTTTAGCATCGCTATTTAAACTGATCTGCTTAATGAGCGCTGCTCTAACTTCGGCAGTCTTAACGGGTACATTTTGATCAGGAAGGATTTGCAGATTAGGCGTATTCGCCATTTGGTCGCCTAATAAATGATTCATCAGCACGCCCAGCTTATTAAAGCTCAACGGGATCTTGTTATAGCGCTCGAATAACTTCGATTCGTCCTCACGCCATTGGTCACCCATGATGAAATCGACCCATTCATAATAGAGTGAGCGATTAATCGTCCAGTACTTATCCCATTTATCGATACGATCGCGTATTGTGCTGCACAATTCCGGGTCTTTGTATGGTCTCATGGTTGCCTACTTGCGTTCAAAGTTAAACCATTGTACTAGGAAAACATTCTTTCTTCACCCGGAATACGTTTTGGGTATTCCACGGCATTAAATCCACCCCCTAACCCTGAAAACATGGTCAAACAAAGTGCATCGGCTCCATCGGGGCTTGGCATACCTCTAGCCCGCAAATCATCCTTCGATTCTATCTGTAATTGACCACTACTCGTGAATTTAAACCCTAATGAGCACAGTTCGCCATGTAAATCGTCACTATCAGGCAAACTAACTGGCATTTCTTGGCATAACCAATCGCGAAGCTCCGACCATAACTCAGCCCTGAGATTGCGAAACTTATCCTTTTCGTTAGCAGATCGAGCCACATTGACCCCCTCGACCAGGTCATAGCCCATTTCGTGCATTCTATCGACCACACCGGCCCCAATGCCAATACAGTCTACATATATCTTGTGCGGCTTCTCTTCCAGAATGATGCGCTTTAGTCTACCGCATATCTCCATTGTATTATGATTGCCCAATTTCTCAAGGTCATAGGCCAATCGGCCCCGGCGTCGGATAATAGCGGTGCGATCATGATCTGATATAGCCACATCCACCCCAATGATAAGCGGACCAACGCCCTCAATGAAGTGATTATTGCGTGCGGCTGTAACGTATTTAGCGTTGATAAATGTGTTTTTGACAGGATTAAGGAAAGCCTCAGTCGCTGAGAACGGGTATTCTTGCTTAAATTGTTCCAGGCCTGCTTCAGCATCTTTGCTGAGGTCAGCAATTTTAATACGTCGCCACGCTAGGTGCGCTTCGGTAAGCCCATCTTGTCCATATAAAGATAAGAGATAGGCTTCTTCTTCATTGGGCGCAAAGCCTGGTGAATCATGCGTGTATTCGGGTTGCCAGTACCAGGGGACAAAAATGGCTTGGTACTCACTTGCGCCCGACATGGCCGCAACCCAGCGTTGGTGGAAATAGTTACCAATTCCATTAGCAGTACTTTCAAGTATCACCTCCGTGCCAGGCTCAGAGCTAATAGCTTGTAGTATACCCTTGGCATGATCTTCGGCGAATGCCCAGAATGCTACTTCTGATCCGTGAAAGAGCTGTATAGTCTGCGACCTGCCCACAGATTTATTGCCAGCAGTACCAACACTATATCCAGAATCAAATTGCCTAAAGTAGAGTTCTTTGGCATTAGCTGTGTCCGGAACAGGAACAAGACCAGGCTCAAGATTATCGTAGAACCTGTTAGCCATCGTGAATAAGTTTTTGGTAGCTTCTTTATCGTGCGTAAGAATAAATGCCTTTTTACCACGTGATGTTACCACCTTATGAAAGTATCTCGCTTGAATGTATGTGCTACATCCTTGTTGTCGACCTTTAAGGATGATAGCGCGAATCTTGCCGGTTGCTTCTCGTTGTGTTTCTAGTCTGCGATGTATGTATTCTTGAGCGCGATTCAGTACGAATGGTTTGGGTGCGCCATCCTTTGATTTGATGATTAAGAATTTAGGTGCGAATAGTTTTAGATCGCGGAGTGTTTGGAGTTTCGATTCATCCATTAGATAAACACCAAATGAATTAAACAGATCATTAATACAATTAAACAGATGCTTAAGCTTGCTAAGCAAAGCATCATAATTGCGCTATATATTTCATCCATTTTTATTCTGATCCCTTAATCTTTGAACGTCAATTGCCACCTCTAAACAGCAATTATAATTACAATCTTCAACGGCCCACAATTGTTGGGACGTTTTAAACCATCCATTACTTCTTAGGTATTGTTCTTCTTGCTCTTCATCCATTATAACATCATCTCATCTGCTGCCCGCTTAAAATGCTTGAGATCGCACATCACACTGGCGAATTGCCCCTGTGATTCTATGTTGATACTGATGGATTTGCCGTTAGGCATGAGTTGGAACTCAATGTATGAGTTCGGGATATTCTCATCGCGTACTAGCATCTTGCGGGTTTTCATATAGATAGCTTCTCGATTGCTCGTTTAATCTCAATCAATGGCACATCCATATGATAATCTTCTAATGACGCATGATCCGAACGGAATGTAACAGTGATGTAGTCATTGTTTTCTAAGCGTGTAAGCATTATTCCTTCACGTATAGTATCTTCCCGGTGTAGCGTTACTATTGTAATCATAGTTTATCAATCACCTTTTCCATTAGCGTTTGCATCTTCTTATCTTTCTCGTCTTCTTCAGGGGCCTTGGCTGCCGCCCATTTACCTTGAGTCTTCAAAATGAATTCAATCATTTTAGTGTCGCCCTTCATAGCCAAGCGATAGGCTTTCAATCCTACGCGTCTAATCTTGCTAGACTTGGCCGTTTTTAATTCAAAACGATAATGCTTAGCAAGAGTGTTTACATGTATATCCATAAACTCCGCTATTTCTTCTTGGTTGTATCCGGCGCAACAATATCCCGCCACTATCGCTCTACTCTTTTCAGTGGGTATATGTTCGGTAGGTTGCACGCCACCATTATGCTCATACCCTGGTATTCCTGGCATACCACAATCCTCATTGGACAAATAATAATCATTTTACCTATCATTTCCGTAGATAGCAAATATATTCACATATCCACTTGCGTACACATCAAACCTCTGATATTCTCAGTTACGTAATAACACATTAACAAAGGAAGGAAAATTATGAAAACCAGTATCCAAGTATTACCCAATGTCACCGAGAACATCTACACCAGTGTTGAGCGTTACCGCATGCTAGACCAGCAAATTAAAGCGCTGGAGAAAGAACAGAACGTTATCAAAGAAATGTTAAAGGAAGGTTATTTCAAGGATCAGGACGAGTTCATTTATCAAGGTCGCCTCCTCATGACCTGCACAACGCAGATTTCAGAACGTATCGACCTTAAAAGTTTGAAATTGAAACAGCCCGACATTTATAATCTATTCCAAGTTGAGTCAGTTTCTCGCGTACTGAGGTTAAAATAATGAGTAAATCGAACCCAATGCATCACAAATCGATATACAAAGAATATGATTGTTATTTTTGCGGTGAACCTGTTTCAATGGATCAAAATAACGAAGACGAAAAAGGCAACCAATGTTATTTTGGTGATAATAGAGCTGGTAAAAGCATAATAACTTGTCCAAAACATTACATACTTAACTAAATAGGAGTGTCACCAATGAAAAAACTATTACTAATCGCCCTTTGCCTAACCACTATCTCTGTCCATGCTGACGATGCGTTAGAGTCATTTTATCAACACCGGCATCAGCGTGAAGTCGAAGAGAATCAAAAGGACATGCTCGACGAAATGAAGATTGAGCGTCAGATGGAATGGGCGCATAACCTAGAACAGGAACACCAAACATGGTAGTTGAATGTCTACAGGAAACGTGGCTTATTGTCACGTTTTTTGTGTTTATTATGGGATATTGGAGAATTGCAAAATGAGTGAAGAATTTAGAAAATTAGAGGTGGGAGATATTATAGATATATCCCCTCTCCAAGAAGAATCAAAAAAAAGAAGGAAAAATCAGTTCCAAGGATGGATCAGTGTTAAAGATAGATTGCCTTTATACAAACAAGTTATTTTGGTTTATTTAGATAATAAAATAATTACAGAAGCCGTTTACCGTGGGGAATATTGTAAAGGTGAGCATATGTTTAGAATCCAATTAACATATGACGATACTCATGAAAGAATAACTCATTGGATGCCGCTCCCGGAACCGCCCAAATGAACATTACTGAATATAAGCTCATACTTACTTATGAGGGAACTGTCATGCAGAAAGAATTAATCTATAGAGGCAATGAAAACATCCTAGTTATTGATCATACCCAAAGACCATTCGTGCATGACAAAGATGATCAGCATGCTATTAGAATTACTATTTCTCGCCACATATTAGAAAAATTCCTGGAGATAATTAAATGAATCTTAGCGACCAAGTTTGCAGCTTAGAATTAGCAAAGCGCTTAAAAGAATTAGGCATTAAAAATGATTAATCTTAGATGGAAAGACATTCCAGGATATGAAGGTTTATATAAAGCATCTCCATTTGGAATGGTAAAAGCCATTAAAAGAAGTGGCTCTAAGGGAAAGATATTAAAATGCCAGATTACTAGAGGTTATAAAAAAGTTTTATTAAGTAAAAATAATAAAAGACATATGTATTCCTTGCATAGATTAATATGCATGACTTTTAAAAAAAATCCATTAAATTTAAAAACCGTTAATCATAAAGACGGCAATAAATTAAACAATAATATTAAAAACTTAGAATGGT
>Ga0265338_10006128_pt1 | contig 15434 bp, 10 predicted proteins | sample 42126metaG_FD_193579 | JGI IMG/M metagenome (GOLD analysis project Ga0265338, IMG submission 193579) | Rhizosphere microbial communities from Carex aquatilis grown in University of Washington, Seatle, WA, United States - 4-21-26 metaG | ecosystem: Host-associated > Plants > Roots > Rhizosphere... | reverse complement strand
GCGGATCAAGGAGCTGAAGGCCCGGTACTTCCGGCTGCTCGACACGCACCAGTGGCCCGGGTTCGCCGATGTCTTCACCAGTGACCTCCAGGTGGTACTCGACTCGGGTCAGCACATGGAGTTCACCAGCCGGGACCCGTTCATCGCGAACGTCGAGCAGATGCTCGAGGGCGTGCGGCACGTCCACCACGGCCACATGCCGGAGATCTCGCTGACCGGGACCGACGAGGCGTCCGGCATCTGGGCCATGTACGACCACCTCATCTACCCGAACCGGGTCGTGCACGGGTACGGGCACTATCACGAGACCTACCGCCGCGACGGCGACGGCGAGTGGCGGATCGCGACGCTGCGGCTCACCCGCCTGCTCTACGAGTCCACGTCGCTGACCTGACCTCCGGGCGGCGGCGCCAGCTACCGGACGGCAGAATGGAACGATGCCCTACGTGCCGGCCGCGCGGCATCTGCTGCGGGCCAAGGACCTGGCCGACGGGCGGTACTTCGAGCCGCTGACGGTGGCGGACCTGGCCGCCGCGGCCGGGCTGTCGCCTGCCCACTTCAGCCGGCGGTTCAAGGCCGCCTTCGGCGAGTCGCCGCACCAGTACCTGCTCACCCGGCGGCTGGAACGGGCGGCGGCGCTGCTGCGGGCGACCGACTGGACGGTGGCCGCCATCTGCTTCGCGGTCGGGGCGCAGAGCGTCGGCTCGTTCACCGCCAGCTTCAACCGGGTGCTGGGCATGAGCCCGCTCGCCTACCGGGCCGCCTACCCGCCGGCCGAGCAGCACCTGCGCATCCCGCGCTGCGTGGCGCTGGCCTACGGGCGGCCGCGGAACCGCACGTTTCGAGAAGACAAGGCGACTCCCGGGTCCTTACCGTTTTGACCTGAGCAAACGCACCAGGAGGACCGATGATCAAGATCGCCAACGCGCAGTTCTGGGTGCACGACCAGGACCAGGCGCTCGAGTTCTACACCAAGAAGCTGGGCTGGGAGGTCCGCGCCGACGTGACCATGGAGGCGTGGGACTTCCGCTGGCTGTGCGTCGGGCCGCCCGGCCAGCAGGGGGCCGGGCTGGTGCTGATGCCGGTGCCGCAGCCGCCGATGCTGGACGCCGAGGCCAGCGCCAGCCTGGGCGAGCTGGTGGCCAAGGGGGCGGGCGGCACGCTATTCCTCGAGACCGACGACTGCCAGGCAGCTTACGACGAGCTGTCGGCTCGCGGCGTCACCTTCAACGACCCGCCGACCAAGCAGCCCTACGGCATCGACACCTCATTCCGCGACCCGTCGGGGAACAACGTCCGGCTGACCCAGGTCCTCGAGTTCGACCCCGGCCGCTAACTCCCCGGGGCCAGCCGGGCGGCGAGCTCGGGGAGGCGGCCGAGGGCGCGGAAGCCGGCGATCGGGTCGGAGTAGTCGCGGGAGTGGATGATCAGGCCGTCGGCGAAGGTCAGCACCATCACGAAGGCCAGCGAGAAGCGCTCACCGTCGGCGACCCGGATGCCGTCCAGGCGGTACTCCACGATCAGCACGTCCGGGTCGGCCGTCTCGTGCACCCGCAGGTCGCGGACCGCGGTGTAGCGGCGGGCGGCGGCGCCGGCCGCGAACCGGGCGCGGGTCTCCTCCCTGGTGGCCTCGGTGCGCTCCGGCCCGAGCCCGGAGGCGAACGGCAGCTCGATCACGAACCGCTCCGCGTAGCAGTCGGCCATGTCGCCGGGAGCGGGGCTGACGGCGGCGGCCAGGAACCGCTCGACGGTCTGCCGGGGGCTGGGGGCGGGCGCGCTCACCGCTGGTCCCCGGCGGAGGCCGTGGCGGGGGCCGTGGCCGAGGCCGCGGCGGGGGCCGCCAGCCGGTCGAGCGTGTCCAGGGCGTCGCCCGGCAGCTTGACCTCGCCCGCCGCGATGTTCTCGGCCAGGTGGGCCGGGTTGGCGGTGCCCGGGATGAGCAGCGTCTTCTCGTAGTGGGCGAGCTGCCAGGCCAGGCCGACCTGGGCCGGGGTGACGCCGAGGCTGGCGGCGGCCGCGGTCACCGTCGGGTGGCCGGTCACCTGGGGCAGGCCGGGGAAGCCGGCCGAGCCGAGGGGGAAGAACGGTACCCAGCCGATGCCGTACTGGCGGCACAGCTCGAGGACCGGCTCGGCGGCCCGGTCGAGCACACTGTAGGAGTTCTGCACGCAGGCGATGCCGGCCGGCCGGGCCTGCCGGAGCTGGGCGGCGGAGACGTTGCTGAGCCCGATGCCGCCGATCTTGCCGGCCGCGCGCAGCGCGGTCAGCTCGGCCAGCTGGTCGTCCAGGTTCACCCGCTGGTCACCCTCGGCGATGATGCCGGGCCGGGCGTCGAGGCGGCGCAGGTTGACCAGGCCGAGCCGCTCGGTGCCGAGCGCGGCCAGGTTGCCGTCCACCTGGGCGCGCAACTCCTCCGGGCGCTGGGCCGGCACCAGCGGGATCGGCCGGGCATCGGGGACGCGGATCGCCCCGACCTTGCTCGCCAGGACCAGGCTGGCGTCGTAGGGGCTGAGCGCGTCCCGGATGAGCTGGTTGCACTCACCGTAGAACTGAGCGGTGTCGAGGTGGTTGACACCAGCCGCGACCGCCTGGCGCAAGATCGCCAGGGAGGCGTCCCGCCCGACGGGGACGCGCTCAAGCTGCATGACGCCGAAGCCGATGCGGGCGACGGTGCGCCCGGCCAGCTCGGCGGTCCCCCCGGGGGCAGGAGTGGACTGATCGGTCATCGCGTGATCCTCCGGTCCTGACGTCGTACTATGGCGGATAGAACCGGAGGTTCCTCCGGTTCCATCGTCAGCGTAGCAGAGAAAACGGAGGAGCCTCCGCTTTATGTCGGACGCGACCCAGCAGCGGCGTCCGCGCGCGGACGCCGAGCGCAACCGGCTCCGGCTGCTCGAGGCGGCCCAGGCCGCGTTCAGCGCCGCGCGCGAGCCGGTCACGCTTGAGCAGGTTGCCCGGGACGCCGGTGTCGGCATCGGCACGCTCTACCGGCACTTCCCGACCCGGGAGGCACTAGTCGAGGCGGTCTACTGGAAGGAACTGGCGGCGCTCTGCGGCAGTGCGGCCAGCCTGCTGGCCGCACTGCCGCCGGACCGGGCCCTGCGCGCCTGGATGGACCGGTTCGCCGGCTACGTGGCGGCCAAGCGGGAGATGGCCGACGCCATCAGGTCCGTCCTCGCGGCCGGAACCATCAGCGTCTCCCAGGTGCGCGGCGAGATGACGGCCGCCGTGCGGACCATCCTCGAGGCCGGCATAGCGGACGGGACGCTGCGGGATGACATCCGGCCCGAGGACGTGGTCGCCATGATCGTCGGCTGCTTCAGCGCCACCTCGGTCACGGGCGGGCGGGAGCAGCTCGAGCGGATGTTCGACCTGCTGATGGCGGCGTTCAGGCGGTAGCTCGCCGCGCTAGTGCTGCTGCAGCCAGCTCGGCAGGTGGTGCTGCAGCGCGGCGAACGGGTCGACCCGGCCGCGGAACACGCTGACCTTGGAAAACCGGGCGTCGCCGGTCAGCCGGATGACCGGGCCGTCCGTGTCGGCGTTCGAGTCGCGGCCGTACACCGCCCGCTTGGAGAACAGCGCACCGCCCTCGTCGATCACGTGCGCCCCGCTGGGGACGACGATGACCAGCTTGCCGCAGAACGCGTCGATGTCCACCGTTACCTCGCGGCCAGGCAGCACCGCGTCGGCCAGGTTGATGATCAGAGCGCCGAAGTGGACGGTCAGCCGGGTACGCCGGCCGGCCACCCACCGGCCGGACCTGATCACCTTGCTGAACCGGGCGGCGACCTGGGCCTGGCCCGCCGTCGCGGTGCCGCCGCCGTCCTCGGCCTCGGGCAGGTCGCGGGTGAGCGGCGCCAGCTCGCCGAACGTGCGCGCGGCGTACACGGCGTCCAGCCGCTCGGCGTACTCGGTGCTGGTCAGCCGGCCGACGGCGAGCGCACCGCCCAGCCGGGCGGCCGCCGCGTCACGGTCGGCGTCGGCCGCGCGCAGGCTCAGCTCGTCCCGCAGGCCCGGCTCATCCCGCAGGCGCTCAGCCCGCAGGCCCAGCGCCCCGGCCGTACGCGGCCGGTCGTGGCGTGCTTCTGTCATGCTGCTTATGGTAGCCAGAAACGAGATATGTCGCAAGATGCCGGAGCCGGGCGCGCGCCCGGCCGGCCAGCCGCCCGGCCGCCGACCGGGAGGCCAGCAGGCTCGCCGGGTTGACCGCGACCCAGGTCCGACGGTACCGCGGCAGGCCCGCGGTGGCCGCCTTCCTGGCCTCGGCGACCAGCAGCCACACCCGCCCGGCGGCCCCGTCATCGGGGTCCGCGGGCCCGAAGGTCACCGCGTCGGCCGCCGCCGCCACCGCCACCGCCGACGACAGCCCGAGCGCCTCGGCCCGGGCGGCGAACTCGCGCCGGGTGGGAGCGGGATGGCCCGCCGCGACGGGCGCGATGCCCAGGTCCCGGCCGAGGTCGACCAGCTCGCGCCAGGCGCCGGCCGCCCGGGCCGAGGGCGCGCCGAGCGAGCGGCGCCGCCGCCGCCGCAGCGCCTTCAGCCCGATCAGGGCGGCCGCGACGACGGCGATGGCCGCCAGCGGGATGCCGCCGTAGGTCAGCGCCGCGACCACGATCGCGGGGAGTGCGAACCCGGAGCCGGACGGCGGCGCGGCCGAGGTCCGCGACACCGAGCTTGACGAGTTGGCCGCCGCGACCGGGGCAGCGTCGCTGCGCCGCGGCGGCACCACCTTGACCGGCTGCGGCGGCGGGGTGACCTTGCGCTGCTGCAGCTGCGGGCTCCTGGTCCCGGTGAACTGGCTGGCGGGCAGCGTCACCCAGCCGTACTCGGCGGTGTCGAGCTCGATGTCGGCCCGCACGTCCTTGCCGTAGACGGCGCCGGCCGCCTGCACGGCCGCGTCCAGGCTGACCCGGGCGGGCACGCCGACCGCGATGGCCAGCAGCGCCATCGTCGCGGCGTACTGCTCGTCATCGCCGATGATCTGCTTGCCCTCGATGAACGAGGTGAGCCGCCCCGCCCCGTGCCCGGCCGTGATCACGCTCTGGGAACCGCCGCCGTTGCTGTACCGGCCGTTCTCCCGCAGGTAGGCGGCCAGCGCCAGCACCTTGCCGAACGGGGTGGTGGCGGACAGCGAGTGCGCCTGGGCGAACGCCTGGACGGCGGCCGGGACGTCGATCGACGGGTCGGGCGCGCCCTCCGGGCTGGCGGCGGCCAGCTGGGTCGCCCCTGGCTGGCCGGGCGCGGCCGCGCTGACCGTGTAGCTCAGCCCGGCCGGCACCCCGCCGGGGATGATCCCGGTGGTGGTGGCGACGTTGAAGCGGAACCCGGCCTGGATGCCGACCGCGTCCTGGCCGGAGAACGAGAACCCGGTGGCGCCGGCCAGGTCCGGCAGCCAGGGCAGGGTGTAGGCGGGCTGGATGGTGATGACCGCGGTCCGGGCGGGGCCGGCCGCCTCGTCAGCGGGCGCCGCACCGGGCAGCACCGCGCCGACCCGCTGGTAGCCGCTGAACGACGAGCCCGCCGCGGCGTTGGCGACGCCCCAGGCGAGGCCGTCGTAGCTGTCCATCGCGGCGATGCGGACGAGGCTGCCCGCGGGCAGCCCGCTGGCGGTGAGCAGTTCACGGCTGTAGGTGCTGAGCCCGGCGGGCACGTCCCTGGTGTAGTCGCGGTACCCGGCCAGCGGGCTCGGGTAGGCGGTCACGTCGAACGGCGGCTGCACGGCCAGGACCACCCGCTGGTGCGCCTGCGCGCCGGGCAGCCGGGGCCCGATGACGACGGCGCCCGCGCCGGCCACCGCCAGCACGGCGGCGCCCGCGCCGATCCGCTGCCAGGGCCGCGGCCGGCCGACGGTGCTGCCCGCCTGCGCGCCGCGCTGCTGCCGGACCGCCGCCCAGGCGAGGGTGAGCGCGGCGAACCCGGCCCCCTGCAGCACGGCGGCGACCGGCTGGGCCGCGCCGAACAGGGTGGACAGCGCCACCACGACGGCCGGCGCCGCCGCCGGGGCCGCGGTGAGCGCGGTGCGCCGGGCCAGGGCGTGCCCGGCGATGCCGCTGAACAGCCCGAGCAGGTAGGGCAGGGTGAGCAGCCCGGCGGTGCGGCCGACCGGCCGCGCGGTGGTCAGCAGCTGCTGCCAGCCGGACACCGCGGTGCCCGCCACCGCCCGCAGCGTGCCGAGGCCGACCGTGCCGGTCTGGCTGACGACGCCGCCGAGCAGCAGGAACACCAGGATGCCGGCCGCGATGACGGTGAGCAGCGGCAGCCGCGCACGCTGACCGAAATGGCTGACAAGCAGGCCAAGCAGCACGCCCGCGGCGCCGGCCACCAGGTAGCCGTGACCGCCGTAGGCGGGGCGGAAGCCGGCCAGGCCGATCATGGTGGCGGCGGCCAGCGCCACCGCGTCGATGAGCTCGTCGCGCCCGGGGACGGCGGCCGCGGTCCGCCGCGTCCGCCCGGTGGCGCCGCCGGATGCGGGCGTGGTCGTCGCCGCCGTCATCAGGCGCTCCCCGCGCTGAGCAGTCCGGGCAGGTCGGTCAGTGAGCGCAGGGCGAGCACGGTCAGCTCGCCGGAGCGGTTAAGCCCGGGCGGCGCGTCGGGCTCGCAGCGCAGCGCGATGACCCGCACGTCCGGCCCGAAGTGCACAGCCGCGCCCTTGATCGCGCGGAACGGCACCACGCTGCCGGTGACGAGCATCAGCACGGTGGTGTCACGGGCCAGCCGGTAGGCCCGGCCGGCCAGCGTGGACAGGTCCTGGCCGGACTCCGCCAGCTGGCCCCTGGCCAGCGTGTCGAGAATCCGGTGCGGCGACGCGGCGGTGACCGCGTGGCTGGCCCCCACCAGGCAGACGTCCTGCTGGTCACGGACGGCGCGCAGGCAGACCGAGCCCGCCGCGCTCATCGCCAGCTCGAACTCTTCCTCGGTGCGGTAGCTGGCCTCCGCCCCGTCCACCACCACCGCCAGCTGCGAGCGCCGGGTGTCCTGGAACTGGCGGACGAGCAGCCGGCCGGCCTTGGCGGTCGACCGCCAGTGCACGTGCCGCCAGTCGTCGCCGGTCGCGTAGTCGCGCAGGGTGTGGAAGGCCAGGTCGCTGGTTGACAGGTCGCGGGTGGCCTGGCCCTCCAGGTCGCGCTGCAGGCCCGGGCTGAGCGAGTCCAGGCTGATGATCCTGGGGTGCACGAACAGCTCGACGGTGACCTGCTCAACCGCGTCCCGGCGGAGCAGGCCGAGCGGGTCGGTGCGGACCGCGCTGGCCGGGCCGATCGGGATGACGGCGCGCCGGCCGGTCGGCACCACGAAGAGCTCGTCGTGGCTCGCCCGGCCGGCCAGCGACGGCAGCCGGAAGGTGGCGCGCCCGCGGCCGACCGGGACCTCCACGTCAAGTGCGCGCAGCCTGGCCTTCGACCGGTTGACCGCCGCCAGCCGCCCGGCCGCGGGCGTGCCGACGCTGACCCGGGGCGGGTCCAGCTCGATGGTGACGTCCAGGCTGGGGCGGCCGACGACGAAGCCGACCGCGATGAGCAGCGCGAGCGCGCAGCAGGCGGCGACCAGGAACAGCTCCTGCCAGCCGAGCCGCAGGCCGAGCAGCCAGGTGACGACCGCGACGACCAGCGCGGTACGGCCCGCGGGGGTAATGACCTGCCAGGCCGGCCGCAGCCGGCCCCGCACCCGTTCGGCGGCTTCCCGGGCGCGCGCCGCCGACGGCCCGCCTGCCGCGCGCCCAGCTAGCTTAAACAGGGTCAGCCCGAACGGGGGCGTGCGCCGCGCCACCGCTACGCCCCGCGGCCAGTGGGCGGGCGGACCTTGGAAAGCAGCTCGCCGATCACGTCGCCCGGGGTGACTCCGGAGAACTCGGCCTCGGCGTCGAGCAGCAGCCGGTGGCTGAGCACCGGCACGGCCAGCTCCTTGATGTCGTCCGGCACCACGTAGCCGCGGCCGTCGGCCAGCGCCCACGTCTTGGCGGCGCGCACGTAGGCCAGGCAGCCGCGGACGCTGAGCCCGAGCCGCACGTGACGCAGCTGGCGGGACTCAGTTGCGAGCTGGCTGACGTAGCCGAGGATGGCCGGGTCGACGTGCACCGTGTCCGCCAGCTGCGACATCTGCAGGATGGCGCTGGTAGTGACCACGTTCTGCACCGCCGCCGAGCGGTCCCTGGTGGCCGCGGACGCGAGCAGCGCGACGGTGGCGGCGTGGTCGGGGTAACCGAGGCTGGTCTTCATCAGGAACCGGTCCAGCTGCGCCTCGGGCAGCCGGTAGGTGCCCGCCTGCTCGATCGGGTTCTGGGTGGCGATCACCATGAACGGCCGGCCAACCGGGTGCGGCGTGCCGTCCACCGTCACCCGGCTTTCCTCCATCACCTCGAGCAGCGCGGACTGGGTCTTGGGGGACGCCCGGTTGATCTCGTCGGCCAGCACGATGGTGGCGAAGATCGGCCCCTTGTGAAAGGTGAACTGGCTGCTGCGCTGGTCGTAGATGGTCACCCCGGTGACGTCGCTCGGCAGCAGGTCGGGAGTGAACTGGACCCGGCTGTTGGTGCCCTGGACCGAGTTGGCGATCGCCTTGGCCAGCGAGGTCTTGCCGGTGCCGGGGAAGTCCTCGAGCAGCAGGTGCCCCTCGGAGACCAGGCAGGTCAGCGCGAGCCGGATGACGTGCTGCTTGCCGAGCACGGCCTGCTCGACGTTGGTGACGAGCGTGCCGAAGGCCCGGGCGAACCAGGTGGCCTGCTCGGACGTCAGCTGCGGGGCGCCCGTGGTTGCTGTGGTCATGGTTTTCTCCGATCCCCAGTTCCCCGGGTCAGCCGGTGTTGCTCGCGGACGCGCTGGTGCCGCCAGCGGTCACGGTCACGGTCAGCGTCGGGCTGGAGTTGTTCCAGTAGCCCCACTTGCACAGGCTGGTGAAGGAGGCTCCGCCGCTGGAGTTGGTCGACACCACCGCGCCGCCCGAGTTCTTGTTGCCGCTGTAGAACGACCCGCTGTTGCTGGCCGAGCAGTTGTAGCTCACGGTCGCGTTGGCCGGGAAGTTGGCGATGGTGAGGTCGATCCACTTGCAGTTGCGGGTGCAGCTGGGCGGGTCGGTGGTGGCGCTGCCCTGGCCGATCGCCACCGTCGGGTTGGGCGCGACGGTGGTCGCCGAGGCGCTGACGGTGGACGACTTCTGGTTCTGGGTGTCGCTCAGGCTGGCGGTGATCGTCCCTTGCTTGCCCGCGCCCTCGACCTTGCTCGACGAACCGCTGGCCCCGCCCGTGGCCGGGACGGCGTGGCTGGTGCAGGCGCCGTCGATGCAGACGTTGGCCGTCTCGGCCAGGCCGTCGCTTGGCGCGCTCCAGGTGAAGTCGACCGAGGTGCCGTTCGCCTTGGCGGTGACGCCCGGGTTCCCGATCGGCGAGTACGGGGTGACCTGGGCGGTCGGCCCGGCCCAGGTGCTGCACAGGCCCGCGTCGTTGCAGGCCGCCAGGTAGATGGTGACCGCCTTGCCGTCGGAGACCTGGCTGTTCATCGCGCTGGTCAGGGTGAAGCTGCCGACCGTGCCGGTGGTGAACGGGCCGTTGACGGTCCCCGACTCGGCCGACGCGTTGACGCCGTACTCCACGTGGCTGACGGACTTGGCGTTGGCGGCGGGCACGGTGAAGCTCACCTTGACCGTGTTCGCCTGGCCGGTCGCGGTCGCGGTGAGGCCGCCCGGCGCGTTCGGCGGCGCGGCCGCCTGCACGGCGGGCGACGACTGAGGCGACTTAGCCGACTCGCCCGCCAGGTTGGCGGCGGTGACCGAGTACTCGTACCAGGTGCTGTCGTTAGTCACGGTGAACGAGGTGCTGGTGGTGCTTCCGTCCACTACGCGGCTGCTGGCCAGGGCCCACGGGCCGCCGCTGGCGGCCGACGAGTACTCGTAGACGGTGTAGGCGGTGACCGGCCGGCCATTGGCGGCGGTCCCCTGCACCGCGGGCCAGGAGACCTGGATCGCCCGGGTGGTAGTCGGGTCGGGTACCGGCGCCCCGGTCGCGGCCGGCGCGGCCATCGTCAGCGGCTTGCCGTACGGGATCGCGCTGACCCCGAGCGACCACGGCCCGTTGCCCTGGGCGTTCACCGCCAGCACGGTGAAGGTGTAGGTGGTCCCGTTGACCAGGCCGGTGAACGAGTGCGAGGTGGCCAGGCCGAGCGGCTGGATCTGCGGCTGCCCGGCGGGCGGCGGGCTGACCTCCACCTCGTAGCCGGTCACCGGGGTGCCGTCGACGTGGCCGCGCTGCCAGGTCAGGGTGACCTGCTGGTCGCCCGCGGTGGTGGCGAGCCCGGTCACCTGGTCGGGCACCGCGTTGGGCTCCCCGGTGGCAGACGCGCTGTGCGGGCTGGCGCCGACGGCGTTGGTGGCGGTCACGTAGACCGTGTACACGGTGCCGTTGGCCAGCCCGGTCACGGTGCAGGGCGAGGCCGGGCACTGGTGCGGGGCGCCGTTGGCGTAGACGGTGTAGTACTCGACCGGCGCGCCGTTGGACGCGGCGGTGCCGAACGTCACCTGCAGGGTGTGGCTGGACTCCTTGGCCGAGGGCGCACCGGGCGCACCGGGGAAGCCGATCACGGTGGCGGTGATGCCGACGTCGATGGCCCGGTCCGGCCGCCCGGGCACGTCGGTCACCCGGGCGATGAGGCGCACCGTGCCGACGGTGGCGTGCGCGGGCGTAATGGTGACCGTTCCGCCGGCGGCGGTCACGGCGGCGCCGTCCGGCTTGCTGACGCTCAGCACCTGGAGCTGCGGCTGGGCCAGCGGGCTGGTGACGTACTGCGCCAGGTTGACGGTGACGCTGTGGCTGGCCTCGACGGTGACGGCGACCGCCCGGCCGGCCGGCGGCGGCGTCTTGATCACCACCACGTTGAGCGTGCCGCCGGGGTCCCCGCCGGCCGCGCTATCGGCCGGCCCCGGGTTAGCCGGCGGAGCGCCCGCCGGGGTGATCCGCAGCTTCCCGGTCGTACCGGGGACGGCGCCGCTGGCCGCGGTGAGCTGCACGGCGGTGCCGCCGGCGACGCTCGCGGTCACCCCGCCCGCCGCCTTGTCCCAGCCGACCGTGTAGCGCGGCGCGGGCTCGGAGATGGTGGTGTCCACCCAGACATGGCACAGCTGGCCGATGTCATAGCTGACCGGCGCGCCGCCCTCGGCCACCGGGACCGGCTGCTGCGGGCAGCGCAGCACCGGCCCGTCCGGGCCGACCTGGGCCGGGATGGTCACCGTGGCGGTGCTGCCGTGTGGGTCCTGCATGGTCGCGCCGTCATAGACCTGCACGGTGACCGCGCCGGGCCCGGTGTACCCGCCGAGCGCGTGCACCTGGAACGCGGTCGCCTGGCTGGCGCTCACCGTGAGGTCGCCCACCGGGGACGCGCTGAGCCGGTTGACGGTGGTGATCTTGAGCGGGCGGCCGGAGGTGTCGAGCAGCACCGAGCTGAGCTGGACGGCGGCTGCCGCGCCCGGCTTGAGGGTGATCCGCGCGCCCGGCCTGAGCCTGATCGCAGTCGCCTGCGTGCCCGGGACGTACACGACGGCGGTCGCAGTCAGCCCGCCCGGCGCGGTGACCTGGTAAGGCACCTCGCGCGGCTGCGCGGCCAGCTTGACCGTCAGCTCGCCGCCGTGCGCGGTGACGCCGGCCGGCACCCAGCTGACCTTGAGGTCACTGGACGACCCGAGCGGGTCGTCGTCGTTCCTGAGCACGTTGACGGTCACTGCCGCCGCCCCTGCCGCGGGCGGCGGCGCGGTGTCGTCCCTGGCCACCGGCGGCACCTTGGCGCCGGGCACGGCATGCACGATGACCTGGGCGAGCGACGGCGTACCGCCGTCGGTGTCGGCGTAGCTGAACTGGGCCGGCGGGTCGGACGCGGCCCCGGGCACCCGCAGGTAGGCGTAGAACCCGGTGAGGCTGACGCCGGCCGGCACGGCGCTGTTGGTCTTGCCCAGCGGCTCCACCGTGGCCGTGTCGCCGGGGGCAACGAAGTCGTTGCCGAGCAGGTTCCAGTGCAGCGACGCGCCGGGCGGCGCGCTGATCACGTCGTCGACGGCGACCGGCGGCTGCGGCGTGCCCGGCGGCAGCACCGCCACCCGCACCGTCGCCGTGCCGGTCAGCCCGTAGGGGTCGGTGACCTGGTAGGTGAACGTGTCGGGGCCGGCCGAGTCCGGGTAGGACTGGTAGGAGATCGTGTCCGGGCCGATGGCGACGATCCGGCCGAGCGCCGGGGGCACGCTGACCCCGGTGACCGTGACCGAGTCGCCGTCCGGGTCGATGCCGCTGACCGGGACCTGGATTACGGCGACGTCCCCGGCCGTCTCCCTGGTGTCCACTTCCCCTGGTACGGGCGCCTGGTCGGGACGGGCCTTGGCCGGCGCGGGCTCGATGGTGACGTCGAGCTGGCCGGTCGCGGTGGCACCGCTGGCATCGGTGGCGACGTAGCTCACCGTCGTCTCTTCCTCGGCCTTGACCCCGGCCGGGGCGTCGACCCGGATGCTGGCGCCATTGGCGCTGGCCAGCAGCCCGGCAACCGGCGGGCTGCCGACCGCCGGCACACCGGACAGCGACAGCGGCAGGCCGATGGAGCTGGCGTCGCCGGACAGCACCCCGGCGGCCGCGCTGTCACCGGACCGGACGGTGACGGCGGCCTCGGTGGTAGTGATCTGGTCCGCGTTCAGGTCGCCGGACACGGCGGAGACCGCCACCGTGCCGGTGGCGCTGCCCTGGCCGTCGCTCACCGTGTAGTCCACCGTCGCCGCCATGCCCGGCTGCGGGTTGTCTGAGCTGATCCGCAGCCAGCGCTGGTCGATGACGGCGACCTGGATGTCGGACCCGGCACCGCTCCCGGTGACCGCGCTGGCCCCGGTGACGCCGAGGATCCAGCCCTGCGGGTCGTAGTCGTCGGACAGCACGTCGACCACGGCCGCCTGCTGGCCGTGCAGCACCGCCACGTCGGGGGTGGTGACCGGCGGCCTGGGGTTGCCGCTGGCCGGGATGACGTGCACCCGGACCGTCCCGCTGGCGGTCGGCGCGGCACCGTAGGCGTCGGTGTAGCTGAGGAAGAAGTCGCCCGGGTGCTGCGCCGTGAAGGTGACCGCCCCCCTGGCCAGGTCGGTGCTGACGGCGGCGCCGGCCACGGCCGGAACCGGGGCGGCGAGCGTGAGCCGGGCGGCCGGGCTGGTCGGGTCGACCCCGGGCAGGTCGTTGGCGAGCGGCTGCAGGGTGACCGGCGCCCCCGTCACCGCCTGGGCGGCGTCCGGCTCGGCCGACGGTGCCACGAACTTCTCTGACGAGGCGCCGAGCACGTTGACGGTGAGGGTCGCCCGGGCCGCCTTGGTCACCCGGCCGTCGCTGACCCCGTAGCCGATGCGCAGCGTCTCGCCCGCGGCGGTCTGCGGCGCGGTCAGCGACAGCGCGCCGCCGCTGGTCACCGCGGCCGACCCGGCGCTGCGGGTGACAGCGCCGCTGTCGATGTACAGCGGGTCGCCGTCGAAGTCCCGCCAGTCGCCGATCACCGGGATGACCAGGGTGCCGCCCGAGGCGACGGACAGGTTCGGCGGCCGGTAGCCGGGACGCAACGCGGGCGCCGCGTTCTGGCTGGCCGCCCGGGGTTCCAGGGTCACCTCGCCGGAGGCGGTGTGCCCGTGGCCGTCGTCGATCGTGTACTGGAAGTGCGCGTTGGTGGACAGCGACGACACCGTGGCCAGCACGGTTTGCGAGTCCGGGGCCACCGCGACGGTGACGCCGGGCTGGTCGGGCTGCCCGACCGCGCTCACCGCGTAGGTCAACCCGGCCGGGCCCTTGTCCGCGTCGAGCACGTGCACCACGGTGGTGGTCCCGGGGCGGACGCCCTGGGTGTAGGGCCTGGCGCTGAGCGGTGTCTTCTCCTGCACCTGGTAGGTCTGCGCCTGGGTGCTGCTCTGGCCCGCGGTGTCGGTGAGCGTCCACTTGGGCCGGACGTTGGTGACGTCGGTGTCGATGAGGAACACGCCGCCGTCGGTGGTGTCGTTCAGCACCACCGCGCCGTTGTTGACCCGGAACACCAGCGACGGCGCGCCCGCCGTGTCGTCCAGGGAGAACTGCTGGGTGTCGGCGGTGGCCGGCGGCGGCGAGCCGCAGCTGCGCACGTAGCTCCCTGATGCCCCGTTCGCCCAGGCGGCGTGCACGCAGCCGGCCACCTGGACCGGGGCCGCCACGGTGCCGCTGTGCCCGCTGCTGAGCGTGGTGAGCTGCCCGGAGCCGAGGTCCACGCTGTACAGCGCCCGGCTGGTGGCGGCGACCACGACGTCGCTGGCGGCCGACGGCTGCTGCAGCGTGAACGCCGGCGACGTGTCGGCCGCGGGCAGCGTCACCGTATGCCCGCTGCCGGGCAGGTAGATCGTCTTGGTGGCCGTGTCGGCCACCACGGGGACGCTGCCGACCGCGGTGACCTGCATCGGGTCGGTCCGCGAGAGCGGCACCGCTTTACTGGCCGGCTTGCCGCCCTGGGGGTAGCCGCGCAGTTCCGCGCCGCCGGCCACCCAGGTGGTATCGTCCTCGCCGACGGTGACGGCGGAGTCGGCCGGCAGGTGCGCGGCCAGCGGCTTGGCCGTGGCGGAGAGTGTGCTGAGGCTGCCGCCGCCCGGGCTGAGGGTGGTGGTACGCAGCGCGTGGTCGGTGGACAGCACCGCGATGGTCTCGTCGCCGAGGGCGATGCCGCCGGGCTCGGGCGATATCGCCGCGCCCGCGTCGTAGAACGCGGTGCCGTAGACGTTGACCGCGTAGACCCGGCCGCCGCTGGCGTCGTAGGCCGCCACCAGCGCCCCGTTCTGCCATACGTCGACGCTGGTAGACGCGGACGCCGGGGCGAGCACGCCGTCAAGCTCGCCGACCGGCTTGGCGAACCGGCCGACAGTGCCGATCGAGTTGTCGGTTACCCAGATGCCACCGTCGTTGAGGCTGACATGCTGCACCGGGAAGCCGTGCGTCGAGGCAGCGAGCGCGGCCAGGGTGGCCACGGCCGCGCCAAGCACCACCGGCGTTACCAGCCTGCGTGGACGAAGCAGCATGCTTACGCAAGCCCCTTTATGCTGCGCGGAACGCCCCCGATGGCATCCCTCTGAAAAGGAAGCGGCCCGCACGCAGGCGGGCGAGATCACTGACCGCTAAACCGCAATTCGCACGCTTAGCCAACTACGCTACGGAAAGCACAGACTGCATCGTAAACCACTACAGAACAACTCAAATGCTGTTCTGAAGTTTTCTTGCAAGATCGAAAATTGTCTATGCATAGTCAGCACGAGGGACACCGGCCTGGCCCCAACTGCCGCGCCCCCGAGCCACCCCCGGGCCACCCCCAGACCCCCGGGCCACCCGGGCCACCCCGGCTACCCCCAGACCCCCGGCCACCCCGGCCACCCGCAGACCCCCGGGCCACCCGGGCCACCCCGGCTACCCCCAGACCCCCGGCCACCCC
>Ga0265338_10006127_pt1 | contig 15434 bp, 11 predicted proteins | sample 42126metaG_FD_193579 | JGI IMG/M metagenome (GOLD analysis project Ga0265338, IMG submission 193579) | Rhizosphere microbial communities from Carex aquatilis grown in University of Washington, Seatle, WA, United States - 4-21-26 metaG | ecosystem: Host-associated > Plants > Roots > Rhizosphere... | reverse complement strand
TGATCGAGAATCCAAGAAAAAGATTTTTGGGTTCACTCCATTCAACGCGGAGATCTTTCACATGAGCCGATCGGGGGCCGGCTCTCAAGTGATTGATGAGTTCCTCGATAAGGGAACGATCGCCTTCCACTTCTACTTGCACGGAATCGTCATAATTGTTTTTGACGTACCCTTTCAGACCTAAAGCGACGGAATGGCGGTTGACGAACCAACGGTAGCCGACCCCTTGCACAAGCCCCTTCACAGTGATAGCCGCATGGACGTCCATAGTCAAGCGAAGAGTTCGACAAACACTGGATTTACTCTTCTTCTGCCAGGGGCAGGTTCCAGTGAAATCTTCTTAAGTACTTGTCTGATAATTCTGAAATCAGGATTCCGACGACAATGAGAAGCGCGCCGAGCACTCCAAACATACCCAATATTTCGCCTAAAACAAAGTAGGCAAGCGCTGCCGAGATAACAGGCTCGAGAGTAAAGAGAATCCCGGCTCTCGTCGGAGTCGTATCCTTTTGAAAACGGGTTTGCGTGTACGTTGTAATAACGGTCGCTAGGAACGCAGTGTAGAAAAAAAGACGAACAAGATTCCATGTGAAATGGATTTGCGGAACTTCGAAGGGGACCAGCATCCATCCGATAATGGCCGTGGTAGCGATTTGAAGGAATGCCAGCGGAAGGAGTTCTTCTTCCTTCGAATAAATGTCCAGGTAGACGATGTAAAAGCCGAACAAGAAGGCGCCGACCAGAGTCAACGCGTCGCCAACATTGAAACCGGATCCGCTTGGAGAAGTAAGAAAATACAGACCGGTCGTTACGACTATGACGCCGACAAGATTCCCCGGCTGCGGAATTCGGCGGCCGATGAACATTTGTGCGACAGGCGTAAAAACGACCATCATGCCGGTGATGAACGCGGACTTCGAAGCCGTCGTTATTTGAAGTCCGTACGTCTGGAGGATAAGACCTACGCCCAGCAGCACGCCCAGGATGGCCCCCTTCCGGACCGTTGAGCGTCGCATGGAGCCAAGACGCGGAAAAAAAACTGATCCAAAAATGATCGTTCCCAGAGTGAAGCGAATTGCCACGAATAAGAATGGGGAAATGTCGGCAAATCCCAGTTTCATGACGACAAAAGTTCCCCCCCAAATCGCCGTTGTCGCAAGCAGCACCAGCTCTGCTTTTTTTCGAGAGGTCATGCTTGTGCGTTGTCCTCCCCGTACTCATCGAAGAACTTCGCCCATTTTGAAGAGGTGCGAATTTTCCGCATCATGCTCTTCCCTTTCAGCGGCCACCAAAGATAATCGTGGTAAAAATACGACCCGAAGACAAAGCCGTACACGAGCGGCGTATGGAAGAAGAATTTTTGAATCGACTTCAGAGGGCCAAACCAGAAGAAATCGCCAGCCAGGCTTGCCATATTGTCGCCGACAGTGAATCCAAAATTCACGTTGGAAATATCTTCGCCGACGATCTCGATCTCGCGCGGGTCGGCGCAGCCAAGGTTGTCTTCGTGCGCAAGGCGAAGATATTTGATGCTGAGCGGATCGAACCCCATCATCTTCGCAGCGACGGCGTCAATGGCAACCTGGTCCGCGCTGGCAAGGATGTAATCTTTTTCCACCGGTATCATTGTCCGAGGTCCCGGACCGTTGCCGCAGAGGGTTCCATCCATGACGGCAAAAATCCCGCTGTGAATTTCTTTTTGAATCGCGAGGAGGTCGACGAGCGTTTCATGTATCCAGGTATGCGTGTAGTGCCGGCGGGTATTGAGCAGCCCGCCGAAAGCATTTTTCATCGCCCCTGTGGTCGTCGTATAAATGTGCGTTTTCACTGTCGGAAGATGGACGATGTTCTTTCCGAAAAAATACTCCGGAAGGTGGATGCCATGGGGGTAGATCTTGTTCAGCGCGCGCATTCGCGCTTTCGGTTCATAGCGAACCCATTTGATTTCGTCGGCATTGAAATTGTAGCGTTCTTCGATAGAATATTTTTTGTAGATCGGCGCAAGCTTGTTGAGTTTCTCCCCTCGAAACGGGTCAGTCACGACGGTATTATTGTGCACGGAGACCAAATCCGTGTATCCACTGCTTCGCAGCGCTTTCACTGTCCCTTCCAGCTGCCATGGAGTCGTGTTCGCGCTCAGGTACGGAAAATGCCAGCTGATGTTGTCTTTCAGAATGGTTGTGGCTGATTTTGAAAGCGCCTGTTCGATGCCTGCGAGCCTTAAAAGCCTTTCGTAATCCGACATGATCGTTGTCGGATGTGTCTTGATTACTGCAACGCGGGAGCAAGTCATGATGAAGTTCCTGATGCTGGTGAAATACTCAATCACCAAATATAAAGAAATTTAACGAAACCACCAAGAGAACTGGTAGTGACTCATTTTGATTGATGGTCTTGATTAGATTATCCTTCTTTCTCTGAGCCAGAGAAAGAAGCAAAGAGAGCCTCTCCGAATCGGAATGCCGTCGAGGCTTTCCAACCACACAAGCAAGAGAAAACGGCTTACGCACACCCTCCCGCACCTGCCAGCCGTTTTCTCAACACACGCATCGCCCTCCTTGCACACCGCCGCCGATTCCGAGGTTTTTGAACGTGCGGTTTTGCAACAAGGTCAAAATCGTCGGGTGCGCGGGTGGGTAGGATTCAATCGAAGGGTTTTCCCGAAGGGATCCCCTTGGGACAATTTCGGTGCTCAAGCAAAAGGCTATAGTATCGAATACTCTTCACGCACCGAAATTGACGGCACGTGCGGTGGCGATTGAATCCGGGTGTTACGATTTCGAAGGATTTCTTTGGTTACTTCCTTTCTTGGAAAGAAATTACCATTGTCAAAACAATCCCATTCTTTCTCAAAATGATTCGCTAACAGAGAACAATTGGTTCCTAGTTTAACCGGTGAGACCCTTACATTAGAGAACTTTCAGAAGCCAGATGATGGAACGACAGGTTCTTCGGTCTGATGGCTGAGTTTTGCGGAAAGAGAACGATATTTCCATACAACGCGGAAGAGAAGAAGAACTACGACAAGCACTGCGTACGTCAACTGCCGGTAGGTTACAACTTTCACCAGCCAGATATAATGGACGACGGCGCCGCCAGCGGTCAGATAGATCAACCGATGAAGGATATCCCACTTTCTTCCGCCGAGCCTGCGGATCATCTTTTGCGTCGAGCTCACGGCGAGCGGAATCATCAATACGAAACTTGCCAGGCCAACTGTGATGAAGGGGCGTTTGGAAATATCATGTGCAATGGATTGCCAGTCGAAGAACTGGTCAAGCCAGATGTACGTCATGAAATGGAGTGATCCGTAAAAAAAAGCAAACAGCCCCGCCATTCGCCTGAATTTTGTCAGCCAGTGCCAGCGTGTGATCTTCCGGAGAGGAGTAATCGAGAGAGTGATAACAACGAACCGCAACGCCCAAATTCCTGTTTCGTTCGTGATATCGGAGATGGGGTTTGCGCTTAAATTTCCGTGGAGCCCATTCCACGCGAGAAGAAAAATGGGAATAAGACACGCTGCGAATAGGACGGGCTTGGAGAGAGGTACAACCTTGCTACGATTCATTACACTGTTTGCCGTGTGTCAAAGGGGATTGTAGAAATGTCAACCCTAAAAATTCTTGCGGAGATCCATTCCTGTATACATTCCGGCAACTTGATCGGCATAACCGTTGAACATCAGCGTCTTTCGTTTGAAAAATTCTCCGATGCGCCGCTCGTGTGCCTGGCTCCAGCGGGGATGATCGACCTCTGGATTCACGTTTGAATAAAACCCGTATTCGTTCGCAGCAGAAAGGTTCCACGAAGTGGGCGGCTGGTTCTCGACGAAGCTGATCTTCACGATCGACTTGATGCTCTTGAAACCGTATTTCCATGGAACAACCAGGCGGATCGGAGCTCCATCCTGATTAGGGAGCGGCTTTCCGTAGAGGCCGACGGCGAGAAGTGTCAACGGGTTCATCGCCTCGTCCATCCGCAGCCCCTCGACGTACGGCCATTGTAAAACGCCGGATCGCTGTCCGGGCATTTCATCCGGTGCGAACTTTGTTTCAAACGCTACATATTTTGCGGCTGAAGTCGGTTCCACCCTTTTAATAAGATTTGAGAGAGGAAAACCGAACCATGGAATCACCATCGACCATCCCTCGACACAACGGTGTCTGTAGATCCGGTCTTCCATCGTTTCCCTTTTCACAATTTCTTCAAGATGGTACACAGCCGGTTTTTTTACGTGTCCCTCCACGGCGACCGTCCACGGAGCGGTCTTCAAAGAACCGGCATTACGGGCCGGGTCGTCTTTGTCGAGCCCAAATTCATAGAAATTATTGTACGTCGTGATATCGTTGTACGGGGTAAGCTCTTCGGACGTGTCGAACGCACTCGGATGCGAAGGTTTCCACGTCTTATTGTCCTGCGCGAAAACAGAAGAGATATTTTGCGGAAAAATTGAATATGCGGCGGCGCCGGCGATCGCAATGCCGGTGTTGCGCAGAAACTCCCGCCTGTGACGATAAAGAGCTTCGGGGGTAATTTCAGAGAACGGGATCTCGGGTTGTTTTTTTATAGACATACGGGCCTCTCCACAATAGTAACGGACTGTATGCTTAAACTCTAAACTGAAGATATTTGTTCCCGGAAACAATCATAAGAAGTAATCAAGAGAGGAAAAAGCGGAACGCTAATAATAAATAATCAAAACGCAAGAGAGAAACCACATGCAAAGATTTATGAACATGGGCTTGTCCCTCAAAATTATGGCAACAGAGTTCTCGCCCATGTTTTTTCTCATCACAAGAAAAAGGTAACGAAAGATCCCGAAGAGGACAAAGATTGTCGTGAAAATAAGGGAGTCCGACCCGAACGCCGCCACGGTGCGGTCGGCGACAGTGTAAAGGGCGTACGCGATCGCCATTCCGGACGATGTGATCACGATGGTGTTGTCGAGAAAATGAACGTCGTATTGTTCCAGCACTTTTCGTTCCGAAGTCGCTTCCGATTGCTTAAACAGTATGATCTCCCCCCGGCGCTTGGACAGCGCCAAAAAAAGCGAGAGGAACATCATGCAGAGAATGAGCCAGTGTGAAATGACGACATTGATGACCTCAGCGCCGGCCAGAACTCGGAGCATGAACCCGGCTGCAATGATGAACACATCAAGGATGACGATTTGTTTTAATGCCAGGGAGTATGAAAACTGAAGAATGACGTAGGACAGTATGACAATCTGATAGCCGGCCGGGAGCGAGAGACAGACGACTGCGGCAATGCCCAAGAGTGCAATGCTCAAGAAGATGGCTGCCCGAATCGAAATGGCACCTGCGGCAATAGGCCTGTACTTCTTCACCGGGTGAGCGGCGTCTACTTCCTTATCGAAAATATCATTGAAAACGTATACTGCGCTGGAGACGATACTGAACGCTATGAATCCTTTGAATGCAGCGATGAATAGTGTCGGGTCGAAGAGATGTTTGGAGAAGACCAGAGGCGCAAAAACAAAAACATTTTTGATCCATTGCGAAGGCCGGAGGAGGCGAAAGTAGTGCTTCATGGTAGTTCGGTGTAAGGTTAGTCAGTTGATTCCTGCAAATACCCGGCGCAGCTAAAAGACTGCCGGCTCTTCATACATTCCAAAATGTACTGCCAGCGCGCCGCACATTTCGCCGAGGGTCACGTACGCGCGCGTGGCATTCAAAAGGCACGGCATCAGGTTTGAACCATTTTCCGCCGCTTGCTGCAGTTCGGACACCGTCCGCCGGACGTCCCCCTCATTTCTCCCCTGCTTCACTTCTGCGAGGCGCTTCTTCTGCTTCGCTTCAACTTCCGGTGTGATGGTGAGGATGGGAATCTCGATCTCCTCTTCATCTTCAACGTATTCATTGACGCCCACGATTATTTTTTCTTTTTTGTCGACTTCACGTTGGTACCGGTAGGCCGCTTCCGCAATTTCGCGTTGGAAGAATCCTTCTTCTATCGCAGGGATGACACCGCCAAGCATGTCGATTTTTTCAAAATAGCGCTCGGCTTCTTCTTCCATCCGCGTTGTCAACGCTTCCACAAAATAACTTCCTGCCAGCGGGTCAATGGTATTCGTGACGCCGACCTCGTGGGCAATAATTTGCTGGGTCCGAAGAGCAATTTTCGCCGCTTTGTCGGATGGCAGGGCCAATGTCTCGTCCATAGAATTCGTGTGCAGTGACTGAGTTCCGCCGAGAACACCGGCCAGTGCTTCCAGCGCTGTTCGAACGATGTTATTTTCGGGCTGCTGCGCCGTGAGCGAGCATCCCGCGGTCTGCGTGTGGAAGCGGAGCATCCATGATTTTGGATTCTTGGCACCATATTTATGTCTGAGTCTCTTTGCCCAGATCCGTCGGGCAGCCCGAAATTTAGCAACCTCTTCAAAAAAATCGAGATGGGAGTTAAAAAAGAACGAGAGGCGCGGTGCGAACCCATCGATATCCATTCCTGCCTCAATCCCAGCTTCGATATATGCAAAGCCGTCTGCCAAAGTAAAAGCCAACTCCTGGACTGCAGTTGAACCTGCTTCACGTATATGATAGCCGCTTATTGAGATAGGATTGAACTGAGGAAGTTCTTTCGTGCAATACGTAAACATGTCGGTGATGATCCGCATCGATGGCTTTGGCGGATAGATCCATTCTTTCTGTGCGATATACTCTTTGAGGATGTCGGCTTGTATGGTTCCACGCAGAAGCTTCGGTGCGACCCCCTGTTCCCCGGCTACGGCAATATAGAAAGCGAGCATCATTGCCGCGGGAGCATTGATAGTCATGGATGTCGAGGCCTTATCTAAAGGAATTCCTTTGAAGAGGATTTCCATGTCGGCAAGAGAACTTATAGATACCCCGCAAATTCCAACCTCACCCTCCGAGAGCGGATCGTCTGCATCCCGGCCCATCAAAGTCGGCAAATCGAACGCCGTCGACAAACCGGTCTGGCCGTGCTCGAGGAGGTACTTGAATCTTCCGTTGGTGTCCTCCGGAGTTCCAAATCCCGCAAACTGCCGCATCGTCCACAATTTTCCTCTATACATGTTGCGATGGACCCCGCGCGTGTACGGAAACTCGCCGGGGAAACCAATGTCAGAGAGGAAATTGATTTTTTGAATGTCATCTGGTGTGTACAGGGTTTCAATCGGCTCTCCGCTCACCGTTGTGAATTTCACGTTCGGCCGTTTCTCCGCTTTGCCGGCATGGCCGTTCCATTCTGCTTTAGCGCGCTTAATCGAATCTAGGTTATTTGGTTCAAACATGCGTTCTTCCCTTCGGTTCTCTATGATTGATTTTTCTTTTCTAAATGCATGCTAAACGACGTGATACAATGTTATTAAGAGTCAGATTGAAATTATTTTCACGAAGTCCTCATAAACCTTCTATCCAGTTCGCCGATTGAAATTTTGACAACCACCGGACGGCCATGCGGACAAACGTATGGCATACTTGTGGCAAAAAGTTGATCGATCAGAACTCTCATCTCTACTTCTGACAACTTGTCGCCTGCTTTGATGGCAGCCTTGCATGAAAAGGATTTGGCGACATTATCGCGCGCGTCGAGTTTTACTCGGTGTTGATTGTTCTTGAACTCGTCGAGAATATCCTGCAGGATGCTCCCTTCTGTGCCCGATTTGATTTCAGTAGGGACACCTTCCAGCACGATCGTATTCTTTCCGAACAACTTCAAGTCAAAGCCAATAGCCTGAAGGTGCGGTATCAGTTCTTTCGCAAGAGCAAAATCGCCCGATGAGAGTTCGAGGGTATGAGGGAACAGCAGCTGTTGTGAGACCGGAACGGCGTTGTTGAAGCTTGCGAGCGCCCGTTCATACAAAATTCTCTCATGCGCAACATGCTGGTCGACGATCATCAGCCCGGTCCTGATTTGCGACAAAATATATTTATTGTGGAGCTGCCATATTGCTTTTCCTTCCTGGGCTTCATCTTCCCGGGTGCCATGGGAGAACTGCTGTTGTCCCGCAGATTCCGGCAACTGGACCGTCGGGATATCCGAAAACAACTTGTCGAGTCCCGAAGGCGCTTGTTGTGAATGCTCCTGACTGAAGGATGAAGAGGGTGAAGGAAAACTGCTCCTTTCATTGCTGCCGAAGTCACCGGAAAAATGGCGAGGAAGTGCGGCATGCCGCAATGAGGCAAACGACCCGTCAAAAGTTTTCGTGCCATTTACTTCGAGAGATGGAACAATATCATTCGACCCGAGAGTTTTGCGAACGACGGACATGATGAATCGATAGATGCTTTGCTCGTCGGCAAACTTCACTTCCATTTTTGATGGATGGACGTTGACGTCGACCTTATGAGGATCAAGATCGAGAAAGACGAGATAGAACGGAAAATTTCCCTTTTCGATGAGGTGTTCGTACCCGGAGAATATTGCGTGGTTTATCGAACGGTTGACAATGGTGCGTCTATTCAGAAACAGATACTGGTCGACCCGGGACTTCCGTGCAAAGTCAGGCTTACCGATGAAACCCGAAACGGAGAGCATTTCTGTTTTTTCGTCGAACGGCAAAAGAGTTTCGAAGTGACGCTCCCCGTAAAGGTTCTTCAATCGGTCTGCGATATCTCCCGATTTTAGGTCGAGGAGCTCCTCTCCATCGCTCGTAAACCGGATGGCAATGTCCGGCCGCGACAGTGCGACGCGCTGAACAACGTCATAGATATGTTTGAATTCGGTGTTGTTCGATTTTAGAAAATGCCGCCTGGCGGGGGTGTTATAAAAGAGGTTCCGAACCGTGATGATCGTTCCGGGCTGCGTGGCCGCTTTCGCCTGTTCTTTCAGGTCGCCGCCTTCGATCCGGACGAGGGTTCCAACTTCATCCGAGGAACGGCGCGTTTTCAATTCTACATGCGCGACGGCTGCGATCGAGGCTAACGCTTCTCCGCGAAAGCCTAGAGTTCTGATGTTTTCCAGGTCTTCGTACGATTGTATTTTGCTCGTCGCGTGGCGGCCGAAAGCGATCGCTGCATCTTCATCATTCATTCCCAAGCCGTCGTCGGAGATCTGAATGAGGCTCTTCCCCCCCTCGTTGATTACGATTGATACAGACGCGGCGCCGGCATCGATCGAATTCTCGACCAATTCTTTTACAACAGATTCCGGCCGTTGAACCACCTCACCCGCGGCAATTTTGTTCGCGAGCTGCTCCGGTAGTATGGTAATCGTTCCTGCCACTGAGTTCCTGGTTAATGCAAATTCACAAAAGAGACAGTTTCATTAGAAGAAAAGAGGATTAGACGGATTCCTTCTCAAACAGGGCATCGACAAACGCGCGTGAATCAAACGGCTGAAGGTCATCGATCCCTTCCCCCACGCCGATAAAGCGGACGGGAATCCTCAATGCCCTGCTAATTGCAATAATAATTCCTCCTTTGGCTGTCCCGTCAAGTTTGGTAACAACTAGACCCGTAAGCCCGACAGCCTCGTCAAATAGTTTTGCCTGCTGGATTCCGTTCTGTCCGGTCGATGCGTCGATGACGAGCAAAACTTCATTCGGGGCATCTGCGGCGCACTTTTTTATCACGCGTTTGATCTTCTTCAGTTCTTCCATCAGATTTACTTTTGTGTGCAGCCGGCCCGCTGTATCGATGATGACAACGTCGGCGCTCCTCGCTTGAGCGGCCTTCACAGTATCGAAAGCGACGGCGGCGGGGTCCGAACCATGAACCTGCTGAATAAGGGTAACGCCTGCCCGCTCAGCCCATATTTCGAGTTGTTCGTTTGCTGCGGCGCGAAACGTGTCAGCAGCACCGATCAGAACATTCTTGCCTGCGGCCTTATAGTTAAATGCAAGCTTTCCGATCGTGGTTGTTTTTCCGACGCCGTTCACACCGACAACCATGATGACGTATGGTTTTGAGGCAGATCTGGCTGCAAATGGATCGGCGCCATCATTCGCAGCACCATTGACGAAGGCGCCGGTGATCGAATCACGAATCAAGACATTAAGTTCTTCGGGATTCTCGTATCGCTGTTCTTTCGCATTTTGTTTCACCGATGTGAGAATGAGTTGGGTTGTTTCCACTCCGACATCTGCGCCGATAAGGATTTCCTCTAACTGGTGAAGAAACTCATCGTCAACACTCCCCTTCGCAAAGACCAATCGGCCGATTTTAGCGACGAATGCGTCACGAGTCTTCGCAAGACTGGTTTTTAAGCGGGAAAGTTTTAAAGAATCGAAGAAACTCATGATGGAAGCTTACTCTTTTCTGATGAAAGTACTGCTCTAAATCGATTTGCATAGACGATGAATGAAAAAAGGAGCGTCACAATGCTGGCATACAGCGAGATCACCCTGGCGATCGAAAATATCCGGTAGTGAACCATCGAAAGTACCAGCGTTAGCGCTACAAAGCAAACCGCTATTTTACCGGCCATATTTGAAGGAAGAATAAGACCGGTCCGTTTCCTGATGTATAATCCGCCTAAAAAGATGATGACATCTCTGCTGAGCACAAGAAGGGCAAACCAGGGAGAAATATCGCCAAAAATGAGAAGCAAAACAACAACGATGCCGACGCCGATTTTGTCGGCAAGCGGGTCGATAACTTTGCCTAACTCAGATTCCTGATGGAAGAGCCGGGCAAAGTACCCGTCCAGCGCATCGGTCGTCACGGCCAACAGTGTGAAGAGTACCGCGTATTCCCTGTTATGCTGGACCGGAGAGAGGAAAAAATACACCACGGGCGCCATCAAAAGGATACGGCTTGCGCTCAGGATGTTGGATAATGTCCAGGGATTTTCTTTCATCATCTATCGGATGACAGCAAATTTTCCGAGTTTGGTTCGCACTTGATTGTTGTTCACGTCCAATTGTGTGGCCAGGTAAATATAAACACCGGAGCCGACAAGCCTTCCATGTTGATCGTCCAAGTTCCATTCAAGTCCTGCGGCGCGAGTATTTCCTTCAATCGTCGCGACTTTTACTCCGTTCGTTTGAAAGATATCGATGCGGCAATACTCAGGGAGGTTTGCGAACGTAAGATGATTCCTGCTTGCGTCAACATTGGAATACCTCAACGGATCGGGAAAGACTATGATATTATCGAGATTATTTATGTCAATGACAAGAGAAACAGTCTGCCCTTTTCCGTCATTAAGAGCCTCTCCGCTGATGCTTTGAATCTTCTCGCTAGCCGTAAGATCCATCTTGTAGCCTATGGGTGTAAGACGCTCATTATCTTGAAGAGAAAGATAGACCTTTGTGCGCGAAACCGTGTCGAGATTCACCCCCTTCAGCGCAAAGTTTCTCACAGCATTGGAAAAATGATAGTTTGACACATCAAGTGCGGACGCCGAAACTGTGTCATTGAACTCAATGAGCAACAGCGACTGGTTTATGAATGAAGCTCTTTGTAGATAAAATGTGTGTGCCTGTTGAAGCGTTGCGAAGAACGGAGTCTGCCGAACAGTATCCGCTTGCATCCCGTAGATATCAAAAAGCGATCGAATGCGTACATAGTGCGTGTCTTTCGCAAAAGGTTGAGCAAACGTGAGCAAGAGTTCGGAAGGGTTATGAATTCCAATCGATACCGGTTTCAAAGTATCATCCACGCAAACAACTCCCCCCGACAACCTGTTTTGATCGACAGGAACTGAGACCCGCAGAGAAATCTGAGTAATGGATTGCTGAAAGACCGAATCGATTATTCCCGGGTTATGAGGCATCGTCGACACAGAAGGAGAATGGTCACTCTCTGTCGGATGAACCAGCGTCACGGCGTACCAATATGTCTTTCCTGATATCACCGTTGTGTCGAGATAACTTGTACCTGTAACGGCTGCAACGGGAATCTGAGGTTGAGGAATCGTATCTCTGTAAATTCTATGTGTAGACGCCGGAGATAGAGAATTCCACCGGAGTTCGACTGCGTGAGCAGAGAGCGGGATTGCAGAAATTCCCCATGGTGCCTGCGGCTTGGAAGCGGTGGAAGTCTGTTCGAAGAATCGTACCATTCCATCCGTGTTGAAGCCGATTTCAGGAATACCGTTGGCATTAAAATCCGAAACGAGTACCGAGTTTGACGTCGATGAATGAGCCCACACGGGATGAAAGGCCTGCGATGAAACGTCAAAATCGATAATGTAGAGATATGGATTCAAGCTGAGGAATAACTGGTCGTTTGACGTTCCAAAAATTCTTTCCGACGAGATTCCGTTGTCGTGCGAAAATCCGGTGTTCACGCCGTAAAAGGTCTGCTCCCATATTTTAGAGAAGCCGTTTAGGGAATCCGTTGGCCGGTGAGTAAATATTCGTACCGTCCATGTCGGCGGATCGTACTCACGATCTGCGTTTAAATCAAGATTCGAATGTCCCGCGATTGCAAAATCGAGATGACCATCCCCATTGAAATCCCCTGCGGTAAGGTAATCGCTGGTTTCGAGCAGATCGGTTGTGTCGGTCCAGACAAGATCGAATTGAAAAGGAGCGCTTTGTTTGTCCGCTTGACGGTACATCACCATGTCACCGTCGTAATCCGCAAAAAGAATCTCTGCGTTTCCCGTTCCGGAAAAATCGCCGATCAAACTCCGCGGCGGTCCAAACTGATTGGCGGCATCACCCGGCAGCGGCGGCGTTGGATCCGCCAATTGTGCCATCAGTTGGAATTTATTTTCGCCCATATTCTTAAAGACGAGGTATTGCGAACTCGTGCGTGCAATGAGGTCTAGTTTTCCGTCGCCGTCGAAATCGTACATCTGGCTTCCCCACACATCGGCGGAATCGATAAACGTTTTGTTTGTGAAGAACGAATTTCCCCCAGCATCCGACGTAAAGAGTTCTGTCACTCCCTGGTCCTGAACGAGCGTTGACAGCCTTCCGTCGTTGTACACATCTTTCAGATCGTGCGGAACCCACTGGCGCTGAGTGGAGTCAATCGGCGTAAACGTTCCATTGCGGTACTGGAAGGCCATAAGTTTGCTAAAACTGCCTGTCGCATCATACTGGTTCAGGATCACAATGGATTTTCCGGCAATGGTTGCAGTCTTATTAAGAAGATATCCAGACGGCAACGTGAGAGGCAATTGAGTGAACCCTGTTGTAGAAATATTTTCATTAGGAAAAGTAAATGTGAAATAGTCGGTTCCGCTCAAAGCGACAGTCGGAAAACGTGCCGTTCTTCCGCTTTGATCCGTCGCTTCCACAAAAAAATCGTACGATGCTCCCGGCTGAAAATCTCGGGTTGACAAAAGGAATGCATGGTCAAGTTCAACCCCGGAAGAGGCTAGTTCTTTGAACGATCCCAGTGGAGCGTGAGTGCGGTACCAGAATACTGCTGAGCAGGGCTTGTTGACCCTGAACGTCGCAAGCGCTCCCCCTTGTGCCTGAACAATGATGGAGTCCTGGAAATTGAAGCCGAGTACGACTGGCGCAGACCTTGTTATGAGGACTCGAATCCGGCTCTCTACGTCCCCAGACTGAATGTTTTTCACTTGCAATCGGAGAGTATAAGTCCCTTCTGACAAGGAAGATATGTTCCATGCCGCAAGTGTATCATTGATAAAATTACGCGCCCCGTAGCTTGCGATCTCGTTCCATGACGATGGTGAATCCCCTGCACCAAAATATATGTTTACCGAGTCCAGTTGATCTGTTGTTGCAGAGCCGATGATGGGTATGACGGAACCGCTCAGTTGGGCATCAACCGCCGGCGATGTGATCTGGACGACATTCCTTTGGGGCGAAGATAATAGCACCCGTGCGTTGACCATCCCTGCTCCGTAATAATTATCCCATCCCTTGTCTCCGAGGTCAATGCATCCTGCCAGTAAATTGGCTCGGACTTCGTCAGGCGTTAATGAAGCAGAACCGGAGGCTCCCGATTTCAATTGGGCAAGGCTGATAAGGAGCGAGGCAACGGCTGAAACATGCGGCGCCGCGGCGGATGTGCCTGTAAATGATGATTGATATCCGCCTCCCAGAGCTAACGTCGGAATGGATTCTCCCGGGGCGACCAAGGCCAGCGACGGACCGTATGAAGAAAAGAACGAGCGGACATTCTCCTGGGAGCTCGACCCCACTGAAATAACTTCATTAAAGTCTGAAGGATAATGAGGATAACTCGTTCCATCGTTGCCGCTTGAGGCGATTAGCACAACATTTTTCTCGTGGGCATAATGAATGACATCTCGCAGGAGCGGCGACAAGATGACATCTCCGAAGCTCATATTCAGAACCTGAACGCCGTTGTCGGCAGCGTAAAGAATGGCAGCGGCAATATCTGCGTCCGTGCCGTTTCCATCTGCATCGAAGGCGCGGAGGGGAACAATCTGGGCGATTGGAGCGATACCTGCGATGCCGATCTTATTATTTGCCTGTGCTCCGATGATTCCTGCCACCGCGGTGCCATGGCCATTCTGATCCATCGGATCATTGCTCCTGCCTGACCAATCACCGCTGTCGGGGTTTTGTACCGTGACAAAGTTATAGCCATGCCAATCGTCGATATATCCGTTGCCGTCGTCATCGAATCCATTCGTGCTCTTGTTGCCGCCTGTTTCTCCCGGATTGACATAAATTCTGGAAGCGATGTCGGGATGCAGATAATCGACTCCGGTGTCGAGCACTCCCACAATGACCCGAGGAAGAAGTTGATCGAAGAAGCCGCTGGCCCAGAGTTCGAAAATTCCGATTCTGTCAAGACTCCATTGGCTTGCAGCAGCGGAATCATTCGGCACCTGGTCGATCTTGTAGATGTAGTTCCTTTGAGCGTATTCTACGTATGGGCTTTGCTGGAATTCCGACAATGCTTTGTCGGAAGTTTGCGCGTCAGCGAACATCACACGCGCTACCTGGGATGCGTTGAGCGAAGGCGCCGCAGGAGTTTGGAGACCTACGCCGAACGGCGATCTTCTTTTGGCAGAACTGACCGCCGAGACTTTCCGCACCGATTGGGTATAGATTGAGGAGGAGACAGACGAAAAGTCTCTTCTCAAGAATACCTGATTGAAAACCGAGTCGGGAGCGTTCGATCGAAACTTAACGATCAGCTCGTTGGGAACGAAGCTTTGTGAATGGGCTAAGATATGAAAGAAGAAAGTACCAAAAGCGATGGCGAGGATCGAGCGAACGCTTTTTAACCACGAATCACCCATACCTATGATTCAAGGCCATTTTTATCCGTTGTTGACTCGACCGTTGTCGGATATTTTCCGCCGAAGCATGCCGTGCAGTAATTCTTTCCCCCTGTTTGAGGGACAACTTCGAGCATTTTTTCCAAAGACAAATAGTGGATGCTGTCGACATCAAGCTCTTTCCGAATTGTTTCGACATCGCCGTTGCAGCGCACGGCGATCAACTCTTCCTTCCGCGGAAAATCCATTCCCCAATGGCAAGGACTGATAATAGGAGGAGAAGTAATTCTGAAATGGATCTCCTTAGGTCCCGCTTATTTCAACAACTT
>Ga0265338_10006126_pt1 | contig 15436 bp, 13 predicted proteins | sample 42126metaG_FD_193579 | JGI IMG/M metagenome (GOLD analysis project Ga0265338, IMG submission 193579) | Rhizosphere microbial communities from Carex aquatilis grown in University of Washington, Seatle, WA, United States - 4-21-26 metaG | ecosystem: Host-associated > Plants > Roots > Rhizosphere... | reverse complement strand
CGATATCGAAAAACAAGATTATCCCGCCTCGTTGCCCCTTATCAAAGAGAAACTGCGCTCGGGTGGGATGCTGATCATTGATAATACACTTTGGAGTGGACGTATCTTCGATAAAAAAGATGAGTCCGAGGCGACAAAGGGCGTACGCGAATTTACTCGGCTGATCACGCACGATCCGGATTGGATCGTATCCCTTGTCCCTGTTCGAGATGGGATGATCTTGGCATATAAGAAATAATATAACTCATATAAAATTGGCATTGGTAACTTTAACGTTGTGGGATATAATCGAAGTTGTCAGACAACTTCTTTAGGAGAAATTCCATGACTACTATCGATCTAACAGTTAACAAATCTCGTCGTAAGAATGCGATTAAGAGGGCAAAAGAACGTAATATCATCATTCCTACCTATGCTCAAATGAAAGACCCCACTAAAATTCCGTCGAAAATAAAGGATGAACTAAATGGAGTGGGATTATGGGACGTCGACCCGCGTAACCTTTTTCGTATAACCTGGCATAATGAACCTAAATTAAAGGGTGGCGGATTCGGTGGTGTTAACTACCTCGAACTACCACCCAGCCTCACTGGTGTTCCAGCTCGCATTGTGGTGCTCATCGGGAAATGGTTCCCCACAGGCGCACATAAAGTTGGGGCTGCGTTTAGTTGTCTGGTTCCTCGGTTGGTTACAGGTCAATTTGACCCAACGACTCAAAAAGCCGTCTGGCCCTCCACCGGCAATTATTGTCGAGGCGGTGCGTATGATTCTGCATTGCTTGCTTGCGAGTCCATTGCGATCCTACCGGAAGGCATGAGCAAGGAGCGTTTTGAATGGCTGTCGACGATTGCGGGAGAGACGATCAAGACACCGGGGTCAGAATCGAATGTCAAAGAAATATTCGATAAATGCAAGGAGTTACGGGCTTCAGGTCAGGATTTGATGATCTTCAACCAGTTTGAAGAATTTGGCAATTATCTTTGGCACTATGAAGTGACCGGTCATGCAATGGAGGAAGTGCTTAAGAAGGTAATGCGCAAGAACGATCGCTATCGTGGTATGGCCTCAGCAACCGGCTCGGCTGGGACGATTGCCAGCGGCGATTACCTCAAGCAAGTCTATCCTGACAGCAAGATCGTGGCGAGCGAAGCATTGCAATGCCCTACTTTGTTGGAAAATGGTTTCGGAGCTCACCGCATTGAAGGGATCGGCGATAAACATGTGCCGTGGATCCATAACTCAAAGAATACCGATGTAGTGGTAGCTATTGACGATAACGCAGTTGTCAATCTGTCCCGCTTATTTAACGAAGAAGGCGGTCGTGCTTATCTGGTGGAGAAGGGTGTACCTGAAGCGCTTGTATCACAGTTGGATTTTCTGGGCTTCTCCGGTATTTCGAATGTCTTAAGCTGTATCAAAGCTGCTAAATATTATGAGATGGGTGAGAATGATGTTATGGTTACTGTATTAACCGATTCGATGGAGTTATATCGTTCCCGCCTGCATGAAATGCATACTGAGTACGGTGAGTATACTGAAATGAACGCAGCAGCAGACTTTGCTCATTATTTGCAGGGGCAATCTACCGATAATATGCTTGAACTTCGTTATCCTGACCGTCGTCGAATACACAACTTGAAATATTACACTTGGGTTGAACAGCAGGGCAAGACCTATGATGAAATCCAATCACAATGGTATCAGCCTGATTACTGGACATCAGTCCAAACCCAAGCTAATGAGATCGATGCCTTGATCGAAGAATTCAACGGAGAAGTAGGGCTCGTCAAATAATGATCGTGTCAGGTGGTCGCAAAAGCGACCACCTGACCTTATAATTACGAAATGCCAATAAAGTCAGGTGATTTGATATTGGTTTGTTTACTTCCAAAGCCGCGGGATTTGGAAATTGTGCGGCTGCTTGGCTGGTATCGCATCCCCCTTCGTTCCGCACCCAAAGTAGTAGCTGTTGATCAATTGGCCTTTTACCAGGCGGGAAGTTTTGGGGTATCTGGCAACCGGATTAATTTCTTCGCAAAGGTCAGGGGGCATGAATTAACAACGCGCCTTGAATTACTGATCGATGAAACAAATCACCCTAGGGCAAATGAGGAATATTACAAGATTCAGATAGGTGAGTTGGAGAAATTACCCCAACCAATCATCGCTGATAAGTGGAAACGATTGACTTTTCTTTACACAACCGGGGAATACCTTCTCAAGGCCAAAACTCTTAATGAATTAGTTGTCAATTCAGAAGAACGTGCAATTTTATGGAGATCTCTTCATGAGCGGGCAGAAAATGAGCAGCTTTATAAGGCTGACCTGCCTGAAGCTGATATCCCACCTGAAATACTCGTAAAACTCTTGGGAATAAAAGAATATTCGGATTTGTACGATCCTTCAAACCCGGATTGATTATGACGATAGAAATGTGGTTAGTCGTCATTGTGGTCGTTTTTCCCCTGATCATGGTTATTAGTAATCAATGGCGGGTGGATGTGGCGGCGTTTTTTATTATAGTAATGCTTGGTCTTGCCCAATATCTTGGCTTTGGTGTTTTGGGTGATAAAAAATCTCCGCAACTGACTGTTCTTGCTATTTCTGGCTTCGGACAACCGGTTGTCGTGACATTGATCGGGCTATTTATTTTGACTCAAACTTTAACGAATAATGGGGTGATGCTGTGGCTGGGTCAACAGCTTATTGGTGGCGCTGAACGCTCTGTTACCCGGCTTATTTTAATATATACGTTTTTGGCGGCATTGTTATCTTTACTTATGAATAATGTTGTGGTCGGCGCCTTGCTGCTTCCGAGTGCCATGCAAGTCTCACGGAATGCCAGAATTAGACCGAGTAAATTGCTTATCCCGATCGCATATGGCACAGCTCTGGGTGGCATGGCGACCTATTTCACCACAGCAAATATTGTATTGAGTAATTTATTAACAATTGCCAGGCCACCGCAGGCTCCCTTGGGTATCCTTTCATTTACAGCTACGGGCGGATTGATCGCGATCGCAGGCATTTTATATATAACGATATTCGGGCGACGTCTGGTTCCGGCCCGCCAACCTGGCCCCGAGCAGGCGCTTGCCCGCCGCGCCAGCGTTGAATTGGAAAGTATTTATGAAGTAGGCGAACGGTTATGGGAAGCGCAAGTGGAAAGTGCGTCGTCTCTCGCTGGTTTAACTCTGCAAGACTGCGCTGTTGGAGAAAAATTTGGTATTGCAATTGTTGCCATGCGCCGTGGCTATCAGGCTTTTTTCTCGCCCCTGCCCAATGAAATCGTCCGTCAGGGCGATATCCTGCTGGTTGTAGGCCGGGAGGATCGCGTCTTGAAATTGAACAGTTTAGGCTTTAAAGTTAAACCCGAGACGCATACGATCACTACCTTTGGATTGACTCTTATCGAATTGATTCTTGCCCCACATTCCAATTATGCTGGAAAGTCCATTAAGCAAATGAATTTCCGTCGCAAGTATGGATTTACTATTTTGGCCATCTTGCGCGCCGGTCGTAGTTATCGGACCGATGTAGGAGATATGCCACTTGAACTCGGGGATTCCCTTTTGGTTGTTGGTTCGCCAAATCGCGTTCGCGATTTGCGCAGTAACCCTGACATAATTTTATTTGAGTCCGACCCGGCTACGCGCCCTGTACCGAGGCGACGCGCAGTGATTAGCGTTCTTGTATTCTTAAGTACTATAGTTTTTTCGTTGCTCGGTTTCCCGATATATCTTTCTGTGCTCGCATCCGCGTTGATCGCTATATTACTGGGTCTTCTACCCATTCAAGATGCCTACCGGTCTATTGAATGGCAGGTCATATTTTTCATCGCAGGAATGTACGTTGCGAGCCTTGGGATGGTGAATACTGGCTTGGCAACATTGATAGGGCAGAACGTGATTTACTTATTGCGGAATGTTGGTCCACTTGGGCTGGCGGCCTCTACATTCCTTCTTTCTTCCGCACTAACACAACTTATGGGTAGCCAGGCCACGGCATTTGTTATAGGTCCGATCGCCATAAGCGCGGCGATTCACTTTAACACCAATCCGCAAGCGATAGCTGTGGCTTCGGCGATAGGTTGTTCCGCCTCCTTCCTGACCCCTATGTCTCACCCTGTTAACCTTATTATGATGGGCCCGGGGAATTATCGCTTTAAGGATTTTTTCCGGGTTGGTGTAGGCTTGATGGTTGTCGTCTTTCTAACACTGTTGGCAGGCATGATTTTATTTTGGCATCTATAGGAGATTATATGGCTACTCTTTTGAGAAATGGAACTCTCATTACTGCCTCTGAAACGTATAAGGCCGACATTTTAATAGAGGGTGAAAAGATTTCGCGTATCGGTCAGAATTTGAATGGGGATTCCGCGCAGGTGATCGATGCTGCAGGGAAATTGATTATGCCAGGTGGTGTTGACCCTCATACTCATTTCGATTTACCGATGTTTGGCACGGTGTCATCCGATGACCACTATACGGGTCATAAGGCTGCGGCTTTTGGCGGAACAACAACGGTAATGGATTTTGTTTCATTTGATTTTGATACCATGGAAGAATCTGTGAGCGCATGGCGAAAAAAAGCTGAGAAAGCTGTTATTGACTATTCTTTTCATATGAACTTGACCAGGTTTGACGATAAGATCGCAAAAGAAATCCCATCTCTGGTAAAGATGGGAATTACCACTTTAAAGGTTTTTACAGCTTATAACGGACGACTGCGTCTGGATGATGGCGGCATTTTTAAAGCGATGCAAATTACTGGGGAAAATGGGATGTTGGTCATGGCGCATTGTGAGAATGGCGATGTAATCGATATATTAGTCCCTGAAGCATTGGCAAAAGGACACACAAGCCCCGAATGGCACGCCTTAACTCGGCCGGCATGGGGTGCAGTTGAAAGTACTTTGAGGATTGCCACTATGGCTTCGGAAGCCAGGGCGAGTGTATATATCGTTCATATGAATGTCGACGGAGAAGTGGATATGCTCCGTTATGCACGCGAGCGCGGCATCCATGTGATGGGTGAAACCTGTCCACAATATCTGTTCTTTACAATTGATCAAATCCGTCGACCCGATGGATCCAAATGGGTATGTTCACCTCCAATGCGGGAGGCAAAAGATAACCTACGATTATGGAGGGGCCTTAAGGAAGGCATATTGCAAACGGTCGGTACCGATCACTGCGCCTTCTTTTTCGATGGCACAAAGCCGATCCTTTATGAAGGCAAAGAAGTGAGTATTCCAGGTAAGGAATTAGGGAAGGATGATTTCACAAAGATTCCAAATGGATTGCCCGGTATTCAAGATCGCCTCCCTATCTTATGGACATACGGCGTGCGCGCCGGAAAGATCAGCCAAAATCAGTTTGTGGCCTTGAATTGTACAAATCCAGCGAAGATTTTTGGCCTCTATCCCCGGAAAGGCGCGCTTTTACCCGGCGCAGATGCCGACATTGTGATCTGGGATCCGGAAAAACATGTAAAGTATGGAATTAAGATGGCGCACCATCGTAGTGATTATAATTTGTACGAGGGATGGGACTTGGTTGGTTATCCAGAAAAAGTCTTTCTTAGAGGGAAATTAATCGTGGATGGAGATCAATGGCTTGGCAAAACTGGCCAAGGCGAATATCTGAAGAGGAACCCAGGAGAAATTCTATAATTTGCGGAATCAGGTCAGTCAACCTTCGATCAATTTTCCTGATTATGGTTGTACAAGCAGTTCCATTAACCTTGGGTGCTTTGAATATACCCCTCGATATTTTTCTGGAATCAATGCAGCGATATGACACATGATTTCGTCGGTATATTGTTTGAGAACTGTGTCTCGATCTCTGGTTGGAAAGGGAGGAAGATCAAATGCTTTTCCGGCAGTGACGATTATGTGCGACCGTCGGAAATGTGTAAGATTGTCTATGATAACTTTATCTTCTGTGCCAGCTAACCCGACAGGTACAATGGGGCGGTTAAGTTTGGCGGCTAAATAACTGACGCCGGGTTTCCCTTCAATTAAACCGCCATTGCGCGATCGTGTCCCCTCGGGGGCGATCACAAGGATATTTCCATTCTGCATTAATCCAATGATCTTGCGCATAGCCCTCAAGTCGGGATTGAAGCGGTCAATGAACACAAAATTGAAATATTTCCCTAGCCATCGAAGGAATGCGCTTTCTTCCCATTTTTCTCCTACAGGGATAAAGACATCCCAACGGTTAAGTGAATAAAAAAGCATGCAGGAATCCAACATGCCGATATGATTGGTCGCGATCACAAAGGCCCCCGTATCAGGTACATTTTCGTATCCACGAATTTCTATTTTTGCAATCAAATTTAATAGCAGCCTGAGAAGCCAACGGATTACATATCGCATGCATTAATTGTACACGAAATAAAAATAGACCCTGTTACTTGGAAGGCAACTGGGTCTATTTTTATTGGATTAAATTGAAGGTTTGTTTTTTCCTCACTTCCACAGGTAATCGGCTTTCGAAATATTATTTTCACTTTTCTGGGAGCCATAGAGGTCGTATATTTTGTCGAAACTCTTTCGATCCTCTGAGTTCATATTGACGATTTGGAAACCGACATTGTATAAAGATGTATCAATAAAATGCGGTTGACACCACTTGCTGCTTGCGATAAAAACAATAAATGGTTTATCAGAGATATCGCTGCTTAATTCGATACGGAGAGGATATTCGGTGTTTTTTGATATCGGTTTTTGGCTTTCCAGTCTAAATCCACCCAGGCTTATATCTGCCATATGACCGACTAGCTCCCCAGTGTTTTCGTTCATCACACGCATATAATACGAAAAGTCCCGGCGGTCTTTATTTCGTCTTTCCATGGCCATTTCCTTTCGATATAATAAATATTAATAATAACTTAATATAGTATATAACAAGGGGGGACGGGAAGCAAGAGGAATATGTTCAACAATATAAGAACACCTATTCTGATTTCATTATGTGGGTAAGGACGGTTGCGCCGCTTCCGCCGATGTTTTGAGCCATCCCAATTTTTGCATCCTCAACCTGTGTATCCTCGCATTCGCCGCGTAACTGCTGAACAATTTCAACGATCTGGTACATTCCTGTTGCACCGACGGGGTGACCGCGTGCTTTCAAGCCTCCGCGTGTACATATCGGTATTCGACCCGTTGGCGAGATATCATTATCGAGGCCTAGTCGTACTCCTTCCCCGCGCGGGGCAAAACCACAGGCCTCGAGCGAGAGCGCCGACATGATGGAAAACGCATCGTGAAGCTCAAATACATCGACGTCTTCCGCATTTATACCGGCTATTTCATAACAATTTTTTGAAGACTGATAAGCTGCATCTAGGAACAGCGGATCTTTCCGTGAGTGTACTGCTATGGTATCCGTCGCCGAGGCTGAGCCGGCAATGACCACACGCGGTCGTCCCGGCATGGAGGTAACTTTTTCGGCAGGAACAATCACAACAGCTGCGGCACCATCGCCAATCGGCGAGGCGTCGAGAAGGTTAACTGGTGTTGCAATCATCACGGATTTTTCAAACCTGTCCATAGTGATCTTTTGGTGTAAACGGGCGAATGGGTTATGCATGGCATTGGAGTGAGCGTTGATCGTGAACGGCGCAAAATCAGCATGTTTCCAGCCAAATTCGTACATGTAGCGTTGCATGATCAGTGCATTCAACCCGACGAATGAAACTCCTTGCTCTACTTCAAAATCTGCATCGGCAGCCGTCGCTAATGCCGCGGTCACATCATGACCGGATTTATCGGTCATTTTTTCAACCCCAACCACCAGGGCGGAGTCGATCTCTCCTGCCGAGACAGCCATGATCCCCGCCCGGAAGGCCGCCGCACCCGAGGCGCAGGCAGCCTCCACTTTAACTGCCTCTTGCTGCCAGAGGCCGATCCAATCAGCAAGAAAGGTTCCCAGTTGATTTTGCGAATCGATCAATGGGGAGAGCATATTGCCAGCAAACAATGCATCGACTTTGTCCATGCCGGCATCTCGCATGGCGGCAAAAGCGGCCTCACCGCCAATCTCCCGTAATGATTTATCCCAATGCTCGCCGATTGCGGTTTGTCCGATCCCGAGAATAGCAACTTTTCGCATATGTGAATTCTACCAGCAGCGCCTATCAGGGTCTATCAAGATTAATGGGAACAGATTTTCCTAAAATTCGTCATATGTGTATACTATGTAAAAGAGGAGCGTGCAAATCTATGAATAAATCATCTTTAAGCCTTTTGATTGCCTTTATTTTCCTCTCTTCTTGCGGCACGGCAAAACCGTTAGAACCAATTCCGCAGCCTTTGGCATCCGCCTCAGGCTACTGGAACGTCAAACTTACCCAATCCGGCGGGATTGCAGGTGTACTTCTTACGGTAGAAGTTTCCAGCGATGGACAGCTCAAAGCGGAAGATCAACGGTCTCAGCGAAACGCATCAAAAATCCTGCCATCACAAACAACAGTCGAATTGGAAGGGCTTGTTAATAATGCCATTGTTTCTACCAAACGTGTACCGCAGTCAGCGTGTGCAGATTGCTTCATCTACGATCTCGAGATCCATTCAGGGGATAAAATCATCCAAATTCATGTCGATGATGCCACGATAAATGATTCTAGCGCCCAGGGATTAATAACGACCCTGCTCAAAATCCGGGATGAGGCCTTAAATCCGACTCCATAAAAGGATATCTTTTCTGTGTGGCTCGATCAGTTATTAATTGAATTAGGTCGATGCGAACCGCAGGGTCAGGCAGCATTACATTTTTTAAAAGTGCGGGGAGTAAAAGTTAGCTTTCACGACCAGCCAACCGCCGCCCGGTGGACCTTGGCTGGAAATATCCAGTTGCACCCACTGTACGCCACTGGTGCCCCAGACGCACCTTATCCACTAAGCCTGATTGTTCATGAGGTGCGGCACCTACAGCAGGGAATATTCACCGCGCTTTCAGTATATGGTGAGTTGGAAGCCTGGCAAGTCTAATTTTCTTTTCTACAATCATTAACCGGCCAATATCATTCAAATATAAAATTAAATTCAATCATCAACGACCTGATGAACTTGAAGTTGAAGGAGGATAGAAAAATTCTCACTCGAGCTATTTCTTTAATGAAGGCTTATGCTGGAAAGGGCTATCGCGTAAACATGCTTCCTCTTTACCCGTTGCCAAGAGAAATCCTTTTCTTATTTACAAGAAATTAAATGTAACTTCCATTCAATATATTAACAAAATTGTTATCTGAATTTAATTAAGAGGATAAGAAAATATTGTATGATAAGGTTATAAAATAAAAGGAGGTGTGTTATCGATACACCGCCTGAATCTTATCTTGAAGGAAGGGTCGGTGCATTTTGACCTGGATAAAACCTCGGGTTTTGCATCCGGAGTTTATTTGACCGAAATAAAGTTCAGCATCGTTCCTTCCCTGGCCTTAGGCAAGAAATATCAGATGGATGGGTAACACCCATCCATCTTTACGTCAACTTATAGATTTGGTAGAAAACACTCCAAAAATGATATGCGCTGAGTATATCGTTCCTCACCAGCCTTTTTTTAATAATCCATTACTTTATGGGTTTGGCTTGGAGAAAAGGTAGGTAATGTAACCAGGAATTATTAAGTTTGTCTTTCAGACTCTTCAGGAACAATGATGGCCATGATGAGGTAGACGGCTACAATGCCTGGGCCTGTCAGAAAAAACAAGAGTACAGCTGCAAGCCGGATCACGGTGGGATCAATGTTTGAATAATAACCTAATCCACTGCATACCCCCGCTATCATTTTATACGTTCTGCTGCGTGTGAGTTGTTTGTAGCTCGTGTTCATATCTTTGCTCCTTTTAATTACTACATAACATACGCAGACTATACGGGAAAGTCGCAAAGCTTATTTGTATTTCCTGCTTTCCAGAAAATTAGTAATCGCTGCATAGAGCAGGAAAAGGCCGATCAAAAAAAAGAAGATAGCCTGCCATCCAAGGTATCGGTATTGGAACAGGCCGAAGCCTGCAAATAATGCCCCGACCAGAAAATAAAATATGGCATTTCGTGTATATCCTGGGCCTATCCGCTTCGCTTGTAGGATGCCGCGCTCATTCATCGAGTTCAGTCCTCTGACGTGGCCCTCATGACGATCTTTGCAAGCCAATGAATCTTTTACGAGCGTCGTACAATCAATACATAGGCCTCGTTGGCAATATTTGCATATGCCAACCGCAGATCTATCGGGATGATAATAACAAATCATGTCATTCTCCATTAAGATGATTCAAATCAATTGATCGTCGGTTAATAAAACTCCAAAGCTCTGTTTTTACAAGCGGGAAAATTATAAATCTTCACCCTTATAAATTACCTTCTCGCCGTACTTTTCACGTAGCTCGTCGATCGCTCTCTGTAGCCGGCGTGATTTTTCTGACCCCGTATCCCATAATGCTAACTGTCGAATAGGAACCGTAAGTCCGCTCACTCCAACACCGATCAGCCGCACCGCTTGGCCGGACCTGCGGACGGTTTTCATCAGGTCTAATGCGATTTTACCTATTTCATCGCCTTGATCCGTTAGGTGCGGCGAGGTTGTTTGCCGGGTCAATGTCGTGAAATCAGGCCAACGGATCTTTAGTTTGATGGTAGCAGCAATCAGTTTTGATTCTCTAAGGCTCCGCGCAATCTGGACCGATTGATCGTGAAGCGTTTTCTCTAGCACGTTGTCATCACGAACGTCGCGGGTAAAAGTGGTCTCCTGGCTGATTGATTTTGTTTCATGTTCTGTCACAATTAGCCTATCATCTTGGCCTCGCGCATGCTGGGAAAGCTCACGGCCGTTCTCCCCAAATAACCGGATCATTTCACTCTCCGGCCATTTGGCGATGTCTCCGATTGTATGTATACCGAGCTCTGTAAGTCTGGCGGATGTTTTTGGCCCTACTCCCCATAGCATGTCTGCCGGTAGTGGGGCTACAAAAGCCGCCTCTTCACCCGCTGGTACAATTGTGAGGCCAAAGGGTGGGCCTTTTCCGCTTCCGGCTTTTTTCCCGACTTCAGTAGCGATCTTTGCAATCAGCTTATTAGAAGCGATACCGATCGAAGATGGCAACCCCATTTCGTCTCGAATATTAGTCTGGATCCCGCGAGCGATATTTTCTGGGGATCCGGGTAAACCTGAAATGTCAAGAAAAGCCTCATCAATGGATATCTGTTCAACCTGGGATGTCAGAGTATGAAGTCTGGCCATCACCCGTTTGGAAACATCACCATATGCTCGATGTCTGGAGGAAACTACGATCAATTTGGGGTAAAGGCGCAAAGCGCGGGCCATTGGCATGGCCGAACGAATGCCAAATTGACGCGCCGCATATGAGCAGGACGCGATCACGCCTCGTTCATCAGGTTTGCCCCCTACGGCAAAAGGCTTTCCGCGCAATTCTGGGTTATTTGTCTCTTCAACCGCACAAAAAAAGGCATCCAGATCGATGTGAAGGATTAAAGCAGCCATATGAATTCCTGACCGGGACGGTCGCATAAACTGGTCATTTTTGGTATTGAAGATTTGTCAGGGAAACGCTATACTATTTGTGGCCTATTTTCAATACAATAAGGCTATATTTGTAAGGAGTTATCATGAAAATACGACAGTCATATATCCTCGCTATTTTACTCCTGGTACTATTATCACTGTCTTTGACGGCTAGTGTTGATACTGCCTTTGCTTCTGGGGCTTGCGATTCAGCCCAGTTTGTTTCGGATGTGACCGTTCCGGATGGTACTTTCATAAACCCCGGCGGCACGTTCGTCAAAACCTGGCGGCTCAAGAATACCGGAGTTTGCCAGTGGAACACATCATACAGCCTCGTTTTTGCGAGCGGTTCCCAAATGGGAGGACCGGCTTCCGTGGCCTTTCCCGGTACGGTTTCACCCGGCCAGACTGTAGATTTAACCATCACTCTTACTGCACCGACTGCGGGCGGGACTTTTCGGGGTTACTGGCAATTGAGGAATTCTGCGGGTTCCCTTTTTGGAATTGGCGCAACGAATTCGAACCCATTTTGGGTGGAGATCAAAGTAAACGGGCCGCAACAGTCGGTCACGGGCTATGATTTTGTTACCAATATGTGTGCCGCTACATGGTCATATGATGGAGGTCCGATTCTCTGTCCTGTAAATCCAAATAAATTATCATTCGGCCAGGTTCAATATATTGCTAATCCTGTGCTTGAAGATGGCACGACATCCTCGGTTCCAGCACTTTTGACCATCCCCCAAAGTAAATATAATGGCTTGATCCGCGGCTCGTTTCCCGTTACGGATATTTTCCGTGGAGACCACTTCCAGGCTCTGGTCGGATGCCAATTTAATGCGGTGAATTGTTTTGTTACTTTTGATTTGCAATACCAGGTGGGAGATTCGCTTTTTACCCTTTATAAATTGAAAAAGGGATATAACGGCACTATGTCTCAAATAGATGTCGACCTGACCTCGATAGCTGGAATAAGGAATCTTCGTGTAGTCCTTACGATATTGGCCACAGGCCCTTCGGCGGGTGACCGACCATTATGGGTAGGGCCTCGCATCGTACGCTCTGTGGCGTCACCAGTAAGTATTACTCCAACAGTTGGCCCTACAGCAACAGTTGGTCCTACGGCAATTGTACCGACGACTACCCCGGTTCCAGGTTGTGATCGCGCCGAATTTGTCATGGATGTCAATGTGCCGGATGGTACAACATTTGCACCGAATGCTTCCTTTTCAAAAACATGGAGATTAAAAAATACCGGTTATTGTACTTGGACAACGGGTTACAGTCTTGTTTTTGTAAGTGGTGACAGGATGGGTGGTGTAACAACCCTGATCCCGCAAAGTGTAGTCCCTGGTCAAACAGTGGATGTGGGTATAAATTTCAATGCTCCAAGCCTCGCCGGATCATATCGTGGTTATTGGCAATTGAAGAACGCTTCGGGTAATTTATTTGGAATAGGTACGAATGCAGACCAGCCCTTTTATGTCGACATCAAGGTCTCTGGTACAAGCAGCAATGGTTCCACTGCTTATAATTTTATATCTAACGTATGCTCCGCTCAGTGGTTTAGCGGCGCAGGGGCATTACCCTGCCCGGGAACCAACGGAGATGCGAGAGGCTTTGTCTTGCAAATTGCAACTCCCAAACTTGAAAATGGGGTAACGGATACTCGGCCGGGAATACTTACGTTCCCGCAATCTGTTACTAACGGTTATATACAAGGTTATTATCCGGCCTTCAATGTGCTGACAGGCGACCATTTTCAGGCTACGCTGGATTGTGAATATGGTGCGACGGGATGCTTTGTGATATTCCGTCTGGATTATCAAATCGCCAGTGGGGCGGTCCTGACGTTGGGCACATTTGCTGAAACTTATGACGGTATTTATACCGCTGCGAATATTGACTTGAGTTCACTTGCTGGCCAGAGCGTCAAATTCATTCTGACTGTTCTTGCGAACGGGTCTTCCACAAATGATAGGGCCACATGGGTGGCAGCGCAAATATTTCGTTCCACGGCAATCGGAGGCGATCAATCCGTTAGTCCCACCCAAACTCAAATCCCAGTGACTGAAACGCTGGCACCGGTTCCTACAAATACTTCTACTATATCCCTGTCATTCCTACGAATACTTCCACGCCAATTCCCTCAATTCCAACGAATACTACCACTCCTGTCCCTGTGATCTCAACCAATACCCCGCTGACTATTAGTACACCGTAATTTTAATGGACAATGTCAAAAAGCTGGATTGCAGCATGTTCCTGCAATCCAGCTTTCCCCATAAATGAATAAAAAAGGTTATTAAATAAAGGGAAAAATATATTGAATATTCATTAAAGTAAAGATATACTTATGAACAGCGTATAGTCAAATTGGAACTTTTGGATGGTTTTACCGTCTTCCATAAGGCTCATTGCTGTTTTTTCGTTTTGATAAAGGAGACCGTCATGAAACCAAGAATATCAACAAGATTAATGATGATGGTAGCCGCCGTGTTGATGTCTTTTGCTCCGGCAGCTACCATTACCACACAGAAAGCCGCTGCGTTCTCGACTTGTGATCAGGCGCAATTCATAGCGGATATTACGGTTCCCGATGGCACTCCTTTTTCTCCGGGGGCGGCTTTTACAAAGACTTGGCGGTTGAAGAACATTGGTAGCTGCGCTTGGACAACTTCTTATGCACTGGTTTTTGACACCGGTACAATAATGGGTGGACCTGCAGCTGTCAATCTGCCGAGTAATGTTGCCCCTGGACAAACAGTGGATATTTCGATTAATCTCACAGCACCCAGCAATGCAGGCCATTATATTGGGTACTGGAAGTTCAGGAATTCCTCGGGTGCCTTATTTGGGATCGGTTTCGCATCCAACAAATCCTGGTGGGTGGAAATAAATGTCTCTTCCGGCTCTTCGACCGGTGTGGCTTACGATTTTGCAGCCAATTATTGTTCGGCATCCTGGTACAGTATTCAGGGCAGCCTGCCGTGTCCGGGAACTGATGGTGATTCCCGTGGCTTTGTTCTTAAAGTGAATCAACCCCAGCTCGAAAATGGCAGCTTCGATACAGGCAGCGGTTTGATCACCATGCCACAAAATGCATTTAATGGCGATATTCATGGAGAATATCCTGCCTTCCTTGTTCAAAGCGGAGACAAATTCCAATCCGTAGTCAACTGCGCATATGGTGCTACCAGTTGTTACGTTACATTTCGCCTAGATTATATGATCGGAAACGGTCCAATAAATACTCTTTGGTCGTTCCGTGAAAAATACGATGGGTTGTATTATCGGGTGAATCTGGATCTTAGTCCCTTGGCTGGACAAAACGTCAAATTCATATTAACAGTTCTGGCTACCGGATCTCCGACAGGCGATCGAGCTTTGTGGTCGAATCCGGTTATTGCCCGTCAAGGCGGAACGGTCCCTGTTACTGTGACCCCAGGCACACCAACCTCGACACCTGTTACTCCGGCATCCTGTAACCGTGCTCAATTTATCACCGATGTGACAATCCCGGATGGTACTGTTATTAACCCCGGATCAGTATTCAGTAAGACCTGGCGATTAAAGAATGTAGGTACCTGTACCTGGACAACTTCTTATATGCTCTTATTCGATACTGGCGCAATAATGGGCGGCCCGGCTTCAGTCAACTTGCCAAATACGGTATTACCAGGGCAAACAGTGGATTTGACGATTAATTTGACGGCTCCGACGACAGGTGGTTCATATCGAGGTTATTGGAAATTCAAGGATGCAAATGGTATTCCATTCGGCATTGGCTTCGATGGAACCAAATCTTGGTGGGTAGACATCGATGTTTCCGGAGCGACTGCCATCCCCACAACGCCTATCCCTGGAACGCCCGGTCCATCTCCTACGCCTGTCGCAGGCACAAT
>Ga0265338_10006125_pt1 | contig 15437 bp, 12 predicted proteins | sample 42126metaG_FD_193579 | JGI IMG/M metagenome (GOLD analysis project Ga0265338, IMG submission 193579) | Rhizosphere microbial communities from Carex aquatilis grown in University of Washington, Seatle, WA, United States - 4-21-26 metaG | ecosystem: Host-associated > Plants > Roots > Rhizosphere... | reverse complement strand
TCTCCAATCAGCAGCGGGATTTGATCTTGGATCGCATCGAGGCCTTGTTCGAGGGAACAAAGGCCCGCTTGCTTGGCAAGCACTTCAAAGGTCCGCGAATCATGTTTGAAGTCGCCCGCCGCACTGATCCGCTGCACACCATCGAAGGCATCTATGAGTACACTCTCAACATGATGTACGGCGTAGGCGCAAAGCCAAACATCAAGACTGTCGAGAATCTCGCTGAAGTGACTGGCAACTATATGGACGCTCAGCAGTTGAAGATCAAGAATCACATCCTCGCTGATGTTGCGAAGGCCAAGAGCCCGACTGAGGCTATGCGGACCATCCGCGCATCTTTTGACAAGGCCGGTGACTACGTTGACATGCTCGTGTCAAACGAGACCCGCATCGTGCAGGCCTATGCCTCCCGCGAAGGAATTACTCAGGTTGCATCCGATCTCGGAGTCAAAGACCCGACCGTCGTGTTTCTCGGAATCACCGACACTCGCATATGCAAATACTGCAAGCAAATGTACCACGACTCCGCAAACCTTCAAAAGCCGAAACCGTACAAGCTCTCGCAAGTCCAGGAAGGATATTTCAAGCCCAAGGACTGGGACGGCAAATCTCCGCACCAAGCGCCGCTCCATCCGCGCTGCCGTCACGTGATGGTCTACGTTCCGCCGAATTTCGGCTTCACCGCCGACGGCACGATCACATTCGTGGACTTCGGCTATGATTACCATAAGGACTACTGGAAGATGAAAAAGGCCGAAGAGATTCCAAGCGAAAACGTACCCATGCCTGATTTCTTCAGCTATGACGAGTACTTGGCGTTCAACATTGAACACGAAAAAGAGCATGTTCACGGGCCGAATTGCGACCACGACATACCCTAATCTATTAGACTGGAGCTACACTCATGGGTCTAAAGATCGACGGCATATCAACATCCGAACACATTGATTCTTCTGGCGAATTATTGATCGTCAAGGATCACGACATTTCCGATTTAGTGGAAGGTCGCGGAGTGCTCAATTGGGAACACTCGCCGAAGAGCGAGGACACCATCGGCGCGGTAATCTATGCGCGAAAAATCCTTAAAAAAGAAGATTGTGAAAACGACCGCCAACGTAAGTACTGGGATTTTGTAAAGAAACCGTTCGTTTACATCATAGGCGAACTGTTCGAGGATGAAGACCATCCTGGCGCGGTCGCCGTCGGCGCGATGATTCGCTACTACGCGAAAAAGAGCGAAAAGCTCCTGACCGGCTTCAGTATCGAAGGCGCGACCCTTGAGCGCGACGACTACATTTTGAAAGAGAGCGTTGGTCGCCGCGTGGCAGTCACCCTCCGCCCGTGCAACAAAACCGCAATCGCTGGCCTGCTCGAAGACCCGAAAACAAAATCCATCGCCAAGTCGATCTCGGACATGTCTGATAAAATTGACGCATCGCTCATCGAAATCGACTCGATCATACTCGAAGATGAATTCATGCCCGCAGATCCTGTTATGGACCTGCACAAGGCCATTGAGTCTCTGAACAAGACCTTGGAAGCTGGAATGGGCAACGTAGCACCGTCACAGCTCACGCAAGGTGCCGCGCTTACCCGCGAGCACATCAGCGGCTATAAAAAGAACATCTTGAAGGCTGCCGTCCGTGATTGGAACCGCAAGCGACCACTTCAAGAAGTTGTAAAAGCAGCTCTGCCTGACGTGGACGACGACTATATCCATCATTTCGTGGATCTCGCAGAAGAATTGGCATTGAAAAAGAATGTGCCAAAACTCATTCGTATCGGCGCGGAGCACGCTCATCCATATTCATCGCCAGAGCAAAAGAAGTTGGTCGAAGGAATCTACCACGATCCTTCGCAAAAATTCAAGGTGCCGCATGACTCGTTCGAGGGTAGCGGTAAAACCATGATTCGCGGTCGCAATGATGCGGGCCAAAACGTGATTTTAAAGCACCGTCACAACGAAGATAAAAACGTCAAAGTCGATTTGCAACATGCCGGTATGACCTACGAACGCGCTCACAATCACTATCAGCTTATGAACGACGTATTTGGATTGGGCAAGCATGTTCCCGTTGCAGCTCACGTTGAACATCCTGGCATAAACGGCGGTCATCCGATCAGCGTTCAAGAACACGTCGAAGGCGCTAAAACTCCGCTGGAAAGTGACGCGAACATGGCCAAGGCCTGGAAGATGCACGACAAGGACGGCCACATTCACAAGATGATCATGGCCAATCACATTCTTGGCGTCGGCGATAGGCACGACGGAAACGTCCTGATCCATCCCAAAGGACATTTGATGTCCATCGACCACGACAGCGCCTTCACTGGTGGTACACTGGAACCCGACTTGATCTATGGCGAGAAGGGCAATGACAAGTTGCATCCAGAAGCCGCGAAGTGGGTCAAGTCAATCAACCCTCGTGATTTGGCCGGAAAAATGTTAGACCAAGGACATGACCCGAAGACAATCAAGTCGTCCATCGCAGGCCTTAAGCACTACCAGCGAATGGCTGATCGTCCCGATATGAGCTTTGGACAAATGTTTGATAATGCAGCGGCAGGTATGACGGCAGCACGCAGCACGCCCGCAGATTTACGCGAAGCTGCAAACGATAAAGCTGCCAAGAAGAAGGCTGTATGATGAAGATCATCGTCATCAAATCTGACCATTCGGAAGTTCCTCTCGCAGAAATTCGCACTGATGGACAGCGTTTGGAATTTGTCGTGGACAATACAAATGGCAAGCTCCCAAGACTGTTCGCCAATAGCTATGCTCGCATGGAGCATGTGGTCAAAGAGTCGTCTCATCTGCAAATAGAAAATCCAAAGAAAGCCACGGTCAACCTTCTTCGTTACGTCATGGATAATGGCGACGTGGTTGAAATCACGTCAGATGGCCACACAGTCATTCTCAATGGGAACTTACTGAGCCAAGAAGAGAAGGATGCCTTGTTCCAGGCGTTCAGTCGCGGTGACATCAAAGTCGCCCGTAAGACCGACGTTGCACAAGCGGTACCTGTGATGCCTCAGAAGCCGCAGATCGAACAATCGCAAGCAAAGAAAAAGTTTGATTCCGTTACGATGGGCAAAATTCAAAAAAGCCAAAACGAAGCTGCCCGCGCCGAAGAAATGTCCAGTCCCGATTACGACAATGAAATCGAATCCGCCGATCTCTCTGGCGCAGAAGATAAAGACTGGACTAAGAACATGATGTATTGGCTGAAATATGGTGATCGCAAATGAACGATGAAGCTGAAAAGCAATTAGCGCCCGACACACCTGCTGACACCCTCCACGCTCACGCGGCGAATCATATCGCTTTGCCTCACGACAAGAAATTTGAGAATGAACCTCTGATGGACGAGGTTACGTCTCATCCCAATCTTCGCGCTGATACCATCAAAGACCTTTACGCACATGCGACCGAACATATGAACGGTGCAGGACGTGAGGATTTGGCCGGTCATACCGAAGCCGGAAACATGAGCAATGAACAGCTCGGAAATTTACTGAATCACCCGAACGCTCCGGCTTCGATCAAACAGGATTTTGCCTTGAAGTCGTGGCATCCTGAGAATCCTAACTCCGATTTGCACGAAGAATTGGCAGACTCAGGTATTCTCGATGATGCCCAACTGCGAACGATGGCAGAAAACGCATTGGACGCTGGAAGCAAACCTCACGCCTACAAACATCTGTCGCCGGAATATTACCTAGGCAAGTTCAAGGCCAGAAGCCAACAGTCTGACAGTGATCTCCCTGAATCTGAACACGAGCGTGCAGAACAAGAATACCACCTTGGTCGTCAAGGTCTTCTCGCTTCGTCAAAACACAATCCGCAGACCTTGGAACAGACTATAGACGCTTTTTCCAAGGATACTCGCGGACATCATGGGCCGACCGAATTGTTGAATCAGTTGGTCCAGGAACGCGAGGATTTATCAAAAGATCAACTCAACAAAATTCATCAGCACGTTGAATCTGACAAGGATGAGGAACACAATTATCGCCAGAGCGATGCAATTGACTCGATTCTCAAGCACAAAAATGTAGATCCCACTCTCTTATCCAAATACGCAGTGGGCAAAGATATTCGCTCGGACGCTCTTGAGCATCCCAATCTCCCGCGCCAGTCCATCGACGCTTTTATCAAACGCGTTAAGGACCCTAACAGTTACGGATTCCGAAGCAACATTGAATCCCTTCTCAAGAATCCCAATTTGACCGAGAAAGATGTCAAGGCTTTGGTCGATAAAGGTTCCACCGATGCCTTGCATGATCCGCGTGCCAAAGAAGAAGATGTTCGCAATGCTTGGAACAAAAGCGATAAGGGCCTAGATGCGGCTCGCGGCATTTTGTCCGCGTCCAATGTTCCGCCCGATGTTTTAAAAGAACTTGTCAACCATAAGAATCAAGATGTAGCCATAGGCGCACTCCAGCATCAAAAGGCCGATCTTGGCGTGGTTCAAGAAGGCCTCAAACGCAAAGCAAAAGCGGTATCTGATGAAGCTCGTCTTCACCCGCTCGTTGCCCAAACTGAGGCTCGTGCCGGACTTATGTCTGGCAAAGTTGGTTTGACCAAGGCGTACAAGGACGAGGATTATAAAAACCACTTCGACCAGATGCCCGCAGAAGATCAGCAGAAAGTATTCATGGCTGCTGATGCCAAGTATAAAGGCGACAAGCTCGATTCAATCGCAAAGACATCTAAAGAGCGCCCTGAGAATGTGGTATATAGCAAATATAAACTCGCATCCGACCCTCGCGCTCCGCAGGCTGTTCGGGAAGCTCACTCTCGCGATCTGTCGAACATGTTCCGCGACAATGTAGCCAAGAATGTAGAGCCTGACGAAACCAAAAACAATATCTTGTCTGAAGATCATAAGACCGACAACGGTCGCGTCATCAAAGCAGTGGTTTCTCTTGCGGCAAACGGCGACAAAGAAGCTCAGTCGGCTATACTTGAAAACCCAGGCATGATGCATGCACTGAGCGGTCACTTGAATTACGACGAGCAGTCTCCAGATTTCTTGTCAAAAATTTATGACAAGATCAAAGAACACAAAGCAAACGGCGCAACAGTGTTCAACCGTCACGGCACTCCGGAACCTTTCGACAGCGGCATGGAAGTGTCCAGTCCTTTATTCGATTCAAAGAATACCCCGACCCACATTTTCCAAGAAATGGCGTCAGATAAAGACACCATGGAAAAACTTGGCCAAGGCGATCAGATGAATCGCTACAATGATCTGCCAGAAGCTGAGCAGAATCAGAAGTACGCTCAAATATTGGCAGCCGGTTCACCAGAAGCTAATCTCTCGATTCTACGCGCCAAAGCTCCTGCTCAGTCTTGGAACAGTGCATTTACCAACATCAGTGACGTACAACGACGCAAGTTCCTTGAAAACAATATGGAGCACGTGCAAAGTCACCGCCCAGATATCTTCAAGAACTCTGCGCTTGGACTGTACAATAAAGATTCCGACGGTGCAAACTTCAGTGCAGATCATGGGCCTCAAGGAAAAGCAATTCAGCGCATGAATGCGAATTCGACAATAGATCAAGATACGCTCAAGCAGATCATGCAAATCCCGCAGGATGCCACTGGGTACTTCCAAGATAATAATTTGAGTCTCGTACCGAAAGCTATGTATACCCGCGATGACAATATGGCCAACCACGCATTCTCGATTGGGCGTAATGATCTTGGCTATGCAATGACAGCGGGCAAGTTCAAAAAAGACATTGAAAACGCACCGTATGCGAAATACAACAGCAATCCTGCTGAACAGGCTCAAGCTCAAGTCGAACTTCAGGGAACTGTTGACCGCATGAATGCTCGTGTGGCAGAATTACCATTCATGCCTACTGACGGTGGACCATCCGACAATGCAATGGCCTCGAAGTGGGAAAGTATCCTAGAAGGTCTTTCCGGTGGTCAGTACGACAAGAACAAACTTCATTCTCTGAAAGAGCGAGGTGCAAACCTAGATTTCTTGGCTGACATGTCTGGAACATCTGGTGAACGTCTCAAAACAAAAGCTTTAAAAGAAGATTTGATTTCCACACAAAAGCTCGCAGACATTGCGGCAAACGGCACTATCAATGATGTTCTGTCGGTAAATGATGGAAATAAGCGCCAAGCAATGCTTCAAAGTTTCCTCGCCAATCCAAACGTCAACGAAAACGACTTGGCTCTGTTGGCTCGCAAAATCAATCATGGTTTCTTAAACCCAGAAGCTTATGGTCGTGGTCGAAGAAAGTCCATGTCAGAAGCTGCGCTCGGCACGTTTAATGAACGAACGAATAATCTTATAGACTTGTTCCAAGCCAAAGCGCCAAAAGAATTACCTCAACTTTTGGCAGGTTTGACTAGGAATGGTTCAAGCGCAGGCCGTAACGCAGAAGTGGATGCGTTGACCAACGACGACAAAGATTCCATATTCAGAAATATCGTTCAGCACATAAGTTCCAAGCCATACGCATCTCCTGCAGAAAAGAACGCCAACATGTACAGCGTTCTAAAATCTTTAGGCGAAGGTGTTAAGGGCGCAGCTGGCATTACGATGAACAGCATTGAGAAAAACGTCTTGGCCGACAAAGACTTTACCACGATGATTCGCATGGCCAACTCGGGCGACTTGTCAGACAGGGGTATGGCGCAGTTATCAAAGCTCGCGTCTCAGCCCGACACCTTGAATGCTGGCCAGATCGCAGACCTTTCACAACAGCTAGACTACGACTCCAGCACTGAATCAGTCGTGGGCATGGCCAAAGCCTTTGAATCGAAGATCGGTCTTGAAACTCGCGGAGCAGTAGCTGCGCAGCACAAGCTCCAGTTCCTAAAGCATTTGCAAGAAACTTTGAACACCAGTATTTCTGGCGACAAGGTAAAAAATGATTTCGTTATCAACTACACCAAACGCGCTGCGCTAGATCCGCACACCGCGAAATGGGCAAACGGCAGCTTAGCGGGCATCTCCTATCGCTTGGCCGACACTGACCTGAATCAGGCAGTAGACCTATTCACATCTTTACCCAGTGAAAACACGGATATTTTACCAAGCGAAATGCCCGAAGATATGGCCAACGATCCGCGAGTAGTAGAGAACTCCAGCACTGGTTGGAAATTGGCTCAACTCGCAAACAATGCTGACAAGCTAACGGGAGCTAATGCTTCCATAGTTGTAAACCGAGCACTTTCAGATTCTGGAGATCGCGTCAGTAAAGTCGGACTATTCAGCAATCTTGAACGAAATGAATTTACGCAAGCTGAAGATTCGATCAAACTTGGCCGAGCAATGAGCGCCCAGGAATTCAACCACGCGTTGAACGATATGGCTCACGAAAACTCTCTCGAAGGCAACTTGGTTTATGTTGCGCATGCCCGTTTAGGCGATTTGCAAAATGCCGTAAAGGACCCAACTCTCATCGCACCAAGCGCACCCATGATGGGCGACGAACATCGAATGCATATTGCTACAAATGCAAGGGCATTATCGCGAGTCATAGAGAAAGCCAAATTCACAGACGACCTGAATAATGCGAAAGATAAAATGAGCAAAGTTTCTGAAATCATCAATACTTTGCATCAGAATCTATCTGCAGTCGCCGACTCTCTTGTCGCAGACGCTGAGCGAGGAGCACCAAGCTCTGACGCGAATTTGGTCAACGAAAATATTTTGGCCACGGCTGAAGCCATCTCTAGCTCTGGACTTAAGCTCGACCGAGAAGATGCGCTTAAGGTAATGGATTTGGTCAAAAGACACGATGAAGTCTACAACGCGTCCGACGACGCGGGCGAACCCAGAAGCGGGGATGTAGTTTCAAATATCGTGCAACGTGCCGAGAATTTTGAAGACCAAGATTGGAAACAGGCTTTTGAATCTGACCCACACGCACAATTTTATTTGAGCATGCGCGACAGCATTCCTACATCCGCTCTGAACAGTGTTGACTACAAGGCACTGGAAAACCACAAGGAAGAAGATGGCGACGAAAGTTCCATTCAATCCTCATTTGCAGAAGAAACCCGCAAGTGGTTCGGCAAAATGTCGCCAGACGATCTCCCGACTCACGGTAAAAATCTTCTGCACATGTATACTCGCATGCAGAACGATCAGAAGATCAACCATGCCCAATACTCTAAGTCGATGGCCGAGGGTATGAAGTATCTTGGTAATCAGCTGACTCACCAAGACACAATGGATCTTTTGAAGAAAACGAAAGATTCTGCAGTTCGCCAAGACCTTTACAAGAAAGCTGTGTCGAATGGCGTCGGCGGCGTAGAAACTCTCAAGCAATTCGTCCGCGACAACGGAGACGAACTTCCTGGTTTCGGCAAGAACAGTCATAAGGTTGTTGATTATCAAAATGGTGACGGCCCGCAATTACGTCACATGTTCGAGCCCATTCTGAAATCTCCGCACATTGATGAAGAGCTTTCAAGCAAGATGTATGATCTCTTCGCGCAGAAACCTGCGATTATGAAAGAATCTGCCATCGAACTGATGAAGAACAAGGCGACACACGCCAAAGCCGTGACCAACCTTGCAACTTTCCTTATCAAAAATCACAAGGCAGACTATAAGGAATTTCAACAGCGTTCCTCGGCAGACGTTGCGAAAGAGTTGATGCAACACCCGAACCTTGATGAAAGTCAGATGGTCGAACTGTTCAATATCACGAACGAGAATTTCCCGAAGTACATGACATCGAAGAGCCAATTCAATCCGGCTTTGATGAATCCAACGCACGGCGGTAAGTTGTTCCGCGCAATTCCCATTCAGGTACCGCCAGAAGTTCCGAACGCAGAAACATCAAAATGTACACCCAGCGTGAGTTTGCAACACAAAGATTACAAGCGCATGCAAGAAGTTATGTCGATGATTCCACCGGAAGGCATGGCTTGGGCTGAATTCAAACGCAAGTTCCCAAAAGAAGAAAAATCTTTGCCAAACAGCGTCAAGCAAGTCTTCACCTCGAACAATAACAAGCCGGTCATGCCCGAACAATTCGCGCAGGCCGCTCGCGCATTGGATGACAACGGCAAGAAATACCACCTGACCTATTCTAAATGGGCCACGTCAGATTTCTCGAACATGCCGCAAATGCACCGTGCGAATGATGGCCAAAAACCGAACCTCGTCGTGCAAGTCAACAATTCGCCCGAGTCAGAGAAAACCCTGTCTCAGGACCCGAAGCTTTGGTCGTTCTATCAGCACATGCTCCAAATGGCGAACGGCATCAGCGGGAATCAAATAGGGCTACACCCAACTACGCCTCATCTTGTTTCATGGTCGCGAGTTGATACCGATCAGGGCAAAGACGCGTGGGCAGTCGAAGAACATCAATCTGACGTTGCCCAAAAAATGCGCCGCAACATCCGGTCGTTAATTTCCAAAGCTCCGTCCGGCATGCAGATTAATGGCCAGCTTGTCACACCGGACGAAATGAAAAAGTACGCATCAGTGCTCGATAAGCACTTGGAAGATTGGCAGCAAGCTTCAATGCAAGCTGTCATCGACAACGCTAAGTCGCACGGTCTCAAGAAATTGTATATGCACGGCGCGGAACTGCGCGGTCTTCTGTCGGGCATCGGCGAAAGCCGCGAAGTGTGGGACAATCCGAATACCAAAGCCAAAATGTCCGGCTTTTTGAAAACGTACCAGGAAGCACCGCTTCAACACGGGTTCAAAGAGTGCGACTACACGGATTACCCCAAGCACAGCACCAAAATGCTGAAAAACCTTCAAGACAAGAAATTGTCGACGAAATGCTGGGTTCTCGATCTAAGTGACGCACCGCCCAAGAAAGCCCGCAAGCCTAATCTTTAGGTCAGGAGAGTTATGAAAGACATTGATTCGATTTCTGCCGAACTGACCCGCGAACTGGCGTTCTCTCCGCTGGAGAAGATGCTGCCTCCTAAATTGCGGTATCGGTTTTACAAATGGCTCAAGCAGTATTCTGCGCCAAGGACAGCTCCCATGAATTCCGTACAAAAATCCGTCAATAAAGCTTTTGAACACATCTCGGCCATCAAAGAACTCAAAAAGAACGAAGTCATGGCTTCATTCTATGAAGATGGCGCGGTTCGTATGGACTTTGGCGGCGCAATCGACCCCAAAGTAAAAAAGTCAGCAATGGACTGGGCTAAGCGCAAAGGGCTCAAAGCAGCCGAAGCTTCCTTAGACAAATCAGATGGTTCGCCGTCTTATGTAGTCTACGCGTCTAACGCAATGCCCAAGGGCGTTTGCGTCAAATACACTAAGATCGCGTACTAATTAGATTTTTATTTCTTAACTAAATCAATAAGTTATGCATTTAGGTCAACTATAGGAGCCTAATCCTCTCTGTGTAGGTTTGAAATGCATTTAAACCCCTATCGGAGGACATAACATGTCAAATTTCAAGGCGCAAGCCACAATGAGAGAGCTGGTTCAGCGTTTGCAATTGCAAATGCCCACTGCCGTAATCTCCCAGTCTATTGATGCGAACGGCTTCCCGCTGATTTACGTCACGTCGCCCGCAGCTAGCGACAACGCATGGCTTAAAATCCTCGTTGATCCCGCTACCAGCGCACCGAACGGACAAGAACAAGGTCGTCAAGATGGTCTCGGACTATCGCAACGCTTGTACAGCCCGCACATCTGCGAAATTCTTCAATCGTCTGATCAAACGTCTGCCGATTCCCAGAATTTGAAAGCTCGCCTCGATTGCGCAGCTGGCAAAATGGGCATGAAACTCATCATCGCTTCGGAAGCTCTTGCAACCTTGCAAGCTTTGACTCCCGCGACTTTTGATGCAGCTTTCGCAGCATTGACTCCTGTTTCTGTTATCCGCAGCGACGAAATCAACCCGATGACTCAGAGCCAGTAACTAATACAGGCTCAAGCCAAAAGGAAATGGATTTATGAACAAGCAAGTATGGACAGAACAAGACATCGACAATCTCATCCTCTCTGTTGAAGAGACGCTTGAGAAGGCCGAAGTCTTGGCTAAAAGTACTGCTGACGGCGATCCCGATCCGAAAGACGACAACGGCGCTCCTCCCGACCCCTCTGCTCCTCCCGCTGATGCTTCAGCGGCACCGGCAGATCCTGCAGCTGACCCTGCAGCGGCAGCAGCTCCCGCTGATCCCTCCGCAGCTCCCGCAGATGGCCAACCGGCTCCTGCAGAAGGCGCGGCTGACCCCGCTGCTGGCGATCAATCGCTTGCCGCAGAAGGTCAAGAAGACCAGCCTCTTTCTGACGAAGAACTGTCGCAGATTTATTCCAGCATGCCTCCCGAGGAACTGGAACGACACTACTCTATTATTCGCCAGGCTCTCCAAGCTTCCATGACTGCTGATCAAGGCGCTGCTCCGGCAGATCCCGCATCAGCTGCTCCTCCCGCACCGGCTGCTCCCGCTCCCGATGCAGGTGCTGCAATGCCTCCTGGAATGGAAAAGTCTGAAAACAGCGTGATCGCTGCATTGCAAAAGCAAGTGACCGAACAGGCCGAAGCTCTTGCACATGTAACGAAGGCATTTGAAGTGCTGGCTAAGCCGAGCCGGAAGTCCATCACGGACATCCAGTTTATGGCGAAGTCGGATGCCGATCCAGGTCAACCTGGACAAAACGGAACACGCCCGATGTCGAGAGACGAAGTGAAAGCCGAAGCTCGCAAGCTTCAGCCTGGCTCTCTGACGAAGCACGAACGTGATATGGTTAACAGCTTTTACATCAGTGGTGATGGACAAGCAGAAATTGAAAAATTAATTCACTCCAAAGGGGGAAAGTAATATGAACGATCTAGTAAAGACTCTTGAGAGTCTAGTCAAAACGCTTGAAGCAGGTAACTACAACGTAGCTCCTGGTCAACTCGTTCAAGGCTCAGCACTCCAGATTGAAAACCTGGAACCTGTAATGCACAATGTGACGTTTGACGACAGTCACATCAAGTTGCAGAAACTTTTCTCCATCAAGAAAGCTAAAAGCCTCTTGGTGCAGTTCAACCGTCAGCTGTCGTATGGCCGCTTCGGTGGATCGGCTCAGCGCGAAGGCGCGGTCGGAGCATTGAACGTAGGCGACTACATTCGTGCTACGGTTCCGATGTGCTTCTACTCATGTGTTGAGCGTGTGACTGTTGCCGCCAACATGGTGGAAACTATCGACGGCAAAAAAGCTGAAGATCGTGAAGCAGACAACGCAGCAATCAAAATCTCGGCTGATATCGAATTCGATTCCTTCAAAGGAAAAGCCGATTTCTCGAACAACGGTGTTTTCGACGGTAACCCGTCGGTTATGCCCGAGCTGCCCAATATGTTGGGTCTCGATGCCCAAGTCCGCATGTCTGACATCTTGGTGTCGACTCAGGATTTGATGTTCGCTTCCTACGGATCTAACCAGTCCGTTGTCCTCTCGCAAAACGGTGCTCTGAATCAGCCGATTATCGAATCGTCTGCACTTCGCAGCCGCATGAACATGGGTAAAGCTGAAACCCTGTTCGTTGACCCTGTAATCTTGTCGGGTTACAACACATCGGTAGCTTTGGGCTCCGGCGTGAACAGCATCCAACGGATCGTGCTCTCGGGTTCTGCCCAAGACGCTTCTGGTGCCGACCTTCGCAGACAATGGGTTTCTAACGGAACCGTCGGCGTTGAAGACTCGCGCTTCTTGTCCGGTAAAACTGCTCCGCTCCGCGCAATGATCGGTTCGCCGAATCCTCCCGCTTCTGCTGTAGGCACTGCCTCTGGCTCGGGCGCTTTGATTCCTGCAGGCACTTACGTGTATGCAGTTACCGCTGAGAACGAACTCGGCGAAGGCTTCCAAATCAACAGCGCAGCTGTAGTGGTTGCTTCTGGTCAGTTCGTGTCACTTGTCATCGCAGGCGTCCCTGGCGCAGCAATGTACAACGTGTATCGCGGCACTTCCGGCGCTACTGCAAAGTACATCGGTCGCGTTGCCTCGAATGGCGCAAGTTCGGTGACCTTCACCGATCTCGGCAACAAAGCTCCGGCTTTCGTTACCGGCTACCTTATCCAAAAAGACACTTGGGGATTCCATGAGTTGTCACCCTATAGCCGCCTGAAATTGGCTATCTCCGACCTCAGCGTTCCTGAAGCGCACTTCCGCTTCTTGACCTTGGCCGGTTATCAACCACGCAAAAACGTGATTGTGGACAACTTGTTCTAAACAAACGGGGACTGAAAAGTCCCCGACTTGTAACTGGAGGATTCTATGAGTATCGTATGGTCGAAAACTAATGAAACCCGAACCGGCAAAATGGTTCGCCAAAGTTACACCGCTGCAGTCGCAGACGGTTTGCTCTGCCGCGAAGTTGTTTTGTACGATGAAGGTCCGTCTACCCAAGGCACTGGCGCACAAGCTCCAGACCCTGGTTCCCGCGCTTGCCGCATTCTCGCCGAAGATATCGTCTTCGTCCCGACCGCGAATGGCGCACCTACCGTTTGGGTTCAAGAATCCCAAACAGTATCGGGCGAGCGCGTTGACACGCTTTACAGCAATGCCTTGGCAACAAGCAAAACGCTGTACATGCAAATCACCACGACTCAAGAAGCTGCAAAAGCTTTTCCACAAGGTTCGAGCGCCGGAGCACACAAGTCCGCAACTCTCAGCCTGATGTTCATGTCGTAATTAGAAATGGTTGTCACGGTGCCCTAAAAAGCACCGCAACTAAGACGAGAAGCCAGCCGAAACGCTGGCTTTTTTCTTTTTAAGCGGCCTGCCGTGACAAAACCTTCTTGGCCTTGAAATCCACCACGATCAATTCGCCAGCCTTAACGTCTGCAACCGGCGCTGCGAAGCCGAACTCAGGCTGCATGCGGTTATGTAGGATGAAGTGCTTCTTGCCGCCTACGACGCCCATGACGGTCCAAGCGCACCACGGCTGGAACTCGCATGCTGCCTTCAATTCGTTGACGAACTCCTGGTTCTCTGGTGTAATGGGCACTCTGTAGGGCTTCCGGCTGGTGTCGAAGTACATTTGCTCAAACACCTGATTGATCTCATTGGCCATATCTTCAAAAGTCATAAATCCTCCCATTTGACACAGTTTGACATAATAGACGCCGCGAGTCAACATAATCAGCTTGCGTATGCTGCGTTTTGTTGTATTATGAGTCAACGGAGGAATCAGATGAATCATTTGACCAAGAAACAGCGCAAATATGTCTCAAGAGCGATCACTAAGAAACTGGAAGCCATGGGCGTCAAGGACGAGGTTACCTTCGTCGGCTCCGGCAAAATCCGCAAGTTTTTCAAGAAAGACGAGAAAGGCAACCTGATTCTGGAAACGGATAAGGACGGCAAGAAAGTGCCGAAGCAATTCGACGTCGAGATGCCTTTAGCTTTGAACGTCATGCGCCGCACAGTGCGCGAACTCCGCAATCAGACTCCCGAAGTCATCAATGCATTCCTGAGAATGGAAGTACCTGGCAAGGAATAAAATGGCTAAGGATAAAGAGATCGAAATCAAGTGGGATGGCACGAGTGTAGAACGTCGTGCCTTCAATAAAGCCATTCGCATGTACGCGAAAGGCAAGAAATTCACCAAGGTGCCCGCTGCCGGTTTCGATTATTACTATACTACCAAAGACGGATACGTGCTCCGGCACCGTCACGGCGCGAACTCGAATGAGCTTACGGTCAAGGCTCGCGTCTCGACCAGCTCAACGACCGTTCGCAAAGAGACCAACGTCAAGATCCACAAGGCATCTTCTCCGATTCAGATTCAGGAATTCGCGAAGGAGCTTGGATTTGGCAAGGCACTCCCAATCTTCAAAGATTGCGACATTTATTTCATTCAAGACGGCAAGTACATGGTCGATGTGGTCTGGTACCGCGTGACGTGCGGCGACGCCAAACCGCGCATCTTTCTGGAAGTGGAAGTTCACGAAGCGCCCGAGAAGGCATCGCTCTCGATCTTAAATCGCTGGAAGTCATTCATGCTTTCAGAGTTCAATCTCACCGACAAAGACATCATCCAAGAATCCCTCTATGAGATTTACTCTGGCAACCGATACAGGATGTCACCGGACAAAACATGAATGAAGACAAGGCCGTCCAGAAATTCACCGATGAGATCGTCAACTACCTCGGCAACTTGAAAGAGTACGAAACTGACGACGAAAAGAAACAGTACTTCGAGGCAGCATACAACGCCGCCATCGCTAAGTTGACAAAAGAAGAAGTCGCTGCTATGCTTAAGTTCGTGATCTTGGATTACGAAATTTTCTTCGATATATTCAAGTCATCCGCAGATCGGAGCAAGCGTGTCGGATAATCAAGGTTTTGAGGCAATCCACGATTATTTCATGGGCCGCGTTTACAACTACGCCGAATTCGCTTCCCGCCGCATGTCTCGCCAAAAGGCAGCATTTTATGTGTCTGATATTCGTTTTTTAATCGCCAATTTGTTGGAATCTCCAA
>Ga0265338_10006124_pt1 | contig 15438 bp, 15 predicted proteins | sample 42126metaG_FD_193579 | JGI IMG/M metagenome (GOLD analysis project Ga0265338, IMG submission 193579) | Rhizosphere microbial communities from Carex aquatilis grown in University of Washington, Seatle, WA, United States - 4-21-26 metaG | ecosystem: Host-associated > Plants > Roots > Rhizosphere... | reverse complement strand
TTGCCGTTGCAGCGCGTTTGTCACGAAGAGGAAGGGCACTTGCGGGCATTGTTTGTGCGCGACATCCAGCGCCGCAAAGCCGTCAAACGACGGCAGCCCGTGGTCGGAAAGAATCACGTCCGGCGGCTGCGATGCCAATGCACGAAGAAAATCTTCCCTTGTCTCCACGCGCTGCATCTGAAAAGCCAGACCGCCTCTTTGCAATGCCCGCTCCACCAGTGCCGCTTCCGCAGGAACATCCTCTATGAAAACAATGCGAACTTCCGGATTCACACAATCAAATCATTTGTTTGCGCTTATTCATGCCGCGAAGAGACAGCATTTCAAAAATCCGGAAATTGGCAATAAATAATTATGAACGCTTTGGCGTGTTCATCTTATGTGCCCCCAAGCGACGCCGATGACCCGGAGGGAAACGGTGAATTGCGCCATGACATGCCGGATAAAAACCAGGCGCGCTTACGGCATCTGGTGCGGCGGACTTGTTGTGGACAGCGAGCAGCGCACCTGCGGATTGTCACCCACCGCGCCCACCGAGTAAGTGCCCTTTGCGGGGCAACGCGGGACTCTGTTGCGGGAAGTCAGCTTGATGTAAGCCGAAATGGTGGTGGTGGAGCCAATGGCCTTGCCGGCAGACTGGCCGGTCTCCAGCGCCCATTCATTAATGGCGGAGTCAATCTGCCGGAGGTTGTTGATGCAGGCGTTTTGCCGCGAGGTGGTGCGGGCCTGGATGAAGTTAGGGAGGGCAATCGCCGCCAACAGTCCGATGATGGATACCACAATCATGATTTCCACCAAGGTAAAGCCCGCCTTGCGGAAGGTTTTGGCCGTTTTCATGTTGTTTGTCTTTCGCTCCACTTTGCGGCGTGAACGACACAACAGGCGGATTATAATATAATGACAATCTCCGTTCACTAATTGCCTGTTGCAACCACAATCAGGCGAGATTACAGCAATATTTATACCAGAATCAAGGAGGGCATTCACACTTTTCGCCTGCCTGCCGTGGGCAGATTGCTGCTGGCAACCCCGCCCATGCGGGACTTGGCGGATGTTGACCCGCTCGCACACGCCATGCCGCCTTTTATCCAGGGATCGGCAATTTGACGAAATAACATGGGGACTTTCCCAGTTTCCAGCGTATATTTGCAGCGTGAAGGATGAGGTGCAAAAATTTACAAAGCCCAAATACGGGCCATTGCCCGTTTTAGGCCTGCCGGTGCAAGTCCAATGCAACGGTTTCAAATGCATGGCCTACCGTGACCGGACAGGGAGATGGGTGGACCTTTTCACCCGCGAATTCGTGCCGGGCGTTCTGGGGGTGGTTCCAGCCTGCTGATTAAGCCGGCGAATTGTTTTCAAGCCAAACCAGCCGCGCCCGCCTGTAGGAGTCGAGGTCACGAGACTCATCCTTGACACGAAAATCAGCCCCCTCCACACCGTCTCCTGCAATTTTTCCCTCACGACAGACAGCGGACACCAGCGACCGTGCTCCCCCCCTTTTTATGGCGTCCAGAAGAGGAATGGAAGATTCAACCCAAAGAGGGCGCGAAGTCCCTCAATGATCGCCGCCGCCACCGCCGATGTTTGGGTCGTTAATAATGACAATCAGCGGCAGGAACATGGCAATCACGATGCTGCCAACAACGACTGCCAGAAAAATAATCATGACCGGTTCGAGCAGCGCTGTCATGGCCGCGACGGAGTTGTCCACTTCCTCGTCGCAGGTGTCGGCGATTTTCAAGAGCATGTCCGGCAGTGCGCCGGTTTGTTCGCCCACGTCCACCATGCCGCCAATCATAGCCGGGAACATCCGGGATGCCCTCAGCGGCTCGGTAAGGGTTCCACCTTCCTTCACACTGTCATGGATTTTGCAAATCATGTCGCCCACAACGACATTGCCGGCCGTTTCCTGCACGATGGTCAACGCCTGAAGGACAGGCACGCCGCTGCTGAGCAGCGTCCCGAGTGTCCGGGCAAATCGTGACAGCGCCACCTTTCGGGCGACCTTGCCCAGGATGGGCGCGACCAGTTTGAACCGGTCGAACCACCGCCTGCCGGATCGGGTGCGGATGCAAAATTGGAACGCAACGAACAAAACCAGCAGCACCATTCCGACCACCAGAAAATGGCTTTTGAAAATGTCGCTGATTTTCAAGACCGCGAGGGTGAAGGCCGGCATCGGCTTCCCATTGAGCAACCCCTCAAAAACCGTTTGGAACCGTGGAATGATAAAAACCGGCAGCAGCGTGAGAATGCCCGCCGCCACGACAATCACGGCCATCGGATAAAACATGGCGGCCTTGATTTTGCCTTTGATCTTCAGCGCCTTCTCCATGAACTCCGCCTGACGTCGCAGCACCAGTTCCAGGATGCCGCCCGTTTCGCCGGCCTTGACCATGTTGACGTAGAGCCGGCTGAACATCTTGGGATGCGCCGCCAGCGCCTCGGACAACGTTCCTCCGGATTCGATGGTCTTGGCCACCTCCGCGATGACACGCCTCAACGTCCGGTTTTCCTCCTGTTCCTGCAGCAGGCGCAATCCGCGCAGCAGCGGCATCCCCACGTCAACCAGCGTCGCCAACTGGCGGGTGAACACCGCAAGGACCGCCGGCTTGATTCTGCCCTCGGACATCCAGCGCGGGATTTGGAACGTTTTGCGGGCGGCCAATGACCGCAGTCGCGGCTGGCCCGGCATTGCCTGCCTGACCGTTGTCGGAAACAGGCCCATTTCCCGAATCCGCTTCAACGCTTCGCTTTGGTCGGTGACATCCAGCGCGCCCTGGCTCCTCAACCCGCTGGCATCCACAGCCTCATAAAGGTAATTGGACATGGCAGCCTCGTTCTATTTGGGTTCTATGGCTCTATACGACTCGTTGGGTGAAAACGCAAATAATTTTGGGAAACAAAATGTATGGTGGGAAGGTTTCCGGGGATGTTTTATTCACCAGACGTGCTGCCGGCGTGGAAACGTTGACGTCAAGGCGCGAAGGCGCTGGAGATGCTTTTCTGGAGTCGCGCCGGCCTATGGGCTTCTCGTGCGGAATCCGCCCAGGAGAAATACGACAAGGCATATTGCCAGAATCAGGCCAAGTCCGCTGCCGCCGATGACGGGACCACCAAAGTAAAACCCGCCGCCGCCGAACAAGAGAAGTAGAACAACCACGAGTAATAATGTATTCATGCCGGCAAGATAACACGGCGCTGCGTGGTTGCCATGGGGTCTTCACCCCATAGGCGGATGTAAAAATCATTTCACGCCTGAACTGCGCACTTTTTAGACAGAATCAACCAAACGAACAAAATCAATTCCCCACGATTCTGTCCAGGGGTCACGAAAAACTTGCAACTACCGGTGGATTTGGACTCGCTCGCGCCATCCGGTCTTTACCCCATTTGCCAGCCGGCCAGAATCGGTTAATTTGGCGGCATGAAAACAAATCAATTCCATTGGACGTTCCGGTTCCTGTTGTTAAATGCGACCATTGCGCTTTTGGCCGCTGGTTGCGCCACACAAGATGAGCGCTCCTTCAACCAGGATTATAATCAAAACCTTCCAACCTCGCCCAAATATTCGATTGAGAATGTTAATGACACACATTTTAAAGTTACAGTCCATCAAGGTTCTCCCTCGCCGGGAACGCAGCGCATCATTTATGTGAAACAAGTGGCCTCAACGGTTGCTGGAACCGAAGCCAAACGCAGGGGCTGGCAAAACTGGGACCTTGGTTATATTCAAGATCGCGATCAGGGATGGATGCATGTTGTTATAGCCGATGTCACCCGCAAAAACGCTGTCGAAATGACTCCCAGCCCAACCAATAACATTCCATAAAGCTGTGACGCTAATTTTCGCGACTTAAATTCGTGAAATTCGCGTCAAACCTTCGCGGCAGACGCACTGTAGCCGCATGCCAACACCCGAGGCCGGCGTGCAGCAATAAAAAACAGCCCAGCCATAATCGGCTGGGCTGAATTCGCCAGAGTATAGTGAAATCAACGGCCGACCCACAAAACGTCGAGATTGCCAGGACCGCCGCGTCCACCACCGCCGCGCCGCTGACCGGCGGGCGCGTTCGTGGCCGGCGCCGGCGCATTAGTGGCTGTGGCCGCTTGCGGCAGAGGCTCGGTGCAGATCAAAACTATCCGATTGTTCTTGGTGTCGAGCGACGAGGTTTTGCAGCCGGTCTTGGTTTGCACGGTTTGTTCCACCGCAAAGCTCGTGGGGCTGCTTTCCTTGATGATGGTCAACGTGCCGTTACGCTGTGAACTCCACGCCTCCATCGTGGTGGGATTGAATCCGCCGCCGTCTGTGCCGCCGTCGAGGGGCAGCGTGGCCAGCACCTTGCCGTCGTCCGCATTTACCACGACACAAACGTTGGGATTCGCGCACATGGCGAACAGGATGTGATTCTTCACGTCAAAGCCGAGGCCGCCCGGTTCGCCGGAACCTTCGCCGAGGTCATATTTGGTGACAAGCTTCATCGTCTTCATGTCCACGACGGCGATTTTCTTCTCGTCCTCAGCATCCACATACAATTTCCCCTGCCCGTCGCTTTGGGCCTGCTCCATCGCGCCGCCAACGTCGATTGTTCCAGCCACCGCGCCATCCTTTGGATCAATCACCGTGATGCTCGGCGCTTGGTGGCTGAAAATCAGAACCTTGTCCGTGAACGGCTCCAGCAGGATGCCATCGGGCCGGCCTTGGACATCAATGTCCTTGATCTTCTCCATCGTCTGCGTGTCGAACATGGCGATCTTGCCAGCGCTGCTGAAGCCGTGATGCGTGGCGGTGTCAATGGCCACGCCGTGCCCGCCGACGTTGGTGATGGCGCCGATATACTTGTGGCTGTCCAGGTCGAACACAAATGTCGAGCCGCCACGCGGCACATAAACGCGCCGGGCGGCGTTGTCGGCATAGACATAATCGATGCCACCGCTGCCCATGAGTTGGGTGGTGTCGAGAACCTTGTAAGGGGTGTCGGCTTGGGCGAGAGCATTGCCGGCCAGCAGGCCGATTCCCGCCACGGAGAGGATGCATAAAAGAGTTTTCATAAGTTAAATGTTGGGTTTCACAGCCCCATGTTGTTTCATTTCCACGTCCTTAATCAATGGCCTTTTGAATTATGACAAAGAATTAATTTACGGCTGGCCACGCACTTTTAGACAGAATGAACCGAATGAACAAAATCAAATCTGTAACGTTTTCTGTCATTCTGTCTGAAAGTGGCGGCAATCTCCAAAAGCAGGGCCATCGTCGCGCCAAACCCTACTTTGGGCATGGATGAAGGACGAACCTTGCGCAAAGGAGCGAGGGGCTGGCTGAATGCATTAAATGCAAGCAGGGCAAATACATCTGGAAAATGCACTGTTGGGTGGCATCTTAAATGCTACAAACGAGGCACTATGTTATTCCATAACACTCATGAGAGAAAGCCGGGGCTGTTTGCGTATCAAAAGGAAATCCGGTTTATGACCGGGCTGGCAATGTTTGCCAGCTTCCTGTTTACGGCCGCGATTTTCTGGCTGACAAACTCGTTGTATTTCCTTACGCACTAAAGCAATCCTCATTGTCCAGACGGGGCTTTGCCACAGAGGCGCACAGGTATTAGCCGCCAAGACGCGGAGGATACCAAGTCTGCAGATGGCCACTGGGATTTTCTTCCCGGCGTCTTGGCAGCTTAAATTCTATCTCACGGCTCTTGTTCGATCAGCTTGACTAGTTGCTGTGGATGGGAGCGCTGGACGTTATGGTCTCCTTCCATGATGAGTACGGGCCAGCCTCGGGCCTGGGCGCGCAGATAAAATTTGTAGAAGTCGTCCTGCTCCGGCGTCTTGCCCTTGTCCACGGTCAGGATGTAGGTCGTGGGCAGTTTGCCGGCGACGACCTGATTGGTCAGGGCGATGGGTTCGCTGAAGGTTTTGGCCGGCATGGGAACGTCGTGCGGCGGCGGCGGGTTGCCCTTCATCCAGTCCCCAATCACGAAGCCATTCGTAAATGATGTTTTAATCCGGTTCGGCTTGATGTCGTTCACGCACTCGCCGTTCTCGGGCAGCAGGGCGTCCACATAAACGAGGCGCCGGATGCGGCCGGGCACGCGGTCGGCCACCCCAGTGATGACCATGCCGCCGTAGCTGTGCCCGACGAGGACGACGTCGTGCAGGTTTTCCCAGAGGATGACGTCGACGATGTCCTGAATGTGTGTGTCGAGGTCAATGTTGGTGCTGGCGAGATTGGAATGTTCGCCCTGGCCGGTGAGCGTCGGGCGATAGACTTCGTTTCCGCCGGCGGCGAGCAATTGGTCCACGTGTTTCCAATCCCAGCCGCCGCCCCACGCGCCATGCACGAGGACGCAGGTGAACCCTTTGCCGCTGGCGGACGCCGGCGACGCAGGCGTGCGAGTGCCGGTCTGGCACCCGGACAGGGTGAAACAGGCGAGGCAGAGGAAAAATAGTTTATTCATTTTGGGGTGTGGAAGAAATGCTGACAGAAGTGCCGCCGGTGGTTCAAGACGGATTTAACCACCAAAACGCAAAGGTTTTAGATGCTTCTTTTTCAGAACGTTGCGCGCTTGGCGCATCCGGGCTGAATGCACGAAAACCCAAATGGGGTGAACACCTTATAGCGGGGACGCCGCTGTCCGGCGTATAAATGATAACCATGCAATACCAGAACATTCGCAGGAGAAAGCCAGGGCTGTTTGCGTATCAAAAGGAAATCCGGTTTTTGACCGGGCTGGCAGTATTCGTCAGCTTCGTGCTTACGGCGGCGATTTTCTGGCTGACAAACTCGGTGTATTTTCTTACGCACTAAAGCGATCCTCATCGTCCAAGTGGGGTCCTTGCCACAGAGGCGCAGGGGGTTTAACCGCTAAGATGCGGAGGTTTCGGATGCTTCTTTTCAAAACTTGGCGATTCTTGCGGGCGGCCATCATTGGCGAACCCGACGGTTCAATCAGGCGACAATGGCTCACGGTTTTTTGTTTGCACTTCGACGCACACGGGGGAATTATCCGGCAAAGCACGGCTTCAGATTCAAATCCGGATCAGTTTATGGAACCAACGAACAAACCGCCTTCGAAGTTAAGAATCATCCTGATGTGGCTGCTCATGGTGGGCGTCATCTTGTTTTGGGCGGTGTTCTGGTTCTGGCGCAACCACAATAACGCCACGCCGCCGGAGGAAGCGGTGGAGGAGCCGGCAGGGGTCGTTGTGCATTCGGTCATCGCACTGGTCGTTGGGGGATTTTTTCTGGTGGCGGGGTTGATGGGTTATCTGGCGGCGGTTTTCACCGGATGTTTCACCTTCAATTACAGCCGGCCGGTCTGGAACGCGGTGAAGGCGAAGAAGTTTATTGCCAACATTGTGGTGACTGTGGCGTTCGCGCTGGGCGCGGGGTTCCTGTTAGGGGCGTTTTTGGGACCCGTGCTGCGGATGCTGGGGCTGGACGCGGGAATGGCCAATTTGCTGCCGGTGATGTTCATGGTGGTGGGGGTGCAGGTCGTGCAATTGTGGTTGCTGATGTGGTCGCCGCTGGAAAAGCACATCATCACAAAGCGGCTGGTGGCGCTGGGCGTCAACCCGGCGCAATTGCAGTCGGCGGCGCTGGTCGGGTTGTCCAATCCGGCGAGCGGCTTCGCCAAGCGGTTCGGCGCCATCAAGGAGGACATGGGGGCGCTGTGGGTCGGGCCGGAGCAACTGATTTATTGGGGAGATGGCGAGCAGTTCGGTGTCACGCGGGAACAGCTTGTGCAGATGGAGCGCAAGGCGGACAACCGCAGCACATCCGTGCTCGGCGGCATTGCGCATATCATCCTGCACGTGCAACTGCCCGACGGCAGCGTCCGTCAAATCCGCCTGCACACGGAGGGACTTTGGACGATGGGAAAAAAACGGAAGGCGATGGACGCCATGGCGGAAGCGATTGCCCGCTGGCACACCGGGAGCAATTGAACGGAAGTGCGGAGCAGATCAAAAGATTTGGTTTAACCACGGATGGATACGGATTTCTTTTTCGTCTGGATTTAATCCGTGTTTATCCGTGGTTCAACCTCTTTCCAGCCCGGTGGTCTATCCAGGATGGTCGAGGCTCCAGCGACGGAAGTGTTCAAGCACGCGCTTGGGGTTGTCATTGAACCAGGAATATCCCTGGCGCCGTTCGCGGGAGATTTCGTTCACGTTGTCGTGGATGCTTTTGTCGCGGTCGCCGAAAACCGGGCGGTCGGTGCCAATCTCGTAGTAGCGCGACCAGATGGGGCCGTTGCCGGGCGTGGGCATCAGCTTCCGTCCCTCCGCGCCGTCGGCCTTGAAGGCAACGTTGGTTAGCTGGGTCGCATCGAACCAGGCAGCAGCGGCGCGGACGGCGGCGACGACGTTGGAACCGGGATGCGGTAGTTGCATGAGGAACAAAACAATTTGTGCGCTCTCGCCGCTGGTTTGCGAGGGCATCTCGTAATTTCGCGCGGAGGCGGGCTGCAAGTTGAGCACGTCGTGCTGCTGGCACCAGACGGTGCGCCGGCCGTCCACGACAATCTGACAGGCGAACAGACAGTCCAGGCCGCGGTGTAAACTGGCGCCGGCCTTGGCGCGTGTTTTGGCGGGCACAAAGGCAAATTCGTTCGTGCCGTCCGCGACGTTGTGCAGCAAGGTGAGGATGTTGAGCATCGCACCGTCGTTGAAGGTGACGGCATCGTGATAGCCGCCTTGGAGGGGCCATACCTGCGGCCAGCCGCCGTTGGGATATTGCGCGGCAAAGATGTAATCGAGGCCGCGCAGGAACGCAGCGCGATAAGCGGCGCCGGGTCTCGCGCCGGTAGCCGCAACGGTCTTCGCGAGGAAGCGCAGCTGCGTGATGGTGGCGTCGTTGTCGAATGTGCCGATGTAATTCCAATGGGTGTCCTGCGGCTGGTCGTTGTCGCGCGGGACGAGGAAAAGGGAGTTGTTGTTGGGCGCGAAGGGTTCGCCGGGCGCGCGGTTGGAGAGCGTCATGTCGAGATTTTTGCTCCACCCGCCCGCCGGGGTCTGGAACGAGACGATGATGTCGGCAATGCGGCGGCCTTCGGGCTGGCCATACCACTCGGCGGGGCGGTCAAGGGCGATGCCTCTGACGCCTCTCACTTCGTGCGGCGCGACGCCATTCGTCAGGCCGTTTTTCCGCATCTCCTTTTTGAGAAATGCGCGGTCAGCCCGCATTTGCCGCTCGGAACGCTCCAGGTATTCACGCCACACAGGTTGCTGCACGGACGGCAATGCGGCGATGCGTTCTCGGGTCAACGGTTGCGCGGGCGTGTTCGTGCCGATAACGGCGGCGGGCAAGGACGCCGCCGCGAGTATGACGGCCAGAAGGAATGCTGTTTTGAATCTCATGCGTTGGGTGTTGGTGTGCGGAGGTTATACCGCCCTGCGACAATTGCAACCCGCCAACCGTCCCGGTAGTGGGTCAGTTTCAAATTTGGCGCGGTGCTATTCTCTTTTCGTCGTGACTGATTTTTTCCCATCCGGTCGGCAATATCAGGGATAGTTCGCGAAGGAACTCGGTTCGATTGACGGTGCTTGTAAAATAGAATGTTGCCTTGCCTTGGTTGAGTTTCCACTTGGCATTGCCAGTTCCGGCTGTTGCGATTTTGCGGTTGATTTGTGGTTGACACTGCCACGCAAGTCTCCGCATTGCCGAAACCATAAATAACTCCCAACTTTGAATAGTGACGCTAAAATGAAAATGTTCATGTTGGCTCATAGCGTCATCTAATTTAACAAACCAACAATTTCTTCCAAGCTCCAAACGTGATCAGTAATGCCAGCTTCCATCGCTGGCGTTACGCGCAACGTCTGGTGAATCCGGCAAAAATTGTAGTGCATAAAATAAATCGCAATCATGTGTTCGTGATTCTCAATTTTCTTGCTGAATGCGTTCGTCAGCCGCGTGAACCGGCGCATCCCCATTCGCATTGAAAGGTTTTGCCGCTCCGTGTGGCTGGTTGAGACGTGCCGGAAATCAGGATTGCCTGAAATGACCGCCTTGCGTGCGCCCATACATTGCGCTGGCGAATAGCGGACTTCGCCGTTCTCCGGCGCAACGCCGTAAATCTTTTGCAGCATCGCATAATCAATCTCCGAGCCAAAGGCATCCTCAACCGCTGTCAGATACGCCTTGTGGCCGTCCGTGGTCAGTTGGACACGATTTGCCAACCGTCCGGCCAAATCGTGCATAAAGTGATACGCCGCGCCAGCATCACGGCTGCTGACAAACCAGCAGGGGATTAACTTGGTATCAGGGCAAAGGGCTGTCCATGTCCACACGCTGCCAACGCCATTTTTCCCGCGCATCTCTTCCGGCAAGTTTTTGTCTTTGGCATAAACGAAACTCCAAATTTCGTCGCATTGAATCCGTTTGCATTTCAGGTTGCGGAAAACCTTGTCCTGATACGCGGAGCAGGCACGGCCAGCATCGCACAGCAATTTGACTATCGTGTTCTTTGCCGCACCTGTCAGGCGCGACGTCGCCCGAATTGAATTACCTTCCGCAAGGCACGCTATGATTTGCGCCCGCTTTTCAGTTGATGTCCTATTCATGTAAACAGCCTAATGCGTGCTTGCAAGCATAGCAAGCACAAAGTGAAAAAAGATTTGACATGCTTGCTGACCTGTGGGAAATTACGGGCATGAATGATGATTCAATTCAATCAATGGGCGGCAAGGCTCGCGCAGAGTCTTTGACCGATGAACAGAGAAGGGAAATCGCACAGAACGCGGCGGCGGCTCGCTGGGGGCTGCCAAAGGCAACCCATGAAGGCGATATGCCGCTTGGAGGGTATGTCCTCCATTGCGCCGTCCTTGAAGACGGGCGACGTCTTCTGACGCAAAGTGATTTTATGATAGCTCTTGGCAGAGCGCGGCAGGCCAAAGGCAGGGAATACTACGATGGTGACGTCAACATGCCCGCATTTTTGACGGCAAAGAACTTAAAACCCTTTATTGATGCGGAGTTGCAGGTGACGTCGAGCCAGATTGTTTTCAAGCCGCTCAAGGGCAACAAGGCATTTGGCTATCCGGCAGAATTGCTGCCGAAGGTATGCGAAGTGTTTTTACAGGCACGGGATGCTGGCGTCCTTGCTCACACGCAGCTTCACATCGCCAAACAAGCTGACATATTGATGCGGGCATTGGCGCGGGTCGGCATCACCGCGCTCGTTGACGAAGCAACAGGCTATCAGGAAGTCAGAGACAGGCTTGCGCTTCAAAAAATACTTGAGAAATACATCACCGATGAATGGGCGAAGTGGTCACGGACTTTTCCAGAGGATTTTTACAAAAATTTATTCAGGTTGAAAGGTCTGACGTATCCCTATGACACCAAAAGCAAACGAAAACCGAGTTACGTCGGCCACTGGACAAACGACATCGTTTACTCGCGGCTCGCGCCGGGGGTGTTGGAAGAGCTTCGCAAGAAAAACCCACGCACCGAATCGGGCGGAAGAAGCCGGAAACACCACCAACATCTAACGCGAGATTATGGGCATCCGGCTTTGAAAGAACACCTTTCAAATGTCACCTTTTTGATGAAAACCTGCCAAACAGATGCAGAGTTCAAGAAGCGGTTGGATTTTGCTGCTCCAAAACACACCGATACACCGATGATGCTAGATGTCTGATTACCGGCGCGGCTTTGGTGCGACCAGCTTGCCGCCAATGGCCTGCTCAACGATGCGTAGTGCGTTCTGGCTTGCGTCCAGCCGCGCATTGCTTCTTACAATAGCAGCGCGAATGTCCAAATTCTTTTTTTCACGTTGTTCAAGTTCTTGAACAATTTTTTGGGATTTGCGCTTCGCAAGAACGGCACGAATGGCCAACTGATTTTTTTCAACGTCATTCATGTATTGATTGGCTTTGTGCTTGGCACGCTTGCGACCAGCAATCTTTGATTTTAGGACTCTGTGCAGCTTTTGTGTTCCGCTCGACATGAATCCACTATGCGCCTAAAAACCGCCGTGGCCAGCCCAAAGTGCGATTTCAGGATTCAAACTGACCCACTACCACCGTCCCGGGCCGTCAAGTTGGATGCGTCGATGCGGTTGAAACAGGCGAATAGCCTCTACGACCAGGGACTCATCATCAAGGATGACTGCGACAGGGAGGTGAAGAAAATTCTGGATTCAATGGAGTTGAGATCCAATTCAAAGATTTGGTTTCTGTCCGAGCATCTGGTTCATCTGGCGGAGGCGGTCGGCAAGGACTTTCATGACGTGGGTGGCAAAGAAGGGGTTGATCTGGACGAGATGGAGGAACCGGCGCTCGTTAATCTTTGCGAGCCGGGAGGATTCGCGGGCGACAACGGTGGCCCCGCGCGGTGACTTGTCGATGAGAGCCATCTCGCCAACGATGGCGCCGCGGGTCGAGTGCTCAACCACCTTGTCGCCGACCACTACATCCATCGCGCCTTCGAGCAGGACGAACATTGCGTCACCGGGGTCGCCCGCCTTGAAGAGCGTGTCGCCGGGCGCGAGGTTGATCGTGTCGGTTTCGCGGGAAAACAAATCCGCTGGATTCATGGGGCAAAAGGTAGGTTGCGGGCGGATGACGGCAAGTTACAATTGGGTGACGACCAGCCGCACCCAAGCCATACCCCGCAATTACGGTTTGGTTCTTAATGATGATGCCCGCCGCCGAACCCACCGCCGCGAAATCCGCCACCGTGATACCCGCCGCCGTAATAACCACCCCAGCGGTTGCCAAATCCGAACGATAATGAAACCGCCGGATAGTATCCATAATAGCCGTAGTAACCATAGTAGGAACGGTGGCTGTAATACCAGGCGTCATACTCATAGGTTTGCGTGTCGGGAATGATGTAGACGGTCGAAGACGGAACGTAAGCTGGCGTGCTTTGAACGTAGGTCACAGCAGGCGTGTCAGTCTGGGCGCTGGTGGTAGTCGAACTGGCCGTCGTGGTGGCGGGTTCGGTGGAGCCGGTCAGCCGGCTGCGCTGGGCCAACATGGCGTTCAAAACCGGATCGGACACGCCTTGTTGCTTGAGATAAACGATTTCGTCTGCCCTCAGGCTGAAGATAGTGCCCGAAGTTTGGATGTAACTGACAATGATGCCGTCGCTGACTTTCGCCTGCGCCAGTTGCAGAACCTGCGGCACGCCGTAGGAGAGCTGCGGCGCGGGCTGGCTCGCGACGGCGGGCTGGGCGGTGGCGGTGGTGGAATCCTGTGCGGCGACGTTTCCTGCCGTGAAGGCAAGCGCGGTGACAATGGCAATGGCCAGAAGCGAATTTTGAAGGTTTCGAGTTTTCATAATCAGAACCTAAAGATTCAACACCCGAACTTCACGCGAGTTGCGCGGGTTGTCAATCGCGGAAGGAGAACGGTTTAAGCCTTTTCCCGACGGCGGAACCGGCGCTCACGTCGCTTCGTTTCGGCACTCAACAATTCCTCCGCGCACCAACCACGTGACTGGGCGGATGCCGCCAAATCGAAGAGCTCCTTCGCCAGCACAGATTTCGTGAGTTTGCGCTTTGATAATCGGCCGCCCGCATGGTGACCGTCTGCTTGGTGGCGGTGCGCAAGCACCTTGCGCGCCTTCTTCATCAATTTTTCCGCGCGGAGCAGGGCAGGCAGATGTTTCGGAATGCCGTCGAACGCTGAAAGCCGCGCGTGCCGCGTTCCATGCTTCTCGGCGCACTTGATTTTCTCCCAGTTCGCCCAGACCTCGTCCACGTCCTTGACTTTTGTCGTCCCAAAAACATGCGGATGGCGGCGGATGAGTTTCTCCACGAGCACGCGGCAGACCTTTTCAAAATCAAACGCGCCGCGCTCGCACGCAAGCTGGCAGTGGAAAACCACCTGCAACAGGAGGTCGCCGAGTTCCTCAGCCATCTCGTGGTCGTCGCGCGCCTCGATGGCATCAATCAATTCATAGACCTCCTCGATGGCGTGACGGCGCAGGGTCATGTGCGACTGCTCGCGGTCCCACGGACAGCCTTTGGGCGAGCGCAGCCGCGCCATGACCTTGAGCAGATCGTTGATGGCAGATTTTTGTTTCATTTTTGCCACAGAGACACAGAGGCGCAGAGTTTAAATCTGGGTTTTCTCTGTGGCTCTGTGCCTCGGCTGCTAATCACAAAATTACCAGATCATCCCGATGCACGAGTTCCTCCTTGGGCAGTTTGCGGGCGCGCACGGCGGCGGAATCGAACCGCGTGATGCCGCGCGCGAATTCCGTCCCGTCCAGATCGCAAATCCGCACCACGTCGCCGGCGGCGAACTCGCCCTCGCAACGCGCCACGCCCGGCGGCAGGAGGCTCTTGCCCTTCTCGCGCAAGGCCAGCTTCGCGCCGTCGTCCACAAACAGCGCGCCGTGGGGATGATGAAAGAACGCAATCCAGCGCTTGCGGCTGTGCATCTTGTTCGGCTGCGCGACAAAGAGCGTCCCTTCCGTTTCGCCGGCCAGAATCTTCGCCAGCACGCTTTTCTTTTTGCCGGAGGCGATGACAAGCGGGATGCCGGAACGCACGGCGATTTTCGCCGCCTGGATTTTTGAGGCCATGCCGCCGACGGCGGTGTCGCTGTCCGTGCCGCGCGCGATTTTTTCCAGATCGGAATCAATGTGTTCGACGAGCGGAATCGTTTTCGGATTCGCCCTGCCGAAATTTTCGATGACGCCGTCCACCGTCGTGAGAATCACGAGCAAATCGGCGGGCAGCAGCGCAGCGACGAGTGCGGAGAGTTTGTCGTTGTCGCCGAACTTGATTTCAGTAAACGACACGGCGTCGTTTTCGTTGATGATGGGGATGACACCGCGGCCGAGCAGCGTGACGAGTGTGTTGCGCGCGTTGAGGTGGCGCTCGTGATGTTCGAGGTCGTCGTGTGTGAGCAAGATCTGCGCGATGTGCAAATCGTGTTTGGCAAAAAGCTCAGTGTAAGTGGCCATGAGCCGCGGCTGGCCGACGGCGGCGCACGCCTGAAGCTCGGCGAGTTCGGTGGGGCGCTTTTCGTAACCGAGCGCGCCCATGCCCGCGCCGACCGCACCGCTCGTGACGAGCACAATTTCCTTGCCGGCCTTTCGCAAGGCGGCGACCTGCGCGACGAGTTGCTCGAGCTGCGCCGGGTCGGGTTGCTTACGGCTGTCCGTGAGCACGCCCGTGCCAAGCTTCACAACAAGACGGGCGGCGGCTTTGACGGGTTCACGATGCACGCGACGAAGTTAGGGAAAAGGAGGCTCGCAAAAAAGGCGAAAGTGACGATGACTTTACAATCCAAACTGTTTCAATATGTCCGAGCCGGAATTGTTCTGACCAGCCAGCGAACTGAAAAAATCGCCGCTGCGCAATCCAATCAGAACTCCAAGCCCGGCGAGGTCGGTCAGCGATTTCACATTTGGGATCACGCAATTATCAATGCCGATGGTCTGCTCGCGATTGTTCCGCTGGTCCTGCA
>Ga0265338_10006123_pt1 | contig 15440 bp, 11 predicted proteins | sample 42126metaG_FD_193579 | JGI IMG/M metagenome (GOLD analysis project Ga0265338, IMG submission 193579) | Rhizosphere microbial communities from Carex aquatilis grown in University of Washington, Seatle, WA, United States - 4-21-26 metaG | ecosystem: Host-associated > Plants > Roots > Rhizosphere... | reverse complement strand
CGAAGCGGGCGGCATCGCGCCGTACCTGCTCGACCAGGACGTTGTGTGTCCCCTCCCAACTCTCGAAGACGATCGCGTCGCGGTAGAGCCTCGGCAGCGGCGAGAAGTCCTCGATCGTCCCGTTGCCACCGAGCACCTCGATCGCCCGGTGAACGACGTGTGTGGCGACGATCGACACCATGTACTTGTTTGCGTTGACGAGGAAGCGGTGGAGAGACACGGTTTCGTCGTCGTCGGTACCGCGATCGAGCGCGTCGACGAGTCCGGTGAGCGCCATCGTGGATGCAAGCGCCGCATGCTCCTCCGCCTTGATGATCGCGAGGTTCTCCCGGACGAGGGGGAAGTCGGCGACCGGCTGCCCGAACGCGGAGCGGTGGCGCGCGTAGCCCGCAGCTTCGAGATACGCGCGGCGCATCAACCCGGCGGAGCCGCACGCGTTCAGCCAGCGGGACGTGTTGAGGACGACTCCGGCCGCGATCTTGACCCCGTCCTCGAGCGCGCCGATCGGGTAAGCAAGCGCTCCCTCAAACTCGATTTCGGCTGTGGCGAGCGCGCGCGTTCCGAGCTTCTCCTTCAGCATGCGGATGCGGAGGCCGTTCGCGCGACCGTCGACGCAGCGAGGAACGAGGAAGCAGGCGAGCCCCTCAGTCCCCGCGGGCGCACCACGCGGCCGAGCCGTAACGACGAACTGGTCGGCGTCCGCGACCGAGCAGAACCACTTTTCGCCGTGCAGGCGCCACGCGCCAGGCTCGACCTCATCAGCGACCGCCTCCGTCGTGTTCGCGCCGACGTCGGAGCCGCCTTGCACTTCCGTCAGGAACTGCGCGCCGCGTTCTGCCCGCGCGTAGTCGCGCACGAGAAGCGGCGGCAGGAAACGAGCCTGCAGAGCGGGCGCGCCGTGCTCGCGCAGCGCCCGCACGAGGCCGGCGGTGCATGCGAACGGGCACGCCTGGCCTGCCTCGCCCGCGTGCGCGACGAGGTACATCAGTGCCGCCTGCTCGAACGCGGACGCTTCAAAGAGGCCCTCTGCCCAGACGGCCCGGCCCGCGGCCATCCGGGCGGGATGGAACACGATTTCGTTCGTCTTGCGGCCAAGCCGATCGGCGGAGACGAGGCGCGGGCCGTAGCCCTCGCACTCCTGCATCCGGGCAGCGGGCTCGACCACCTGCGCTACCGCTGCGCCGAACGCCTGCAGTCGTGGCTCGAAAGCCGCGAGCGCGTCAGCGCCAAGATGGAAGCGAAGCACCCGCCGGAGGTTCGGCGCCGCCTCATAGAAGTTCGCCGCCCGCTCGGCCTCCCAGCGGGCCAGCGCCTCACGACCCTCGTTTTCCATCGAGTCGAGCCTACTCCTCCCGCTCAGCCGCTCCTTTCAAGACCAGATTTCGCGGCGCCAGCCGCTCGCCGCGGGTTTCGGCCGGCGCCTGTCAGCCCGCGGAGAAACCCCGATGCCGTCCGATGGTTCGCGCGCGCAGAATCGAGGCGCTCCATATCGCCACTGGAGGTGCCGATTGCGGTCGCGAGCGACACGGTTAAGCCCTGAACCCTGGCCCTGGGTCGGACAGCAGCGTGTCCTGGTCGAGCATCCGGACGAGTCGGAAGGCCTGGCGCTCGCGTCGATCCTCCGTCAAGCCGGCTACGCGGTTGCCGTCTGTCCGGGCCCGGAGCGGTCAGAGCATTGCCCCCTCACCGGCCCCGAGGGATGCGCGGTCGCCCATGGGGCTGACGTGGTCGTCTCGAGCCTCGGGGTGGGACGTCCCGAGGCGATGGAAGTGCTTCACGCGCTGCGGATGCGCCGTCCTGGCACGCCGCTCATCGTCGAGGTTCCTGCCGGCGCGATGCCCGAGTGGCAGGATCAGCTCGAAGGGTGCGACCTGATCGAATCGCCGGTCGTTCCTGAGGAGCTCGTTGCCCGCGTTCGCGCCGCGCTTGCGTTGCGCGGTCACGACTAGCATGCGCAACCCGTTTCGCAGCGAGGTCGAGGCCTTCCACTTTCTCCTGCTCACGGTGGCGGCCTTCGCGGCGATCGCGCTCGCGAGCCTCCTCGGTGGCCCTTGGGCAGGTGTGCCGACTTGGGTCGCTGTGACGTGTGCGGCTGGCTTCTTCTACCTGAGGCGCGGAACGGCGGAACGCACAGTGAGGACCGCGCCCGCTCACGTCGGCGCCGGGGACGAGTGGCACGTCCTCGTCGTCGCGAACGAGACGCTGGCAGACGAGAGGTTGGCCGTGGTGATCAAGCAGGCGACAGCCGGCCGTCCCGGCCGCGTGCATCTCGTCTGCCCCGCGCTCACGTCGCCCGTTCGCCGTTGGTCATCCGACCTCGACGGCGCGAGGGCACAGGCCCAGCAACGGCTCGACGAAACCCTGGGACGACTCCACGCGGCCGGAATCGACGCCGACGGTGAGGTCGGAGACGAGGATCCCCTGCGCGCGATCGAGGACGTCATTCGTACGTTTGGGGCCGACGAGGTCATCATCGTCACCCACGCCGACGACCACGCGAACGGGCTCGAGCGAAACATCGTGACGCGCGCGCGCAAACGTCTCGCGCTGCCGATCACCCACGTCGTGATCGACGCGGCGGCCGACGTTCGACCGGAGGTCCGCGATCCTGCGGCTCCGTGACCGGCGACGGTCTCCGTAGTTCAGCTCAGGCTGCGACGCCCGCAGCGAGCTCGGCGAGCCGAGTGCGATATCGCTCGACGCTCGCGAGCTTCACGTCCTCGTACCCGCACACGATCTCGATGGCCGAGGCGAGCTCGACGGCCCGGTCGTAGCCGTCGGCGTCGAGCGACGCGGTCAGATCCGCGACGAGGACTCCGTACTCGCGCGCAAGCGCCGACTCGACTCGACGTACGTGGACATGCCCGAAGGGGTCGAGCGGCGTCCCGCGCAGGAACCGCATGCGCGCGAGGAGGACGAGCAGTGGCCGCCAGGCCGACCCGAGGGCGAGCTTCCGCTTGAGCCCGAGGGTGCGCAGCAGCGGCGGCTGGAGCCGGTAGCGCAGCCCGTGCGCACCCGGGACCTGCTCCTCGATCCACGCCGAGAACGCGGGGGCGGTCAGCAGTCGCGCCACCTCGTACTCGTCCTTCACCGCCAGAACGCGGTGCAGGCCGACTGCGACCGCTCGGCTGAAGTCGGTCCGCGGCGTCACACGGCGTTCCGCCTCCCACGCGCCCTCGACGGCGTCGAGGTAGCGACGCACGAGCCGGTCGCCGCCGTACCGCGCGAGCTGCTCGGCGCGCACCGCTGCCGCCTCGCGCGTCGGCCCCGTCAGCGGGCTGCCGGGAAGCGGGTGCACCGGTCGTTGCGTGCGGCCCGAACGAGTGGAGGCAGCGGCGAACGCCGCCGGGTCGGAGACCGCGGCCCGTCCCCACCGGAACGCGGCCACGTTGTCCTCTGCACCGACGCCGTTCAGCTCGATCGCCCGCTCGATCGCAGCGGCGGTGATCGGGAGGGCGCCCCTCTGGTAGGCAACGCCCACCAGCAGGAAGTGCGCCGGCGTCGTGTAGCCGAAGATCGCCCCCGCCGCGGCGAACGTGTCGAGGTCGAGCACCTCGCGTACCGCCGACCGGATGCGGCCGATGAGCTGGTCGCGTGGCGGGAACGTCGCACCTGACGAGCCCTCGACGATCGCACCGGTCGGAACCTCTGTGGTCGACACGAAAGCGGCCGTGCGGTCCGGGTTCGCGTATGCGAGGTTGCGCGACTCGCTGCCGGTGAGCAGGTCGAGCGCGAGATAGCAATCGGACTGGCCGGGGCCGATCTTGTTCGCGGGCTCGACCCGAGAAGTTCCGAGACGCAGGTGAGAGACGACGGGCCCCGCTTTCTGCGACATGCCCGTCTGGTCGAGCGTGCGCACGTGCAGGCCGTCGAGTAGCGCGGCGGTGGCGAGGATTTGGTTGACGGTGACGACTCCGGTGCCGCCGACGCCGGCGAGGAACACGTTGTAGGTCGACGCGAGCTCCGGCAGCTCCGGCTCCGGCGCGCGAGGGGCGGCAGGCGCGCGCCGCGCTTGCTCCTGCGGCGAGCCGACCTCGACGGTCACGAACGACGGGCAGTCGCCCAGCAGGCAGCTGTAGTCGGTGTTGCAGGAGGTTTGGTCGATGCGGCGCTTGCGTCCGAGCTCCGTCTCGACGGGCTGCACGGAGAGGCAGTTGCTCTTGTGGCCGCAGTCGCCGCAGCCCTCGCAGACGTCCTCGTTGATGATGACCCGCATCGTCCGTTGCGGCAGCTTGTCCCGCTTCCGCAGCCTGCGTACCTGGGCGGCGCAGCGCTGGTCGTACACGAGCGCCGTCACGCCGGGAATCTCGCGCAGCACGAGCTGGGCCTCGTCGAGCCGGTCGCGGTGCCACACCTCGGCGTTCGCGGCGACGGCCACACCCTTGTAGCGCTTCAGCTCGTCGGTACAGACGATCGTGCGCTTGATCCCCTCGGCCTCGAGCTTTCGCGTCAGATCGGGGACGGAGATCGTGCCGACTGCGTCCTGCCCGCCGGTCATCGCGACGGTCGAGTTGTAGAGGAGCTTGTACGTGACGTTCACGCCTGCGGCTATGCACGCCTGCAGCGCGAGCTGGCCGGAGTGGAAGAACGTCCCGTCGCCGATGTTCTGGAAGATGTGGCCGCCGTCGTACGCGGACGACTGGCCGATCCACTGCGCTCCCTCGCCCCCCATCTGCGTCAGCCCGGTGACGCGGCTCTCGGGACGGTCGACAAGACCGACGAGACCGTGGCAGCCGATCCCGCCGCCCGTGAACGAGTCGGCAGGGTGGACGGTCGAGCGGTTGTGGGGACACCCGCTGCAGAAGTACGCCGTGCGCTGCACGGGCAGAACCGGCAGCGCCGTCACCACCGGTGCCGGGGGAAGCTCGCGTACTTCGACACGCGGTTCGAGTACCCGGCGAAGCGCTGCCGTGATGCGCGGCGCGTTCAGCTCACCGTCGGCCGGAACGAGCGGCCGCCCCTCGAGGTCCCGCTTGCCGAGGACGACCGGGGGGCGGGCAAGCCCGTAGAGCGCGTTGCGTACCTGTGTCTCGAGAAACGGCTGCTTCTCCTCGACGACGACCACCGTCTCCACGCCCCGTGCGAGCGCGCGGACACCTTCGGGCTCGAGCGGGCTCAGCATCCCGATCCGCATCACGCGGATACCGCGACGCTCGAGGTCCGCCTCGTCGAGTCCGAGATCGAGGAGTGACTGCACGGTGTCGTCGTACGTCTTCCCGGCCGCGAGGATCCCGAGCCACGCATCGCGTGTATCGACCTCGACCGCGTCGATCGTGTTGGCGCGCGCGAAGGCCGCCACCATCTCCCAGCGGGGCCCGGTCAGCTCGCGCTCAGCGACGGCCGCCTCAGGGGGGCCGGGCATCGTCAGCTGCCGGTACGTCCACGGGCGGCCGTCCCATTCGAGCTCCGGCACGATGATCGTGCGAGCGCCGAAGTCGCGGGTGACGCTCCAGGCGCCGTCGGCGACGTCGGTGACGATCTTCAGCGCGATCCAGCATCCCGAAGCCCGCGAGAGCGCGACGCCGAGCAGACCGAAGTCGACGATCTCCTCGCTGTTCCGCGGTGCGAATACCGGCATCCCAAAGGAGGCGAGTGTCGCCTCGCTCGCGGACGGGACGGTCGACGACTTCGATCCCGGGTCGTCTCCCGCAAGCACGAGGACGCCGCCGCTCGGGCTGGCGCCGAAGAGGTTGCCGTTGCGGAAGGCGTCTCCGGAGCGGTCGACGCCGGGCGCCTTGCCGTACCAGATCCCGACCGTCCCGTCCCTGGGTGAGGAGAGCCCCGGAAGCGGCAGCTGCGAGCCCCAGACGGCGGTCGCGGCGAGCTCTTCGTTCACGCCCGGCACGAGCGCAACATCGGGCAGGTCTCGCAGCTCCGGCGTCGACGAGAGCATCAGGTCGATGCCGCCGAGCGGGCTGCCTGGATAGCCGGAGACGAATGTCCCGACCCGATGTCCGCCGCGCGCGTCGCGCTCGCGCTGCTCGACCACGAGCCGGCCGACGGCGGCGATTCCACCGAGCAGTACGGACCGGCTCGTTGACCGGAAACGGTCGGCGAGCTCGTACGGCTCGAGCGTGCCCTGAGCCTGGCTCACGCCTTCGCGGCTTCCGCCATCAAGCGCCCGATGATATCCGGCAGCTCCGGCGCGGGATCGCGGGGTTCCCGCAGAGCTTCATTCGCGGTGGTCGAACACGCGGGTCGCCTTGCGCTCGGTCCGGGGGAGCGTGCCGTGTGGGACGAGCTCGACCTCGGGCCGCACGGACAGGCCTTCGCGCAGGTGGTGCTCGAGCGTCTCACGGAGGTGAGGCAACGGGTCGGCTTCGACGACGACGGTGAGGACGTCGCCGTGCTCGAGATCTTGGCGGACGTGTAGCTGGTACTCCGGGCCGACGCCCTCGACCCGGTGGAGGATCGTGTCCACCTGCGCCGGAAAGACGGCGACGCCGCGAACCTTGACCATGTCGTCGGTGCGGCCGACCAGATGTGCGATCCGCGGGTAGGGGCTCCCGCAGTCGCACGGATCGGCGTAGACGTGCGAGAGATCGCGTGTGCGGTAGCGGATCAGCGGCATGCCCTCCTTGCGGAGCGTGGTGATCACGATCTCTCCCCGCGTGCCCGGTGGCAGTTGCTCGCCCGATTCGGGGTCGACGATCTCGATGACGTAGTAGTCAGACCAGTAGTGGATCCCGTCGTGCGCGCCACACTCGATACCGACCCCCGGCCCGTAGAGCTCCGTCAGGCCGTAGATGTCGAACGTGTCGATGCCGAGGAGGGTTTCTATGCGCTCGCGCATCTTCGGTCCCCAGCGCTCCGAGCCGAAGATTCCGGTGCGAAGTGCGAGGGACCCGCGAAGGCCGTGCGCCTCGACAGCCTCCGCGATCATCAGCGCGAACGACGAGGTCGCGCACAGCACCGTCGTCTGCATGTCGAGCATCAGCTCGAGCTGGAGATCGAGGTTCCCCGGCCCGGTCGGCACGACCATCGCGCCGAGCCGCTCGGCGCCCGACTGGAAGCCTGCACCAGCCGTCCACAGGCCGTAGCCGACCATCACCTGCACGCGGTCCTCCCCCGTCACCCCGGCCGTTCGGAAGCACCGTTCGAACTGATCGGCCCAGTCGTCGACGTCGCGAGCCGTGTAGGCGCAGACCGTTCGCTTGCCGGTCGTCCCCGACGACGCGTGGATCCGGACGAGCTGCGACGGCGGTACTGCCGCCCAGCCGAGCGGATAGCTGCTGCGAAGATCGTCCTTGGTGGAGAAGGGCAGGCGAGGAAGGTCGGTGGTGCCGGTGACGGAGCGCGGGTCGACGCCGGCTCGCTCGAAGTGCTCGCGCCACCAGCGGGAACCGGCGGTGGCATGCGCGACGGACCAGCGAATACCCACGTCGGCGTCGACGCCGGTCGCTGTCGCCATCGTCAGCCCCCGGTGAAGTTGGGCGGCCTCTTCTCGCGAAACGCGTCGAACCCCTCGCGCAGGTCGTCGCTCGTGAGCAGCTCGTAGACGGCGTCGCCTTCGCGCAGGAGCCCGGACGGGAGCTCGCGTCCCCAGCACTCGTAGACGAGCCGCTTGATCAGCCCGATCGCGCGTGTCGCGCCGCTCGCGAGCTGCTCGGCGATCTCTTGTGCGCGCGCGACGACGTCGTCCGCCGGCACAACCTCGTTCACGAGACCCCACTCGAGCGCCTGCTCGGCCGTGACCTTCATCCCGGTCGCCATCATCCAGAAGGCGCGCTGGGTGCCCACGAGCCGCGTCAGCCGCTGCGTCCCGCCGGCGCCGGGCAGCAGGCCGAGCGCGGCCTCCGGCAGCCCGATCACGGCGTTGTCCGCCATCACTCGCACGTCGCAGGCGAGCGCAAGCTCGCAGCCACCGCCGAGCGCGAACTTCTCGATCGCGACGACAACCGGCTTCTCGAGACGTTCCAGCGCGTCTTCGATCTCGACCTGCCGGCGCATCTTCCGGTACGTGGAGCGGGTGTGGTCGCTCATCACGCCGATGTCCGCGCCGGCACACCAGCGTCCGCCCGCGCCCTTGAAGAGGATGGCGCGTGCTGTGCGGTCCTCGGCGAGCTCGTCGACGACGTCGAGGAGCTCGTCGATCAGTTCCGGGCTGACGGCGTTGACCGGCGGGCGGTCGAGCGTGATCGTGACCACGCCGCTCTCCGCGTGGTCGACAGACATCGTCGTGAGTGTCCTGGAGTCCATCGACGCAATCTACGCCGCCCCCGCGGCGCCCACAACTCGAAGTGTTCGCACCGGCCTGCGTCAGTACGACCGCGGCAGCCCGAGGTCGTGCTGTGCGATGTAGTTGAGCGTCATCTCGTCGGAGACGGGGCTCATGCGGTAGAGGCGCAGGTTGCGCCAGTGACGCTCGATGCCGGAGTCGACGACGTAGCCGGCGCCGCCGTACATCTGGATCGCCCAATCCGCGGCGTCGAGCGCTGCGTGCGCGGCCGAATACTTCGCCATCGCGGCGGCGATGCCACAGTCTCGCCGCTGGTCGTAGAGCCACGCAGCCTCGTACACCTTCAGCTTCGCGCTCTCGAGGTGGACACGCGCCCGGGCGAGGGGGTGCTGGAGCGCTTGGTAGGAGCCGATCGGCTTGCCCCACGGGCTGCGCTGGAGCCCATACTCGACGGCCTTCCCGATGCAGAGGTTGCCGGTGCCGACGGCGGCGGCCGCGAGGATGATCCGCTCCGGGTTGAGGACATCCAGGAGCGGCACCCAGCCGTTGTCCCGCTCACCGACGACGTTTTCCTCGGGCACCTCGTAGTCGGTGAAGTAGACCCGGTTCGTGTCCATGAAGTGATTGCCGAGCTTCTTGAACGGCACGGCGCGCACGGCGTCGTCGGGCAGGTCTCCCAGCAGCAGCGAGATGCCGTGTGTCCGCTTTGCGGAGTCGTAGGGCGTCGTTCGCGCCATCACGACGATCCGCTGGGAGTTGTGCATCTGTGAGATGTAGACCTTCTGGCCGTTGATCGCCCAGCGGCCGTCGCGCAGCACGGCATTCGTCTTGATCGTCGTGATGTTCGACCCCGACTCCGGCTCCGTGAACGCGCCGGCCCACATCTCACCCGAGATCAGTCCGGGCAGGTACGCCTCCTGTTGTTCGCGGCTCCCGTGCCGCTCGAGCAGGCAGCCACCGAAGACAGGTCCGCTGAGGAAGAGCGAGCCTCCTTCCATGCCGCCGCCGCCCTCGGCGATCCCCTCGACCGCGATCGACAGGTCGAGCAGGCCTTTGCCGCCGCCCCCGAACTCCTCCGGAAGCGCGATGCCGAGCATTCCGTGCTCCGCAAGCGACTGCCAGAACTCCCGCGGGAACGAGTACTCAAGGTCGACCTCTTGCCAGTACTTGTCCTCCGTGCGCCGCGCCAGCTCGAGCCCGAATTCCCTCAGCGCGCGTTGATCGTCGTCGTAGTCGAAGTTCATGCGTGCGCTACCGGCACGTCGCCGTCTTCGTCGAGCGACACCTCGCCGCCGCGCCGCGGCTCGCCCTCCACGCGCGCGATGAGCAGCGGGCCGGCCGCAGCGCGCACGACACCGAGCTTTACCTCGCCGCGATCCGAGAAGTCCTCGAGAGTCCCCGTCTCGATCTGCTCGTCACGGAAGGCGCTCCCCCCGCAGTCCGGGCAGAGCAGCCGGCGCGGGAACACAGCGCGCCCACAGCTCTCGCAGACGAAGATGCGTGCGCTCACGGCCCCTCCAGCACGATCGCGTTCGCGCACGCGCCGTACCGGTAGAGCACCATCCCGTACCCGGTCGCGACGGCGAGGCGCGCACCCTCGATCTGACGCTCACCCGCGCGGCCCTGGAGCTGGAGGACCGACTCCACGAGGCCGATCATGCCGCCTGCCGTACCCGCCTGGCCGGCGGAGAGCTGGCCGCCGGAGGTGTTCACCGGCAGCCGCTCGTCGTCGACGCGGCGCAGGAAGCTGCTCAGATCGCCGTCGGCTGCGAAGCCGAGATCGTTCAGCTGAGCGACGGCCATGGCGGGATAGTCGTCGTAGACGGAAATCACGTCCATGTCCTCGGGGCCGGCGCCGGCATCGCTCCACAATTCGCCGGCGATGTCGGCGATTCCCGTGCGCAGGCCGGTGCCCTCCTGGCCGTCGACGTTGTGCAGCGCGCGCAGCGCGCGGATGCGCACGCCGTCGCCTTCCGCACGCAGCACGAGGGCGTCGGCGCCGGTGACCACCGGGACGCAATCGAGCCTGTGCAACGGCTCGACGACCGGCGGCGCGTCGAGGTACTCCTCGAGCGTCAGCGGCGTGCGGAACGCGGCATTCGGATTCATGCCGGCCCACCGCCGCTGCGCCACAGCGAGATGCCCGTAGTCGGCACGCTCGAGCCCATGCGCCTCCATCTGCTGCCGCGTCAGCATGGCGAACAGCGCGTTCGGGCCACCGTGCGGGATGCCCGCGAGGTAGCGCGCCGTCGTCCGGTTGTACTCGTCGACGAGCGTCTTGAAATCCTCGCGCGTGAAGTGGTCGCCTGCAAGGAGCACGACGGTCGACGCGTCGCCGGCGTCGAGTGCGCGCATCGCATGCTGGATCATCTGGATGCCGGACGCGCCGCCGTTGCCGTCGTCCATGAGCCAGCGTGGACGGACGCCGAGCTTCCACGCGAGGTCGATGGCGCGATCCGGCTTCAACGTGAACGACGCGACGCCGAGCCCGTCGACCTCCTCCCGCCGGACGCCCGTCACCTCGAGCGCGCGCACAAATGCGTCCGCAAGCACTGACTCGGTCGTCGTGCCCTCGGGTGGGTGGCGGCTGTACGGCGTCTCTGCGGCGCCGACGATCACGGCGTGTGAGCGTTCCTGCATTGCGCCGACTCTATTCGGTTCCCCAGCCAGCGATATGCTCGAAGCGGGATGCGTGCGGTCGTCTTGCTGAAGGAGATCCTCGACTGGGAGCTTCCCGCCAGCAAGTTCCGAGTAGACGAGACGGCGAAGCAGGCGGCCGACGGAATCGCGCCAATGCTGCTGGGCCCATTCGAACAGCACTCGCTCGAGCTGGCCCTCCAGCTCAAGGACGCCGGCGTCGTCGAGAACGTGACGGCGCTGCTTGCGGGGCCTGCCGGCAGCGTGAACGGTCTGCGCAAGGCGCTCGCGCTCCGCTGCGACGAGGCTGTGCACGTCGTCACCGACGGCGTCGACGGGGCCGACCCATCGCAGACCGCGGAACTGCTCGTAGCGGCGCTGAAACGCCTCGGGCCGGTCGACCTTGTACTCGCAGGCCGGCAGGCCGGCGACTGGGACCACGGCCAGGTCGGTTACCTTGTCGCCGAGCGGCTCGGCCGTCCCTGCGTCGGTCTCGTCTTCCGCGCCGAGCGCGACGGCGACCGGCTGCGTGTCTGGCGCGTCGCCCCCGGCGGCGTCGAGCAGCTCGCCGTCCGTCCGCCGGCAGTCCTGACCGTGACGAGCGACGCCGGGCTCCAGCTGCGCATGGGCAGCGTCATGGACCGCATGGCTGCCAACAAGAAGCCGATTACGACGTGGACCGTCGACGAGCTAGGCCTCGCGCCGGAGCGGCTCGCCGCTGCGCGGCGGCTCGAACTCGAGCGTGTCTGGGTCCCGGAGGTCGAACGCCGTTGCGAGGTGATCGACGGCGACGACCCGGCGGAAGCCGTGCGGACGGTGCTCGCGCGGCTCGAAGAGCTGAAGCTCCTGTCGAGGTCGGCGTGATCCTCGCCGCCGTCTGGGACAGGCGAACGCTGCCCGAGACGCTAGGCGCAGCCGCCCGGCTCGCGGACGCGCTCGACGGCGCCGTCGCACTCGTTTCGCTCGGCGACGCCGACGCGGCGGCAGATGCCGGCCGCTACGGGGCGTCGCGCGTGTTTCTTGTCGAGGGAGAGCTCGCCGCGTCGGGAGCCGAGTCTACGATCGCCGCACTCGCCGATCTCGTGCGTGACGTCAGCGCGCGCGCAGTGCTACTCCCGGGCGACGACCGTACAGCCGAGATCGCACCGCGCCTCGCGGAACGCCTCGGCGGCACTGCGGTCACCCAGACGATCGGCGTCGACGTCGCCGCCGGCCGCCCGCTCTGGACACGCGCCGCGTACGGCGGCAAGGCGCTCGCAACGGTCACGGCTGCGGCCGAGCCGGTCGTCGCGACGCTGCGACGGGGCGTGTTCGCGCCGGCCGAGCCGACCGGGGACGATGTGTCCATCGAGCGACGCGCCACACCGGAGACCGACGGCGCCGTCGAGCTGCTCGCGCGGGAGGCGCCGCCCGCCGCCGCGTCGCTCGAGGACGCGAAGGTGATCGTTTCAGGCGGCGCGGGCATCGGCGCCGGAGAGGGATTCCGTCAGCTCGAAGAGCTCGCCGGCTTACTCGGCGGCGCGGTCGGAGCATCTCTCGCAGCCGTCGACGCAGGCTGGGCGTCCACGGACAGGCAGGTCGGCCTCACCGGCAAGGTCGTGAGCCCTGACGTGTACTTCGCGCTCGGCATCTCGGGCGCAAGTCAGCACCTCGCCGGGATCGGGGGCGCGAAGGCTGTCGTCGCCGTGAACACCGACGCGGAGGCTCCGATCTTCGCCGCCGCCCAGCTCGGCGTGGTCATGGATTGCCACACGTTCGTGCGGTCGATGATCGAGCAGCTCCGGAGCCCGCCGTAACCGCAACCCGCCAGGTTCACTGGGACGTCCCGCCGGCCCTCGTCTGGCTGATGTACGCGTCGATGGCCGTCGCGCTGCTCGTCTTTGCGTACGGCATCTGGCGCAGGCTGCGGATCTGGAGGATCGGCCGGCCCTCCGTCGTCTGGGACCATCTCGGCGCGCGCTTCCGGCGCCTAGGAGCCGCGTTCCTCCAGGCGACCGTGCTGAAGCGGCGCTTCCCAGGCGTGATGCACGCGCTCGTCTTCTTCGGATTCCTCGCGCTCTTCGCAGCCACCGCCGTCGTCTTCGTCGACACCGATCTCGGTATCACGATCGATCACGGTGCGTTCTACCTCGGCTTCGAGAGCCTCACCGTCGACCTCTTCGGCGCGGTCTTCCTCGTTGGCCTGGCGATCGCCCTCTACCGGCGCTACGTCGTGCGCCCCTGGTATCTCGAGCGGCGCGAGCCACGCGACGCGCTCCTGCTCGCGCCCCTGTTCATGATCGCGCTGACGGGCTTCGGGCTCGAAGCTCTGCGGCTCGCGGCGACACATGATCGGTGGGCGCACTGGTCGCCTGTCGGCTTCATTGTCTCGCGCGCGTTCGCACCGCTCGGGGCAGCCGGGCTGAAGGCGGCGTACCCATGGCTGTGGGGCGCGCACGTGCTGATGTGGCACGCCTTCCTCGCCGCGATCCCGTACACGAAGGCGCTGCACTGGTTCACGAGCCCCCTCAACGTCTTCTTCGCCCGTCCGACCGCTCCCCGCGGCGTTCCGGTGCCGACGGACTTCGACGCCGAACCGTTGCGACTCGGCATCGCAGCACCATCCGACATGACGTGGAAGCAGCTCTTCGACCTCGACGCGTGCACCGAGTGCGGACGCTGCACGTCCGTCTGCCCGGCGACCGCTGCCGGGAAGCCGCTGTCGCCGAAGCGCGTCATCCTCGATCTCCGCGATGCGATCCGAGCAGACGGCGCCGCTGCGGGACCCCTCGCCGGCCACGTCGTGTCGGCCGAGGCGCTATGGGCGTGCACGACATGCCGGGCCTGCGAGGACGCCTGCCCTGTCGGAGTCGAGCACGTGCCACTCATCATCGGCCTGCGCCAGAACCTCGCGATGGAGCAGGTCGTCGTACCGGCCGGCGTCGCCGAGACCGTTGCCGCCCTCGAGGCGCGCGAGCATCCGTTTCGCGGCGCCGCCGCCGGCCGCAGCGACTGGCTCGAGGGCCTCGACGTGCCGGAACTCCACTCGCTCGAGGATGCCGAGGGTCTCGACGTCGTCTACTGGATCGGCTGCGCCGCCGCCTTCGACGAACGAGCGCAACAGATCGCCCGGTCGCTCGTGCGTGTGCTGCAGCATGCGGACGTGCGGTTTGCAGTGATCGCCTCGCAGGAGCGGTGCAACGGTGACGTCGCCAGACGAACGGGCAACGAGTTCCACTACGAGATGCTCGCGAAGGCGAACGTGGAGACGCTGAACGGTGCAGGCGTGACGCGCATCCTCACGCACTGCCCGCACTGCCTCCAGCAGCTCCAGCACGAGTACGGGCGCTACGGCGGCCGCTACCACGTCGTCCACCACACGGAGTTCGTGGCGTCCCTGATCGAGGACGGGCGCGTGCGGCTGGCGCCCCAGGCGGGTGAGCGCGTGACGTTCCACGACCCCTGCTACCTCGGCCGCTACAACGGTCAGTTCGACGCACCGCGCGCGATGCTCGACGCGCTGAAGGCGGAACGCGTGGAAATGGCACGGTCGCAGCGCGAGAGCTTCTGCTGCGGGGCCGGCGGCGGCCACGCCTTCTACGACGACGCGGACGACGGTGAGAAGATCAACGCGATCCGGGTACGCGAGGCCGCCGGCACCGGCGCGTCGACGCTCGTCACCGGCTGCCCGTTCTGCCTGACGATGCTCGCGAGCGGCGCGCGCGCCGCCGCAGCCGGGAACGAGCCCCTTCGGACGCGGGACGTCGTCGAGCTCGTCGCCGACGCGCTCGCCGAATGACGCTCTCCGGGAAAGACCACCATGCGCCGCGGCGGGCCGTCCGATATACACGGGTGATCGAGGAGGTGTCCCGATCGCGGTAGAGGAGAAGGAACGCGCGGAACTGCACGTCGTCGGCAGGCGCCTGCCGAAGATCGACGCGCCGCAGAAGGTCGCGGGCCAGACCGTCTACGCCGGCGACTTGCGGATGTCGGGCCTGCTCGTGGGAGCGATCCTGCGCAGTCCGCATCCACACGCGCGGATCTGCTCGATCGACGTGTCGGCGGCGGAGCGGCTTCCGGGTGTGCACGCGGTGATCCATGCGGGGAATGTCGAGCAGCGGCCGTTCGGCTACAACCACGACAACATCCCGCTCAAAGAGGACAAGGTTCGCTTCATCGGCGACGAGGTGGCAGCCGTCGCGGCGATCGACGAGGACATCGCCCAGCGCGCCCTCGAGCTGATCGAAGTCGATTACGAGCTGCTCCCGGCGGTCTTCGACCCGTTCGAGGCGCTGAGAGACAACTCTCCCCGCATCCACGACGAGCTCGACAACGTCAGCGGGAACTGCGCCATGCGCTGGGACTGGGACCACGGGGACGTCGAGGCAGCTGCCGCAGAGGCGGCCGTAATCGTCGAGGGCACCTACTCGTCGCCGCAAGCGGCACCCGCGCCGATCGAGACCCACACCCTGATCGCGTCGTTCGATCCCGACGATCACCTGACGGTCTGGAGCCCGGTGCACATGGTGTTCATGTACCGGAAGGAGCTCGCGGACTGCCTCGGACTCGACTTGCAGAAGATCACGATCATCCAACCACCGGTCGGCGGCAGCTTCGGCGGCAAGATCGACATCGATCCGCACGA
>Ga0265338_10006122_pt1 | contig 15442 bp, 12 predicted proteins | sample 42126metaG_FD_193579 | JGI IMG/M metagenome (GOLD analysis project Ga0265338, IMG submission 193579) | Rhizosphere microbial communities from Carex aquatilis grown in University of Washington, Seatle, WA, United States - 4-21-26 metaG | ecosystem: Host-associated > Plants > Roots > Rhizosphere... | reverse complement strand
GCGTTCCACAGCGCCAGGGCCGGAGCCACTGCGCGCATGCTGAGGTGGAGCGGAACGTTCCAGGGCGAGATGACACTCACGATGCCTGTGGGCACGCGCTTGACGAGGTTCTCCTTGCCCGGGATGACGCTTGTCATGCTCTGGCCGAACGCCCGAAAGGGGAAGCTCGCGGCCTCGCGCATCATGGGCAGTGCGATCTGGTGCACGTGGAAGCGCGCGAAGGTCGCGCTGCTGCCGGACTCGATGGCCAGGAGCCGGGAGATCTCCTGTGCGTTCTCCTCGATGTAGGAAATCGCCTCCTGGATGGGCTGGGCAAGCTCTTGGGGCGTGCGGTGGAGATGCTTGCGCTGCGCCGATTCCGCGATTTCGAAGGCGCGGTCCACGTCCTCGTTCGTAGCCGAGGGCACGTCCGCGATGACCTCGTTGTCGTAGGGGTTTCGGTCCTGGATGACTCGGCGCGAGCCGCCCCGAACCCACTTGCCCCCGATGTACAGAGAATTCCAGTCGGACTTGCGCAGAGAGGTCGTGGAAGTCTTGGCCTTCGCCCTGGACCTTCCTTTATGGGGTTTCATATATTCCTTCCTTTTCACCGAGGTTGAGCATGGGGCTGCTCGGAGCTGATTCGCGCCTCCGCTTCGTGGTCTCGGGGATGAACGGAGTGAGTGGGCTCGCTCACCTCAGATCGCGATGATCACCTTGCCGATGAAATCGCCGGAGGCGGCGTGGCCAAAGGCGCCCTTGGCCTGATCGAAGGGGAAGACCTTGTCGATGACCGGCTTGATGCCGTTGGCGTTGATAGCGGCGTTCATCTGTTCGAATAGGTCGCGGCCGCCGACGAAGATGCCGTGCAGGTTGCCGCCTTTCATCATCAAGCTATGGGGGTTGGACACGCCTTGGGTGAGCACCCCGATCAGGCCGACTTTGCCGCCGCGGGCCAGGGCATTGTAGGAGCGCTGCAAGGTGCCGGCGCCGCCAACCTCCACCACGCAATCGGCACCGTGGCCTGAGGTGACCTTCATCACCTCCTGATCCCAGTCATCGTGCGTCTTGTAGTTGATCACGTCCGAGGCCCCGAGCGCCTGCAACCGCTGGACCTTGCCGTCGCGCGAGGTGGTGGCGACCACCCGGCAACCGGCGGCCCTGGCGAACTGCAGGCCCCAGATGGAGACCCCGCCTGTGCCCAGTACCAGCACAATGTCGCCGGGCTTGACCGGCTTGCCCACGCCGAACAGGCAGTTCCAAGCGGTGACCCCGGCGCAGGGCAGGCAGGCGCCCTCCTCGTAGGAATAGCCTTTGGGCAGTTTGATGGCGCCGACCTCCCACATCAGCGCCTTTTCGGCGAGCATGCCGTCAAGCGGCAGGCCCATGGACATGGACGGTCCGTTGGCGGGGCCGTGAGGATCGGGCTGGGAGAAGGTTCCGGCCACCTTGTCGCCGATCTTCAGGCCGATCACGCCCTCGCCGACCTCGATCACTTCGCCGGCGCCGTCCGACAGGGGGATGGTGTCCTTCTCGACCTTCTGGAAATAGTTGCCGGTGACGGCAGCCTGGTCGCGGTAATTGAGCGAGGCGGCGCGCACGCGGACCACCACCTGACCGGAACCGGCCTTGGGATCAGGCCGCTCGACCAGCTTCAGGTCGTCGACCGACTTGCACCCGCGGGGCATGATGTAGGCTTTCATTGGCAGTGTCCTTCCTGGAGATGGCGTTTGGGGTCCTTGAAGGAATGGCAAGCCGCGATGACAGTCGTGGTGTTGCAGGGTCGTCGTACTTGAAGCCGGTGGTGGCGTCTATGGGTCGCCTCGGCCTCCCGCCAGTGCCGCTCGGCGAGCCCTTGCGGCGAACCTCGGTTCAAATGTCCTTGAGCTGCGTCAGGCGGTTGCTGCTGCGCAAATCGCGGCGCGAGACGGTGGCGGTCCCACCGCGCTCATGGTGCCGCCGGTGCGGTCTTTCGCAGATCGGCTTCAACATGAATGACGACCTCCACGCTATTGCCGATCATGCCTTGGTCCGCCGCGATATCGAAATCGCGCCGATCCAGCGTGGTCGAGACCTCCCAGCCGGAGATCGCGACCCCCTTCAGACCCGGGCCAAAACCCAGCGACGTGACCTTGAGCACGACTTCCTTCGTCACGCTCTTGATCGTGAGATCACCCGTGACGGCATAGGTGCTGCCGCCGGTGATTTTCCACGCCTTACTCTTGAAGATCATGGCGGGAAATTTGGTGGCAGCGAAGAAATTGGCGGAGCGCAGATCGTTGTCGCGCATGCGCGTGTTCGTGGTGATGCTGGCCACTTCGATGACTGCCTCGACGGTGCTGTTCCCGAGGTGTTCGCGATCCACGACGACTGCACCCTTCACCTTGCTGAAAAAGCCGGGTACTTGGGTGAAGAAGTGTCGGACAGTGAAGCCGACCCAGGTGTGCACCGGGTCGATGTCGTAGGTCTCAACGGCAGCATGGGCGGGCACAAGCGAACCGAGCGCAAGGCCGGCGAAGATGAGGGCGAGTCTGGAACGTTTCATGGGAGTCTGTCGGCGGTTCGGAGATGCAGGGCGATCATCCCCTGCGAACGCAGGGGTTGCCATGGGGTCTTGCCCTACCACGCCCTCGTCGCCGTCAAATGCCCGCCCTCTTCGGCGCCGACCTCATCCATGTCCTCGACCTCGCCACAGTCGGTCGTCACGGCAAGCGCGGAATTTTCCGCGTGCTTCATCTCGAACCGCCCGGGTGAACTCGATTCCCACGACCGATAGGACCGGTCGTTCGCGGGGTGCGTTTGAGGGGAGCGGCGTCTCCCATGAGATCCAGTAGGGTTTTACCCCATCGGAAAGCCCTAGCTAGTCGCTTATCGTTGCGCGACTCCCGCGTTGCTGGATGCCCATGGGCATTACACCCATGAAGAAATAGCAGTCGTCGGTGCAATCATTCCCTTGGTGCCGAATGCCAGCCCGGCAGTACCAGAGAATCATTCGGTGAGTGTTCTGTGCAAAGGAGCTTGCAGTCTGAAAACATGAAGTCTTTTCCAATCGTCATTCTGGGCGGGGGCGTGGTCGCCGGATATGCCGCCAAGGAGTTCGTCGCCCAGAGCGGCGAGAAGGGCGAGCTGGCAATCGTCACGGCAGAGAACGCACTGCCCTACGAGCGTCCTTCTCTGTCGAAAGGTTTTCTAGCCGGCCGGGAAGGAGTCGGCGACATTCAGATTTCTGACGCCGCCTTTTACCGCGAGCATGGCATCGCTGTTCTTCGCAGCTTCTTGGTGGGGAAGGTGGACTTTCGAGCGCACCGTCTCCACAGCACTTCGGGTAAGGTTATTGCCTTTGACAAACTGCTCATTGCCACGGGTTCGGCGGTTCGGCGGCTAACGGTGCCGGGAGCGAGCCAGTCCCAGGTCCTATTTTATTTGCGGCAGATGAAGGATGCACAGGCCCTCCAGGCGCAGATCAAACGGGGAAAGCGCGCGGTGGTGATTGGATCAGGCTTTATTGGAATGGAGGCCGCCTCCGTTTTGGCAAGTCACGGCGTGCGCACGACCATGGTCTTTCCCGATGATCGCGTCTGGAAGCGGTTGTTCACACCTCCAGTCTCAACTTTCTTTGAGCGCCAATTTGTCAGGCAGGGAATCACCTTCATCAAGGGCGACCGGGTCGTCGCCCTCGCCAATCGGAACCGCAAATGCCAGGTGGTGCTCGCATCGGGAAAGCAAGTGCCCGCAGATTTCGTGCTGACGGGAATTGGAGTAACCCCGGCCATAGAACTGTTTCAACGAACCGCGCTGGACACCAAGGATGGCATCACCGTCAATGAATTTCTAGAGACCAGTCTGCCGGGGGTATGGGCTGCCGGTGATTGCGCCAATTACCCAGATCCCATTTTCCGTCGCCGACTGCGAATCGAGCACTGGGACAATGCCGTGGAGCAGGGGCGGGTGGCGATGCGCAACCTGATGGGGAAACTTCAACCGTTTATCCATGTTCCCTATTTCTTCTCAGATGTTTTTGACCTCTCTTATGAATTCTGGGGTGACGTGAACGGCCACGACCAAGTCGTTTATCGAGGCAATATGAATCAAAAGCAGCTCAGCGTCTGGTGGCTCAAAAAGAAGACCCTTTGCGCCGTCTTGCTCATGAATCGTTCGGAAGAAGAACGGACCGTTGCCCCCCGCTGGATAATGCGCGGTCCGCGGTTGGATCCAAAGGCGCTCCAAAACACCCGCAACCTGGAGTCACTGGATACCACCTTCGGTCGCCGGCCGGGGAAAACCAGCCTCAACCCAGATGTGGCCGTGCGCGGCCCGGCTTGAGCGAGAACAGGCGGAACATCCATGAGCGGAGCAGAAACATCGCACAGTCGCCGCGATTTCCTGCGTAACATGATTGTTGTTGCCCCGGCCATTTCGATCGCTGGTTGCGCATCCTTTTCGGCGTCGCGGACCTCCCCTGCGCAAGTCAACTCGCTCCGGTACTTCACCCGGGAGGAATGGGCCTTCCTTCACGCGGCCTGCGCACGCCTGATTCCCACTGACGAAAACGGTCCCGGCGCGGTGGAACTGGGCGTGCCGGAATTCATCGACCGCGAAATGGACGGGGCGTTCGGGCATGCCGCGAACTGGTACATGCAGGGACCGTTCGCCACCGCGCTGCCCGAGCTCGGCTACCAGTCGCCGCTCACCCCGCGCGCGATCTACCGCGCCGGTATCGCCGCCGTGGACGCGCATTGCCGGCGGCTGTTCGGCAACAAGTCTTTTTCCGAACTTCCTGCCGTGACGCAGGACTCCGTGCTCTCCGACCTGGAACATGGTGTGCTCGACTTCGAAAACGTTTCCAGCGCGACCTTCTTCGAATTTCTGCTGCAGAACACCAAGGAGGGTTATCTGGCCGATCCGATCCATGGTGGCAACAAGCACCTGGCGAGCTGGAAGATGATCGGCTTCCCGGGCGCGCGCGCGGATTATCTCGACTGGGTGGATAAGCACGGAACGCGCTATCCGCTCAGCCCGGTCGATATCATGGGTCAAATGGGTTGATTGCGATGGTCGATATCCAGAAACCCCAGGTCGATGCGGTGCTCGTCGGCTTTGGCTGGACCGGCGCGATCATGGGTATGGAACTCACTGAAGCGGGCCTGAACGTAGTCGCCCTCGAGCGGGGTGAGAACCGTGATACCTATCCGGACTTCGCCTATCCGCGTATCGCGGACGAGCTGACCTACGGCATACGCCATAGGTTGTTTCAGAATCTGGCGCGTGAAACGTTGACGATTCGCCATTCGCCCAGGGACCGCGCCCTGCCGTATCGGCGGTTGGGATCATTTCTGCCGGGAGCCGGTGTCGGCGGTGGAGGTGTTCACTGGAATGGCCAGCACTGGCGCGTTCTGCCCGAGGAATTGCGCCTCAAGAGCCACATTACGGAGCGCTATGGCAAGCGCTTCATACCCGACGGCATGACGATTCAGGATTTCGGCGTCAGCTATGAGGAACTCGAACCCTTCTTCGACCAGTTCGAGCGCGTCTGCGGCACCTCGGGCAGGGCCGGCAACCTGAACGGTACAATAATCGATGGGGGCAATCCTTTCGAAGGTCGACGTTCTCAGGAATTTCCGCTACCACCCCTGGCGGACGTCTACGGCGCCTCTTTGTTTGCCCGGGCGGCGAAAAACCTGGGTTACCATCCCTTTTCAGAACCGGCATCGAATGCGTCGCGTGCCTACACAAACCCCTATGGCGCTCAGCTCGCTCCGTGCAACTTCTGCGGCTATTGCGAGCGCTTTGGCTGCTATATGTATGCCAAAGCCTCGCCGCAAACGACCATTTTGCCGGTGCTGCTGAAGAAGCCGAACTTCGAATTACGCACCCGGTCGCAGGTGGTGCGCGTCGATCTCGACTCATCGGGCAAGCGCGCCACCGGCGTCACCTACATCGACGGGCAGGGCCGCACGGTTTACCAGCCGGCAGATCTCGTCGTTCTGTGCGCCTTTCAACTCAACAACACCAAACTGCTGCTCGTGTCGGGAATCGGCAAGCCCTACGACCCCGCGACAGGCCTCGGGGTTGTCGGGCGCAACTATACCTATCAGAATATCGGCAGCGTCCTGGTGTTCTTCGACAAGGACAAGCCGATGAACCCCTTCATCGGCTCCGGCGCGGGCGGCCAGGTTATCGACGACCTGAACGGCGATCATTTCGATCATGCTCCGCTCGGTTTCATCGGCGGCGGTTATGTCGGAGTGATCCAGACCGGCGGCCGGCCCATTCAGCAGATGATGCTTCCCAAAAACACGCCGCAGTGGGGCTCGCCATGGAAGCAGGCGATCAAGGACCACTATCTGTACACCGTCAATGTCCAGACCCACGGAACGGTCATGGCCCACCGCGAAAACTACCTCGACCTCGATCCCACCTATCGCGATGTGTTCGGCCAGCCCCTGCTGCGCATGACCTTCGATTGGAAGGAAAACGATATCAAGATGACTCAATTCGTGACCGGCAAGGCGATGGAGATCGCGGCGGCGATGGGCGGCAAATCAATCGAGGCAAGAATGAAACAGTTCGGTGAGCATTACGACACGCGGGCATACCAGACCACCCACAATGTCGGCGGCACGATCATGGGTGAGGATCCCCGGAGCAGCGTGGTCAACCGTTTCTTGCAGGTCTGGGACGCACCCAATGTGTTCGTCATGGGTTCGAGCGTCTTTCCGCAGAATATCGGCTACAACCCGATGGGGCTGGCGGGCGCACTGGCATACTGGTCCGCCAAGGCCATTCGGATGGCCTACCTGAAAGCGCCCGGGCCGCTGGTGCCGGCTTGAGTGCGGAGTCTTCACCGTGAAAATCTCCGAACGGATCGCACGGCATTCTCGTCTCGCGACCTCGGCCATTCCCGTGACGTTCGTTGCGGTGCTGATTACGACCGGCTCGATGTCGCAAGCCGCATCCGCCTCGCGGGAACTGGTGCAGCGCGGCGCCTACCTTGCGCGTGCCGGGGATTGCGCTGCCTGCCATGCCGCACGAGAAGGACAACCGTTGATTGGAGGGCTGCCGGTTGCCACGCCGATCGGGAGGATTTATGCGACCAACATCACGCCGGACCCCGAAACCGGGATCGGTCGCTATAACCTGGACGATTTTGCGAAGGCCCTGCGCGAGGGCGTGGCAAAAGACGGGCACCGTCTTTATCCGGCCATGCCCTATACGTCCTACGCCAAGCTCTCCCAGGCAGACCTGTCGGCGCTCTATGCCTACTTCATGCAAGGCATGGAGCCGGTGCGCAGTCCCAATCGCCCGACACAACTCAGCTGGCCGCTCAGCATGCGTTCCCTTATGGCAGTTTGGGACGCCCTCTATCTCAAGAAGGGTCAATACACCGCCGATCCGAATATGGGAGCATCGTGGAACCGGGGTGCCTATCTCGTGCAAGGTCTGGGGCATTGCGGCGGATGTCATACACCGCGTGGCGTTGCCGGCCAGGAAAAGGCGGGCAGCGAACGGAACGGGCGGCAATATCTCGCGGGCGCCACGCTGGACGGCTGGCAGGCATCTCCTTTGACCGGGGATCCCGGAACCGGATTGCACACTTGGTCGAAAGAGGAGATCGTCGAATTCCTTAGAACCGGCCGCACCGCACGGGTCGCGGCATTCGGTGTCATGACTGAAGTGGTCGGCAAGAGCACCCAATATTTGACCGACCAGGACCTGACGGCGATTGCCGAATATCTGAAATCGCTGCCCCCCTCCAATCCCGACGGGCCGGGCAATGCGGATTCGGCCATGCAGGCGAGTGCCGGCTCTGCGGCGACGCGAGCGCTGCGGGCGGGCGATACCGGGATCCGTGGGTCGCGCGTCTATCTGTACAACTGCAACGGCTGCCATCGCTCGGATGGGTCAGGCGCAAACCGGGTTTTCCCAAACCTGGCAAGAAACGAGTCGGTCAACGCTCAAGACCCGACCTCACTGATTCACATCGTGCTGGCTGGGTCATCCATTCCGTCAACGCAAACCGCGCCGTCCGCGTTCGCCATGCCTGACTTCGGGTGGCGCTTAAGCGATGCGGAAGTGGCGGATGTGCTCGACCTTATCCGCAGCAACTGGGGCAATCATGCTGCCGCGGTTAGCCGCGACGAGGTCGGCCGAATTCGCAAGACCCTCGCTCTCCAAGAGACCGCGAGGTAACCGTGCTGTCAGCAGCGCGGCCGGTCTGCCGTTGGCCCAGAGACCTCACGTCGGGGCGACAGAGTACGTTCCCAGCTGGATCAGTTAATCCTCTCACTCACTAAACCAACCCTCACCGCCCCCCCCAATCTTCGGGGTTGACCCGAAAACTGACCTGCCAGCCGCAGGCCCGGCGAAGGCTGGTGCCCGGAGTCGGGGTCGAACCGACACGACTTTAAAGGTCGCGGGATTTTGAGTCCCGTGCGTCTGCCAATTCCGCCATCCGGGCGGGCCCGAAGAGCGAACGGTAGGTTGGCGGACGCCCATGTAAACGCTTTTTTCCCCAGACCGCCGGTGCCCCCGGACCCGCCGGCCAGCCGCTGCCCGCCGGCTGTCGGCCCGACGGTGATTGTTGCGGAACTTTTTGAACGCGGCGCCCGTCCCCGCGTCTATCTTGTTGCAAGAGAGATCAGGGACCAAGGTCCTTGATGCTTTGTTCTAGTTTGTAGTTTGATAAGTCGGCAAGGGCGCTGCGCGAGCAGCGCCCTTTTTTTCGCCTCACTCCTCCCTTGCCAGCCGCCGCCTGGCGCCGGAAACTCGCCGGCCTATGTCCGATTTCCGCGTCTACTGCCGGCCCCCCGAACGCGAACCCTCCGAAATCCGCCTGTCGGCCGACGAGAGCCACCACCTGGTGGCCGTCAACCGGGCGAAGATCGGCGACATGGTCGTGGCCTTTGACGGCCGTGGGAATGAGTGGATCTGCGAACTCGCCGACGAGGCCAAGTCGGCGGCTGTCCTCAAGGTTAGGTTTCGCCAGCAGGCGAAACCCCTGCCCTACGAGATCACACTCGGCCAGGCGCTGCCCAAAGGCCAGTTCATGGACGCCATCGTACGCAAGGCCACGGAACTCGGCGCCGCGCGCATCGTCCCGCTCGAGAGCGAACGGACCATGGTGCATCTCGACGGCGATCGTCCCGACCGGAAGGCCGAAAAATGGACCGTGGCCGCGATCGAGGCCGCCAAGCAATGCGGCAACCCGTTTGTGCCGGAGATCCTCCCGCTGCAGTCCGCCAACGCCTACATGGAAGCGGCGCGCGACTTCGACCTCAAGCTGATCGCCAGCCTCCAGCCCGGCGCGAAATCGCTCCGCAGCGTGCTCGCCGCCTTTGCCGCCGCCAATGGCCGCCGCCCCCGCACCGTCCTTTGGTTGATCGGCCCGGAGGGCGACTTCACGCCGGCGGAGTTAAGCCGGTCCAAGGCGGCCGGCTTCGAGCCCATCACCCTCGGTCCGCTCGTGCTCCGCTGCGAAACCGCCGCCGCCTACGCACTGAGCGTGCTGGGCTACGAACTCCAGAACACGGGAAACTGAGCCGGCTCGCCCCGACGCGCGTCGCGCCGGCATCACCCCGGTTGCCGTGAGCTGGGGCGGCCCGGCCGGGCCGCCGATGCCGGCCCGATCCACGGCCGGCCTCCGTGACCGCTCTGCCAGGCTCGCCTTTCGCCCTGCGCTGGGTTTGTTCCTTCCCCGCTGAGTCTCCGTCCACCGACCTCTGATCTCTGACCTCTGACCAAGATGCCCGCCGATCCCCGCATTCCTGTCACCGTGCTCACCGGCTTCCTCGGCGCCGGCAAGACGACGCTCCTCAACCGCATACTTTCCGAACAGCACGATCGGCGGATCGCCGTGATTGAGAACGAATTCGGCGAGGTGGGCGTCGACAACCAGCTCGTCATCCAGGCGGACGAGGAGATCTTCGCGATGAACAACGGCTGCCTCTGCTGCACGGTGCGCGGCGACCTCCTCCGCATCCTCGGCCGACTGCTCAAGCGCAAGGACCGCCTCGACGGCGTGCTCATCGAAACGACCGGTCTGGCCGATCCCGGCCCGGTGGCGCAGACGTTCTTCACCGATCCGGAGGTGCGCGACGCCTACCGCCTCGACGCCATCGTCACCGTCGTTGACGCCCGCTACGCCGACCGGCACCTCGACGAGGGCAAGGAGGCGAAGGAGCAGGTGGCCTTCGCGGACATCCTCCTCCTCAACAAGACCGATCTCGTCGCCTCCGCCGAACTCGACCGGCTCGAGGCGCGGCTGCACCGCATGAACACGGCCGCCCGGATCCTCCGGACGCGCAATTGCGACGTGCCGATCGCCTGCGTGCTCGATGTCGGCGGTTTCAACCTCGGCCGCGCCACCGACCTCGATCCGCGTTTTCTCGAATCCGAATATCCGTTCGAATGGGGCGGCGTGTACGACCTCGCCGCCGGCGCCTACGAGCTCTGCATCGGCCATCACGATCACGACCCCGGCGACGAGCCCGGGTCCGAACACGCCTCCGGCCACGACCACGAGGCGCACGACCATGCCCACGGTGGGAACGAGCTCGCGGTCGCGCTTCTGCCGGTCAAGAGCCTCGCCGCCACCGATCTCGCCGCGGCGCGCGACCTGGCCGTGCAGACGTTTTCCGACCGGGAGGACCGGATCAAATCCGGCGAGCCGATCACGCCCGGCCTCCGGCTCCTGCACCTGCCGCTCGCCGACGGACACGGCGACTTCCCCGTGACGATCACGGCGGCGGGCCGCTACATGCTGTTCACCGCCCACGACGTCCCCACGCACCTGCATGGCCCGGACCATGCGATCGTGCGGTATGTCCACGACCAGACATTCCGCCATCAGCACAGCCATGATGAAGACGTCGCCTCCGTCGGCATCTCGCTGGCCGGCGATCTCGACGCCAAACGCCTCAACGACTGGATCAGCGGCCTCCTGGCCAGGAAGGGCCCGGACATCTTTCGCTGCAAGGGCGTCCTCGCCGTGCGGGGCTCGGACAAGCGGTTGGTCTTCCAGGGCGTCCACATGACCTTCGACGCGAAGTTCGACCGTCCCTGGGACGGGACGCCGCGCTCCAACCTCTTCGTGTTCATCGGCCGCAATCTCGACCGCGCGGAGCTGGTCAACGGATTTAAGTCCTGCCTGGCATCCTGAAGTCGCGAGCATCGAGGAGCGCGTAGCGAGTAGGTGCGGTCGGCGACCGGTGTCGGACTAATGCGCGCTACCCGCTACTCGCTACTGCTCGATGGACGGCGCCGCTCCTCCGCCTCGTCGATCGTCCGCGGCCAGTCCGCCTTCAATAACTGCGACAACGAACGATCCGCGAGCAGCCTGCCCCCGGTCTGGCAGCGGGGACAGTAGTTCACCTTGTTGTCGGCATGCCGGATGCGCTGCACGGCCGTACCGCACACCGGACACGGCTGGCCGAATTTGCCGTGCACCGCCATTTCGGGCAGAAACGCCGTCACGCGCTCGGGAAACCGGCCCGCGGCCTCGCGCCGCAGCCGCTCCGTCCACGCGGTCAGCTGCTCCCGCGCGGCCGCATGCAGCCGTGCCCTTTCGCCGGCGGTGAGCTTCTGCGTCAACGCGACGGGCGACAGGCGGGCGGCGTGCAGGATCTCGTCCGAGTAGGCGTTGCCGATTCCGCTGAAGAGACCGGGATCCGTCAGCGCACGTTTCAATGTATGGTTCTCGGCGACGAGGGCCGCCGCAAACTGCGACGCCGAGCTCGTCGCCACGTCGATGCCGCCCGGATCGTGCGCGCGCAGCGCCGTTTCGCCGTCCATGACATGAAGCGAGGCGCGGTGCTTGGTGCCGGCTTCGGTGAAGGTGAGCGTTCCGGTCGGGAAGGTGAAATGGGCCCGCGCATTTCGGCCGGCGGGCTTGGCCGCGCCGTCGGTCCACTGCAGCCGTCCCGCAATCATCAGGTGCGCCACGAGCCAGCGATCCCCGGCGAAGCCGAACGCAATCCGCTTCCCGAGCCGTCGCAGCCGTTCGATCTTCCTCCCCACCAGCGAATCGATCGGCGGCACCGCCGTGCGCAGCACGAAAGCGTCCACGATCCGGATTTTCGCCAGCGCCTGCCCGAGCACCCGCGGTTCGAGGGCCTCGAGGTAGACGACGATGTCAGGCAGCTCCGGCACGGTGGGAAGCCTGCGCTAACCTGCGCCGATCGCGAGCCGGGAGCAAAGCCCGCCGCCCCGGCCTTCCTGGCGGGCGGCAAAGCGGCTCCCGCCGTGCTTGAGCTTGCCCCACCCCGCGGCCGCGACTCACTAGGGATGCGGCGTGGACCCGGCCGGCCGCCCGGGACCGCGGGCGCCAACGTCCGCTCCTCCGCCGCCCTCACAAAGCTCCCATGAATCTCACGAAAGTCTGGGTCGCCAAGCTCGACGACTACGTGATCGACCTCGCATGGTCGCCCGATGGCGCCCTGCTGGCCGCGGCCTCGGCAGCCGGTCCGCTGGTGCTGTTCGACGGCGCCGGCGGCGCCCGCCGGCAGGAACTGGCCGGCCACGCCGACGGGAGCAATGCGATCGCCTGGGCCCCGGCGAAGCCGCCGCCGGCCGGGGCCCAACTCCTGGCCAGCGGAGGCCAGGACGGGTGTGTGCGCTTTTGGAGCGCCCCCGCCGGTTCCCAAACCGCCGAGATCAAGCTTGGCTCCGCGTGGGTCGACCAGCTGGCCTGGCGGCCGTGGCCGGGGCGCGCCGGGGGCGAATCGCTCTGCCTGGCGGCCGCCGCGGGCCGGAAGCTCGCCTTGCTCGGACCCGACGGCGCGGTGGCGCACGCGTTTGCCGACGCGCCCAAGACCCTCTCGGCCCTGGCCTGGCAGCCACCGGGTGGCGCCGTCGCCGCGGCCTGGTTCGGCGGAGTGGGCGTGTGGGATGCCGGCGACTTTCATTCGCGCCACCAGTACCCCTACGGCAGCGCCATCGCCGCCCTGGCCTGGTCGCCCGACGGCCGCTGGCTCGTGGCCGGAACGCAGGACAGCGCCGTGCACCTGTGGCTGCCCGAGGAGGACCAGGAATTCCACATGAGCGGCTACGAAACCAAGGTGCGCGAGCTGTCCTTCAGTCCCGACAGCCGCTGGCTCGCCACCGGCGGGGCCCGCGACGCCTGCGTGTGGGACTGTTCCGGCGCCGGCCCCGAGGGGCGCGAGCCCCTCGCCCTGCCCCACGCCGAACGCGTTTGCGCCGTCGCATTTCAGAACCGCGGCGGACTTCTGGCCACGGCCGCCCAAAACAACGAGGTCGGCCTGTGGCTTCCCGCCCAGAACGGCGCGTCCGTCGCCACGGTCCGGCTGACCGCCCCCGCCTCCAAGCTGGCCTGGAGTCCCGACGATACCCGGCTCGCGATCGGCTCGCCGCAGGGCGGAGTCCTCGTGCTCCGGGTGGACGTCTGACTCTCGCTCCCGGCCGGCCACCAGTGTCACCTGCCGGACGGCATCGTCCGGATGGTCCTGGCGGCTCCCGGAATCCGGCGGCTGGGACCGGTGCGTTCCTCCGCCGGCTGCTCCCGACCGCGCCACGCTCAGGCAACATGTCAACCTATAGTTGACATGTTGCGGGGAGCGGCCGGCCGGGCCGCGCGCCGGCAAAAAGAAAACGTGCGCCGCCGGCGGCGCCGTGTTTTGTTGGGCCGCGATGCCGGACCGTCCGTCGCTGCTGGAGATCTTCCTCGCCGCGCTGCGGCTGGGGTGCACGTCGTTCGGCGGCCCGGTGGCGCATCTCGGCTACTTTCGCACGGAATATGTCGAGCGGCGCCGCTGGCTCGACGACGCGCGCTACGCCGATCTCGTCGCGCTCTGCCAGTTTCTGCCCGGTCCGGCGAGCAGCCAGGTCGGTTTTGCGGTGGGATGGCTGCAGCGCGGACTCCCTGGCGGCTTGGCGGCCTGGGTCGGCTTCACGCTGCCCTCGGCCCTGCTGATGACCGGGTTCGCGCTCGGCGTCGCCCGGCTGGGTCCCGTCGGCGACGCCGGCTGGCTGCAGGGCTTGAAAGCGGCGGCGGTGGCCGTCGTCGCGCAGGCCGTCTGGTCGATGGCGGTCAAGCTCTGCCCTGATCGGCCGCGCACGACCCTGGCGCTCGGTGCCGCGGCGGTATTGCTGCTCCTGCCCACGGCGTGGGGCCAGGTGGCCGTGATTGCGCTGGGCGCCAGCCTGGGTTGGTGGTGGTTTCGCCGCGAAGGCGCCGTTCCGGCCCCGGCCATTCCGGCCAGCGGGAACCGGCGGACCGGGGCCCTGTGCCTCGGTGCGTTTTTCGTCCTGCTGGCGGGCCTGCCGGTGGTGGCGGGGCTGACGGGCAATCCCTGGCTGGCCGTGTTCGACCGTTTCTACCGGGTCGGTTCCCTGGTGTTCGGCGGAGGGCATGTAATTCTTCCGCTGCTCGAGCGCGAAGTCGTGGCGCCCGGCTGGCTCACGCACGACCAATTCCTGGCGGGCTACGGCGCGGCCCAGGCGCTGCCGGGACCGCTGTTCACCTTGTGCGCGTATCTGGGGGCCCTGCTGCGCGTCGGCCCGGGCGGATGGCTGGGCGCGCTCTGGGCGGTGGTGGCGATCTTCCTGCCCTCGGTCCTGCTGGTCGCCGGCAGCCTGCCGTTCTGGCAGCAGATTCGCAGCCGGCCCGGCGCCCAGGCCGCCCTGCGTGGCGCCAACGCGACAGTGGTCGGCGTGCTGCTGGCGGCGCTCTACCAACCGGTGTGGACCTCAGGAATCCTCGGGGTGGGCAGCCTGGCGCTGGCCGTGGCCGCGTTCGCGTCCCTGCAAGTTTGGAAGCTGCCGCCCTGGGTCGTGGTCATCGCGGCCGCGGGACTGGGTCAGGCCTTCCTCTGAAGCGGCGCAGGCGCCGGGCGGCCCGCCGGGAAACCTTGGACTGGCGGCGGCGTCAATGGAGGGGTGAACCTCGTCCAGCGATCCCGTCCCCGTCCGTTGCCCCTGATCTGGCGGAGTCTGTTGCCGGTGTTCCTGCTCGCGGGGCTGGCCGCGTGCGAAAGCGGGCGTGCCCGCCCGACCGCGGGCGCCCGGCGATCCGGCGAGGAGGGCGCATCGAACCCGATTCCCCGGATGGAAGGCACGGCAGTCTATTTCGACGGCCAGATCGAAGCCGAGGTCCTGCTGGCCCGCGTCGGCGCGCACTGGAACCGGGCCGACGTCCCGGGTCAGAACGCCGCCCGCCGCGCCGGCGGCGGCGGATTCAATGGCCGCGTCGGCGGGATGGGCGGTGGCCGCGGAGGGCACCACGGCGGCCGTGGCGGCCCTCCAGAAGGCGGCGGTTCCGCCGACGAACCGCCGACGGCCCCGGTCCACGCCAGCAACCTGCCTCCCCTGGCGCTGCGCCTGTGGTTGACGAACCATGGCGGCGTAGCGGCCGACGTGGAGGTCGTCGACTTCAACTCCTCGCTGGGCGATTTTGTCGTGGAGCCGCCCAGACTCACCCTCCCGCCCGGCCAGGCCGTGGAAGCCGAGC